>Ga0163144_10004818_pt1 | contig 30233 bp, 26 predicted proteins | sample OliLak19BULKMAT1_FD_123175 | JGI IMG/M metagenome (GOLD analysis project Ga0163144, IMG submission 123175) | Freshwater microbial mat bacterial communities from Lake Vanda, McMurdo Dry Valleys, Antarctica - Oligotrophic Lake LV.19.BULKMAT1 | ecosystem: Environmental > Aquatic > Freshwater >...
TATGCCGCGGCTGAACTCGACGCGTACACCCGCTTCGAGTTCGAGTGTGATCGGCTCTTCGTCGAGCGGCTCGATCTGCAGATCGGACTGCAAGCGGTAGGGCACGCCGCGCTCGTGAAAAGTGATGCCTTGGGGGTAGCGCTGATCGCCATCCACCAAGATCGCATCCACTGCATTGCCTGTGTATTTGCCAGCTGGGATCGTCGAAATGCCGCCAGGGGCGGTCACGATCGGAAAGAGCGTCGGCGCGTCGCCACTCGAGCCTTCGGCGCCTGCACCATCGATCTCCAAACCGTCCGAGTCGCTGGTGAAGCCGCTGTTTCGCTGGAGATGCACGGCCACACCGGACGAATCCGTGATGCGCGTGTCGAGGACGCGCAGGTTCTGGCGCACCGGTAGTTCGTCGTTCGATGCGGTGACGATCGCTCCGTTGGCGTTGGCCCCGGCCACGCTGCCGCCCCGCTCCAAAACAGCCCCTGTCAAGTCCAAGGTGCCAGTCGCGTCCACCCACAAGCTCTTCCAATACATGCCCGCAGCTGCCGAGGTGAAAGTCACCGGCCGCGTCGCGGCTGCTGACCGCTGTCCGAGCGCGACCAACCCACTGGGTTCACCGACCGAATCGCCAATCTCGAGAGTGACGCCTTCGGCCAGCACGACAACGGCGCAGGCTTCGACAGTGACGGTCGCGCCGCGAATCGAAGTGTTCTGACGGACGTAGTGGGGACTGTCGGCGGCCGACCAAGTCTCGTCGGCTTCGATGAGCCACTCGGTGTGCTCGGTGCCGGCGCCCGTGGGCTCGGGGCACGCGGCCGGAGCAGCGCCGCCAGCGCCGCCCTCAGCCCCGTCGGACTCGCCGTCTTCGTCGGAGGGCACCCCTTCGCCCCCACAAGCGAGAAAGAGGCACAAGGCTGTCGCGACAAAGCTCGAATTTCGGATGATTTGCATGGGTCGTGCTGCCGCTCCCCCCAGGGAACGGCTGGGCCAAGAGTAGGACTCGACTTTGGCCGCGCGCAAACTGGCGCGCCGCGCCGGCTCGCCAGGCTCTCTCTCTTACCGGCCTTCGGCTTTCGTGATAGCCAGCGTCCGCTATGTCGGAAATCATCGCAGTTCAAGCACGAGAAATTCTGGATTCACGCGGCAACCCCACCATCGAGGTGGAGGTCCAAACTGACAGCGGCTTCGGCCGTGCTGCCGTTCCGAGCGGCGCCTCGACCGGTGAGTACGAAGCCGTGGAGCTGCGAGACGGCGACAAGGGTCGTTACCTCGGTAAGGGCGTGCTCAAGGCCGTCGAGAACGTGAACGACAAGCTCGGTCCGGCAGTGCTCGGCCTCGATGCACTCGACCAGCCGATGATCGACGCTCGCCTGATCGAGCTCGACGGCACCAAGAACAAGGCTAAGCTCGGCGCCAACGACATTCTCGGTGTTTCGATGGCCGTCGCTCGCGCCGCTGCCGACGCCGTCGGCGTGCCGCTCTGGCGCTACCTGGGTGGCATTCAGGCTCGCGTGCTGCCCACGCCGCTCATGAACGTGATCAACGGCGGCGCTCACGCCGACAGCGGTCTCGAAATCCAAGAGTTCATGATCGTGCCTCACGGCTTCGACGAGTTCTCCGAGGCGCTCCGCGCCGGCACCGAAATCTTCCACGCGCTCAAGAAGATCTTGGCCAAAGACGGCTTCACGACCTCGGTCGGTGACGAAGGCGGCTTTGCTCCCAAGCTGGCCAAGAACGAGGAGGCTCTGCAGAAGATCCTCTCCGCCATCGAGGCGGCCGGCTACCAGCCGGGCAAGCAGGTCAGCTTGGCTCTGGACTGCGCAGCCAGCGAGTTCTGCGGCGAAGACGGCCGCTACACCTTCGACGGCAAGGCCATCACCACCGCCGAGCTGGTCGACATCTACGCCGAGCTCAGCAAGAAGTACCCGATCATCAGCATCGAGGACGGCCTCGACGAGAACGACTGGGACGGCTGGAAGCTCCTCACCGACAAGCTCGGCAAGGACATTCAGCTGGTCGGCGACGATCTGTTCGTGACCAACATCGAGCGCTTGGCCACCGGCATCGAGAGGGGCATCGCCAACTCGATCCTCATCAAGCTGAACCAGATCGGCACCGTCACCGAGACGCTCGACGCCATCACCTTGGCGCACAAGAACAACTACACGTCGATCAGCTCGCACCGCTCGGGTGAGACCAGCGACACGTTCATTGCAGACCTCGCTGTCGCGACGAACTGCGGTCAAATCAAGACGGGCAGCTTGAGCCGCACCGATCGTATCGCCAAGTACAACCAACTGCTCCGTATCGCCGAGCAGCTCGACACCAACCAGGTGTTCGCGGGCACCAACGCCTTCAAGCAGAAGCGCTGAGTTCCTCTTCCAACTCGAACCAACCCCGGGCCCTTTGGGCGCCGGGGTTTTTCTTTTGGGCTAACTTTAGTCCTCGGACGGCGACCGAAGTATCGTCAGCTTACGAGCCAACGCGTCCTTGGCCTTGGCCAGCGTCGGCTTGTGCGGCTTGTGGTTCTTGTTGAAGCTGCCGTCTTGCAGATACATCCTGATTTCTGCGTGCGCGTCGTTTTCCGCAGTTGGATCGTCGAAAGCGTCGAATTTGTACGCCACGCCTATGGACGGGCTTTCGCGGGGAACCGGTGCAGGGAGGTCAGCCGATGTTATCTGAACGATGCCATTGTCCGCGGGGCGCCCAGCCACGATCACATCCTCGGGCCGAGAAAACCGAGACCGATTGAAAGAGCAGCGCGGCAAGTCGACGGCCGCGGCAAGCACGTCCATTCCCACCACATCCTCCGAACAGACGCTGCGGTAGAGGGGTTCGGGTAGCGGGATCTCGGAGTCCGGTTGCCTGACCACGACGCGCTATCCCAAGAACTTAAGAATCTGCCGCCAAGTCTCAACTACTGAGCTATTGGTTACAACGAAAGCGTCCGCTTCGTTGTCGCTAGCTCGATCGCTAAGAGTGAGAACCACGTCACCATCGCCATCGCATTCGAAAACAGCAAAACGCCGCTCAACATGCTGCGTTACCACAATCGATCCGGACCGCGTAGTTGCAACCTTCGGAACGACGCCGAGCGCGTTCAGCTCCGCTAACAAAACGGTAGCCGCATTGAGCGCGAGCGGTAGCGCGACCTGTCGACGCTGCGCATGTTCCAGCAAGTCCGACACGACTGCAGGAACTTCCGTACATTGCGCTTCCGGTGCGAGTTCCATCGCCTCATTGGCAGTGCTCGTTTTCCCAGCGGTGAGGCCCATGGGCGTCGCTAGGGACAACGACGCCACGGTTGCTGCAAACACGCTGCGCTTGGGTCGGTTCAGAAGCACGGGTGAACTCCCGAAGGAACTACCGTCGAAGGGTGGTAGCGGGTCTGATTCGACTCTCAGGGTCCCCCGATCGCCGTATTCGATCGATTCAAGCTCGGTCATGCCTCGCGTCTCTCCCAAGTTACACGTTGAAGATCTTCGCCAGTAAGATCAGCAAATCCGCGGACAATCCATTCGTGGGCCAACGCAAACCAATCTTCCCTTGATTCAGCGAATCCACGCGCAGTCAACTCCAGGATGAGGACTGGTTTCTGATCGACATTTCGAAGCCCATTCTGAGCACGCACATGCAGCCGGCCCCTGCGGTTCGGCAGCAAAAAGGAGAGCCGGCTGTCCATCCGCTCCACTGTTGGAAGGAACCGCTGGCTTGTGCGCCAGCTAAAGTCGGGCAGGATCTGAGCAAGTCTCTCCAACGGGATTCCGTCGACCTCAATGTGATTTACATACGTCAGCTCAAACTGGCGATGCGAGACGTGTGAACCGACTTCCTGCTCAACGAATGCCTCAAACGTGCCAAGGTGTCGTTTGAATGCATCCCAGACTGCTGGGTAGCGCGGGTAGTCGTGTGTCGGCGTCTGCTTCCGCCAGTTAAACAACAAACGATCACTTTGAATCTGAACCAACTGTTCGCCTCCCGCACTTTCGAACCAAACTCGCGGCGACAGGGAACCTTCGAGAATCATGCTGTGCGGTTGTTCGCCGAGGTGCTCGACAATGGGCATTAGCGACGCAAGCTCCCGCGTTGGTCGAAATCCTTCTGGCAGACGATCGAGTAACCGGCCCAAGTAGGCGGCCAACAACGGAACGGGTTCAAATTGTGCGCCGCAGACTACTTCTACGACGGGCGGATGGCTGTACTCAGGAAGGGTCATAGAGACGGCGTCAACCTTTTCCCGAATCTGCCACACTATGGCCGAATGGAAAAGCGCTCCACGGCGAGAGCCAAGACTTGCACGTACAAATCGCCGATATCCCTTCGTAGGAGGACCGGCGAGTGTGACTTTATTCCCTGGGGTAGCACCCCCAACGACCGATTCCGCTCCCGAGCGCTCAGCGCTTCTTGGCCAGACCGAGCACCGTCAACGGCTGTTGGCTCGTTTCGAACTCGACCTCGTCGCCCAAGCGCACGGGCAGCGCGCGATAGGGCCCGTCCAAGTAAACACGCGCTTGGTGCATTTTGCTGTGGGCTCGCACGCTTCCGGTCGCGCTCACCAGCTCTTTGGTCAGCTGGTAGCGTTTGCCGCCCCCCAGGTAGGGCTCGCGTACGACCATTTGCAGCTGCTGGGAGCTGAACGGCATGATGCGGCCGCCGGCCGAGCGCAGCGCGCCCGTCGAGCCAGCCGCCGTGCCCACCCAGAAGCCGCTCGAACGCTGCTCTTCCTTCTTGCGGGCGAGCTGGAGGATGTAGTTCGAGGTCGCCGCTGGCTCGGCGTGACAGAACAACGCTTCGTTGAGCACGCGCTCGGAGCGCAGCTGCCCGTTGATGCGCACAGCCATGCGAGACAGCTGCACTGCGCCAAGCTCGCCTTCCACGGCTTGGGCGAGCATCCGCTCGAGCGCCTGGCCTTTGGCGCCACAGAAAAAGCCAACGCTATAACGAGGCGCGCTGTTGACGCCCAAGATGGGCACGCCGGAGACGCAGTGCGACGCGGCCAGCAGCGTTCCGTCGCCACCGACACTGACCACCAACCCGGCGCCGCGCGTGTCGAACAGCGCATGCGAGCCGTGCAAGATCAGCACCTCGGCGCCGAGCCGGGACAACGCCGCTTCGACGCGTTCGAGCGTGCGCACATGGTCTTCGTGAGCGGGGCGCCACTTCTTGACCGTCGCATCGCCATTCTTGAGCAGCAGGCGCGCGCGCTGATCGACTTCACCGTCTTCGAGCCGAGCCATGCTGGAGCGCTTGGCGACGACGATGACCCGCGGCTTGGTCGGTGCGGCGACCCGCGCTCTGTGGCTTTTCATACCAGGACTTCCTGGAGACGACGCAGGCAGAGTTCAGTCTTGGCGTCGGCCAAACGACCCTGCCGCGCCGCTTGCAGAGCCACACCCAGCGGCACCGCGACGAGACTGCCGATGGCTTCGAGGGGCGAACCGTCGAGGCCGGGCTGCTGTCGTGCCTCGGGCCGTACGCACGCTCGAAAATAGAAGTGCCGTTCGGCGATCACACCGGGAGATGGGAAGCTGCTCGGACCGAGTTCGACCAAGTCCCCGTCCGCGACCGTAAAGCCAGTCTCTTCGAGCAATTCGCGGCGAGCGGCCGCGACCAGGCCCGCTTCCGAGACTTCGTCGGGCTCGACCAAACCGGCCGGCAGCTCCCAGAGGGCGCGGTTTTCGGGCTCGGGTCGCACAGAACGCGAGGACTCCCGCAGGGCCAGCGGCGGCCGCAGCGCACTCCGCAGAACCACAAACAACTCACGCCCGAACTCTCTGCTTTCGCGCCAAAAATAAGGCGCCACCACCACGGCATCGAGCGCTTTGCGATCGACTTCGTCGTAGACAAAGTCTTCGCCAGCGGCTCTTTCTGCGCCCATCACGCGCAGCAGCCGCGAGACGCGGCGCAAGAACCCGCCTCCCGGGGGTGACCTGTCTTCGACCAGCTCGAGCTGGTGGAAGGGCGGTTCAGGTAGCTCGGAAAGCTCGGGAACTCGATCGGAGTCGGGCATGCGCGGCGCGCCTATGTTGCCCAGGACCCGAAGAAAAGACTACACCCGAAGCCTAGGGAGGGATGGCGGGGTGAAACGAGTCGGGCTGGGGTGGTCTTTGTTGGTGGCTGGAGCCGCGTGCGGTTGCGGGGCGGCCACCGGTTTCGGGAGCGGGTTTGCGGAAGGCTGGCTCTGGGATCAGGGCGCCGCCGCCAAGAGCGTGATGCAGCGGCTCGCGGGCAAGAGCGGGCCCGTCGAGGTGAGCGCAGCAGTCGGTGTCACCGGACATGGTCTGGTGGGCCGCCGTCTACCCAATGGATCACTCTGGACGTACGAAGGCGAAGTCGACGTGTTGCCGAGCCTAGTGGGCGACGTCGTCGGGTTCTCCGGCGGCGACAAAATCACGCTGCTCGACGTCTCGACTGGCAAGGTGCGCTTCTCGATCGAATCAGGCGGTCGACGCCTCGAAGGCATGGGCTACGACGGCCAGTCGAGCGTGCTGCTGTTGGTCGACGAGAACGATGCGCGCCCCGATCAGGTAGCCGTCGTCGGCGAACACGGTCAGCTGCGCTTTTCAGCCACGACCCTCGAACACATCGGCACGCCGGCGGCGGTCGCGGGGCTCGGCTTCGTGCCTTGGAGTCACCAGTACGTTTCGATCTTCGACCTCGGTACCGGTGAGAACCTTGGACGAATCCTGGTTCGCGACTCAGTCAACCGCGCCGAAATTCGCGAAAAAAGCCTGCTATTCTTCGGGCAAGGCGTGTTGCCACTGTCGAGCGCGCTCGCAGAAAACCCGGGGTTGCCCTCACTGCGATTGCCGAAGCTCCAGTTGCCGGGCGAGCCCCGTTGGCCCGTCGACGGCTCCAAGCCGCGACCCGCCCGCGCGCAATCCGTCGGCCTCTACGCTCATCCGACGGGCAGTGGTCCCCACCTCTCGCTGTCGAACGGAGCTTTCGCCTCCACATATTTCGAAATCGCTCTCGGCATGGAAGCCAGTGGCGCCGCAGTGCGCTGGGCGACGCACTTCGAGCGCTCGATCGTCGGCGCCGACATTGGCGCTGAGGCCCTCGACGTCTGCTTGGAGGATGGCTCGCTCTGGCAAGTCGGCATGCAAGGCGGCAGCAAGTCGCCTTCCGGATCGCTCGAGACTCGCCTGCGCGCCTGCGTCGTGCGCGGACCCGTCTACGCGGGAGAGCGCGGCACGCCTGCCGACATCGAAGCCCAGATCCTCGAAACCGTGAACGAAACCGGCCCCGACATGGCCGCCATGCACTCGCTGCTCGTCGACGATTTGAGTCGCCGCAGTGGCGAAGCCTCGACGGCAGCGCTGCTCGCCATAGCTCGAAATCCGCTCAGCTCGACACCGGTCGTCGACCGCGCGAGCCGCGCACTCGCCAGCCGAACGCAAGGCGCCGAAACGTTGATCCGATCCTTGGAGGAATCGGCGCCCGAGCTGCCGCTACCGATCCCACCGCCCGACCCGCCAAGCGACAGGCCCACGGGCAAGGCAGGCGGCGGCAAACTGCCCAGCGCCAAGCCTCCGACCGGCACTCCGCCAGGCGACAACCATACCGAGCCACCCGTCGAACGACCACCGGCTCTCGAATCGTACGCCGAACGGCGCCAGACCAAGCGCTCACCGCCGATCGTTGCTCTCGCCCAAGCGCTCACCGCCATGGGGGACAAACGCGCAGCCATGCCGCTCGCGCGCCATTTGCTCGCACCTGCGCTTTCGGCCGAACAAGCGACGGCCTTGCTGGACGCTCTCGACACGCTGGGCGGCGCCGAGCAGTGCGCGCTCGTGCTCGAATTCTTTGGCGCTTACCGAGCCGCCGGAGGCGAGCGCGAGTTCGTGACCGCGCTCGCGCGAGCCGGGTCGTTCGTCGACAAGAAAGGAACACCCGAGCAGCGCGCGGTCGTCCAAAAGGCGACGAGTGATTCGCTCACGCATCCCGACTTACGGAAAAGGCTCGCCGAGCTGTTGACCACCAAGACGGAAAAGTAAACGTTACGTTCCGCCGCTGCCCCACGGCGGCAGTCGCGCGCGCCAAGGCCCGTGCTAGATCGGTCGCACCATGGCGCAAGCAGATATCCCAGCCGATCTCGAAGGAGCGCTCGACGCCCTCGAGCAGAGCTACCAGGGCCCGCTCGCCATCAACAACCTGGAGAGCGCGGCGCTGCCCAACCGGCGCGCCGTGATCGAAGCCTTTTCGCGCATCGCCTCTTCAATCTATTTGGGCTTCTATTCGCGGAAGCCGCTCAGCCCGAGCAATCTGCGCGAATCGCTGCGCGAGCAGGTCGTTCCGGCCTACCGCACACTGCTGGAGCAAATCAGTCGCGCCGTCACCTACGAGGCCCGCTACCACTCGCAACGGCGCCCCGAAGACTTCACGCACCAAGCGACGATGCAAATCTTTCGTTGCTTGCCGACGCTGCGCACACTGCTCAACGACGACGCCGTGGCTGCCTTCGAGAACGACCTGGCCGCGCGCAGCGTCGAAGAAGTCGTCTTCAGCTACCCCACATTGGCCGCCATCACCGCGCACCGCGTCGCTCACCTGCTCTACAAACAAGGCGTGCCGATGATCCCGCGCATCATCGCCGAGCATGCGCACAGCCAAACGGGCATCGACATCCTCCCGGGCGCACGCATCGGCCACCGCTTCTTCATCGACCACGGCACCGGTGTGGTGATCGGCGAAACGACCGAAATCGGCGACGACGTGAAGCTGTACCAGGGCGTCACCTTGGGCGCGCTCAGCAGCCAGCGGAGCCACCCCGAGGACGATCCCAACCCGAACAAGCGTCACCCGACGATCGAAAACGACGTCACAATCTACGCCGGCGCCACGATTCTCGGCGGCGACACGCGCATCGGGGAAGGTTCGGTGATCGGCGGGAACGTCTGGTTGGTGCGATCGGTGCCTGCACACTCCAAGATCTTCGGCCGCGCTCGTGAAGAGCAGGGCGAAGCCGATTCTTGAAGGCGAAGGCTCCGCGCGCCGGCTCGCCGGTCACGGTCAGTACGGAAAACCGGGGACGTTCAACTCGACGCTGAACAGCTGGCCCTTGTTGTCGCCGAAACTGGTGATGTAGAGCGTCGTGTGATTTGGCCCGCCAAAAGCCACGTTCGTCGTTTGCTGCGCACCTGCGTTGATCGTTCCCAGCGGCGCGCCTGCAGACGAGAAGACCTGCACGTTTGCGTCGATCGTCGTGACGTAGACGTTGCCTGCGCAATCGATACCGAGTCCATCGGCCTTCGTTGCGGTACCAAAAGGTGTGGGGCCGCTCAACGAACCGTTGGCCGCCACCGCGTACTTGATCACTCCACCGCCGCCGCTTCCGCCCACGTACAGCGCGTTCCCGTCGGGCGAGAGACTAATGCCATTCGGCTGCTCGAATTCGATCTCGTACGCAGTGATCACGCCCTCGGGGTTGACGTGATACACGTCGTTCGAGTCCTTGGTCGGCGACGCCGCTTGATGGGTCGGATCGGTGAAGTAGATGTGCCCGTCGGTGCTCATGGTCAAGTCGTTGGGTGAATTGAAGCGCGGCGTGTCGGTGACGACAGGGACGCCCGTCGCTTCGGGAACGATGTCGAACAGCACGAGACCGCCGACCTTGTGATTCGCCGAAACCAATTGGCCGGCTCCGTTGACGGCTAGCCCGTTCGAACCCGAATCGCCGATCAGCGGCTCGAATCCCGAACCTGGCGTGTACTTCAGAATTTTGGAAGGGTTCTTGTACGGCGTCGTGTTCTCGAAGCTCAGCTGCGAGAGATAGAGCGCGCCGCCGACCCAAACCGGCCCTTCCAAGAATCCGCCGTTGTTGACGATGGCGGGAACGTCGGCGATTGGCTCGACGTTCAGATTGGTCAGATCGAGGACCAACGCGTCGGAGGCTGGCGGGCAAACATAGGCCGCTCCGGCTCCCGAGCCACCCGTCGCATCGCCGCCGCTACCCGCCCCGGTGCCACCCGAAGCGGCGCCGCCGCTGCCCGCTGCCGTGCCGCCCACACCCGTGCCGCCGGTGGCACCACCGGTGGATGACCCGTCTGCCCCGCCGGGACTCGCGCCGCAGGCGAGGACAAGCGAAACAAATGCAAAGGCGGTAAGCGACGTAGTGATTCGGAGCATGGCTGCGGTTCCTTGATTCCTTGAAAGTTCGAGAGCGTGCCTGCTGTTCGCTGAGTCCGTCCAGCCGCTGGCATCCGATTTGGACCAATGGTCGAGAGTCTCGCGCCCAGCATCGGAAAAATCCCGTCTCCGCGGCGAACCAAGCTGCCGCAACTCGCTGCCCGCCTCAAATCACCATGAGTGGATCCGCATCCCGCCGACTGACGACGACCTCTAGCCCCGGACAGTGCGCTCGCACGCGTTCGGCCCAAAGTGGAAGGTAACCGCGCTCACTGTTGGTGTGGTCCGTCAGGACGACGTGAGACCCCAGCGCCCTGCGCGCGAGTACGTCGTGGTGCCGCATCTCTCCCGTAAGCAGAAGATCGCAGTCCGTCAGCTTTTCGAACGCGCTCCCTCCTGCTCCAGGGCAAACCGCCAGCGTCCGCACTTGCTCTACGCCGGTGGGTGCTCGGCTGAGACGCAGCGACGTGAGACCGAGATGAGCCTTGATGCGGCGGCACGCTTCATCGAGCGCAACCGGCACATCCAGTTCGATGAACCGGCCCGTCCCCAGCTTCGGCTCCCCTACACGAGCCACGATCGGCCGGGAACGACCCGGCCCCAGAGCACCGACCAACCAGTCGCCCATGCCGCCCTCGGCAGCGTCGAGCGCTGTGTGCGGCGAGTAGACGGTAAGGCCGGCGGCCAGCGATCGCAGAAGCGAACTCTCGCTGGGAACGTCGATCCGCAGCCGTTTGAGGCTCGCAAAAATGGGCGGATGGTAGGCCAAGACCAAGTCTACCTCGTCCTCGATGGCTTCTTGTAGAGTGGTCTCATTCCAATCGATCGTCACCAATGCACGACCGAACTCGGTTCGCCCCAGGGGGTCGATGAGCAAGCCCACGTTGTCCCATGGTTCGGCGAGTCGCAGCGGGGCCAAACTCTCCAAACTCGCAAGCACCACGGCACGGGGACAGGACACGGCGCGAGCTTAGCCGTTCTACGGCCCAAAGGCTCTGTCCGCCGCGCCCTTCCTGGCAGTCCCCAACCCAAGACTTGCGCCCGGGCCGAGAACGGGGTCTGTGTCACGCTCGGTGCAGTCCCCGCTCGTCATCGTCGGTCTCGGCCAGCTAGGCAGCCTGTTTCGCGACGCCTTCGAGGCGGCCGGACATGAGGTCGCAAGTGTGACGCGTACCAGTGATCGGGCGGAGCTCGGCCGCTTGCATCCGGCTCCGGGCTTGGTGCTCGTCACGGTGGGCGAGGACGACCTCGACGCCTGCCTGACCGGTCTGCCGCCTGCTTGGAAGAGCCGAGTCGCGCTCGTGCAGAATGAACTTCGCCCCGGTCAGTGGCTCCAGGCTGGCGTGAACGAGCCAACGGTGTTGGTCGTCTGGTTCGAACGCAAGCAAGGCCTGGCGCCGAAGGCCGTGCGCGAAAGCGTCGTCTTTGGGCCGCATGCGGACTTCCTCGCCTCGAGCCTCGTGCCCCTTGGCCTGGTGACGCGGCTCGTCGACGAAGACGCGCTCGCCTTCGAGCTTTGCCTCAAAAATCTCTACATCCTCAGCCTCAATCTGTGCGGCTTGGCTTGGGGTGGCACGGCCGGAGCGCTGTTGAGTGAGCACGGAGAACAGTTCGCCCGCGTCACGCACGAACTGTTGTCCATCGAACGCGCCTTGTTCGGCGTGGCGCTCGACGAGCGGGCGCTGTCGACCGAGCTCGAACGCGCCATCTTGGCCGATCGCCGTCACGCGACCGCCGGACGTTCGGCGCCGCGGCGCTTCGAACGGACGCTGGCGCATGCGCGCCAACTGGGCATCGAAGTCCCGCACCTGCGCGCCTTGAGCGCCACCGTTTCGTCATGATCCCTCTCGATCCACCCCGCAAAGCCTGGCTCGTCGATCTCGACGGCACGCTCTACTCGCCCAAGCCCGTTCAACTCCTCATGGCCGCCGAGCTGCTGCTGACCGGCCCTCACCGCGTCAAAGCCTTGCGCGAGTTTCGCCACCAACACGAGCTGCTCCGAGAGGAGTTTCGCGGTTCCTCGGAACTCGAATTCTTTCCTTCGCCCTTCGACGAGCAACTGCGCCGCACGGCCGAGGTTCTCGCCGTCGAACCGGAGGCCCTGCGCGCGGTCGTGCTTTCGTGGATGGTCGAACGACCGGGCAAATGGTTGCGCCTGACGCGACGGCGCAGCTTGCTCGAAGAGATCGCGCTCTTCCGCATCAACGGCGGAAAGACCGCGATCATCAGCGACTACCCCGCCGAAACCAAGCTGCGAGCGCTGGGCTGTCGTGAATCGTTCGATTTGGTCGTATCGAACGGAGAGCATCCGCGGCTCACCCGTCTCAAGCCCTCACCTGATGGCTTTCGCATCGCGGCCAGTGAACTGGGAGTGCGCCCCGAAGACTGCCTGGTGATCGGCGATCGCCCGGATGCGGACGGACAGGCAGCCAGCGCCGCCGGCATGGCCTTTCAGCTCGTCGGCTGAGTCTCAAGCAGCCGAGCTGCCGCGCAAGCGTGGCGTCCACGCCGTCACCTGATTGCGGCCGCTGCGCTTGGAAACGTAGAGCGCTTCGTCGGTCGCCTTGAAGAGCGTTTCCCAGTCGGCGCCGGCTGCCGGAAACGTGCACACGCCGACCGAGCAGGTGACGGACAGCGGCCCGAGCTCCGTCTGGAAGACCGTGACTTCGAGCTCCTTGCGCAGACGCTCGGCCAGATTGTGCGCGCCTTCTTGATCGGTCTGCTCGCAAACGATGACGAACTCCTCGCCCCCGAAGCGCCCAACGATGTCCGTGTCGCGTTTGATGCGCTTGAGCACTTCGCCCATGCCCTTGATGACCACGTCACCCACGTCGTGGCCGTAGGTATCGTTCACCTTCTTGAAGTGATCGATGTCGGTCACCATGACGCTGAGCGGCTTCTTGAAGCGTTCCGCAGACTTGATGCGGCGTTCGGCTTCGACGATCAATGTGCGCTTATTCAAGAGTCCGGTCATGCCGTCGGTCGTGGCCTGCTCTTCGAGGCGCTTGAGCATGCGGGCGTTCGCAAGCGAAACGGCCATGTGACTGGCCAACACTTCGAGGGCTGGCCGCACACTTTCATTGAAGGCGCCGCGCTCGTTCGAGCCGAGCACGAGGGTGCCGAGCACGCGTTCGTGCACGAGCAACGGTAGAACCAACAGAGACGGCATGGGCGGCGGCTCGTTGCCCCGAGCGAATACGCTCTGTCGGCTTGGCTCGTACTCGCCGCGGTAAGGCAGAGCGTGGCGGTTGGCCACCACCATCGACACCAGCCCCGCGTTGTGGCGGAAGGTCCGTCCGACGAGCGAGTCGGCGCCCTCGCCGCTGACCGCGCAGATCTCGTGGGTGCCCGTCTTCTTGTGAAACAGCGTCACCGCCGCGAAATCGAACGCCGCCACCTCGCGCGCGCTCTCGACGCCGACTTCGATGACTTCGGCTTCGCTGGTGAGAGCCGCCAAGGCCTCGGCCGCGCGATAGAGTTTGGCTTGCTCGCGGCTCTGGCGCTCCAGCGTCGAAAACACCCGCTCGTTCTGCATGCTGCGTAGAATGAAGATGGCTGCAGTCTGCAAAGCGGCGAGGTCGGCAGGCGACACGGCTTCGGCCTCGACGCGGTCGATGACCAAGAGGGCGCGCGGATGTCCGTCCTCGAGCAGGGGCACGACGGCCACGGCGCCGGTTGGCTGCGCTTCGCGATAGAGCCGCTCGAGTGCCCCCGCGCGCGCGCCCGTGACGGTCACGGATTCACGACGACCGAGCGCCACCGAGAAGATGCCTTCGCCGGCTGCGAGCGGCGTGCGCTGGATCTCGACGTCGCTCACCGCCTCGTGCACGATCAAGCGTTTGTTGCCGTCGAGAGCAAGTAGAAGCGCCGTCCTGGCGCCCACCGTGCCCTTGACGAGCTCGAGCGCGAAACGCACGGCATGGCGCACTTCTTCGACCGCCGAGTGCACGGCTCGATCACCCGGCGCTTCGTGCGTGCCCACCAGGCGGTAGGCGCGAGCTGCCTCTTTGAAGCGAAGCAGTTCGCCTTCGACGTGCCGCTTGCTGAGCGTGCGCACACGCTGTACTTCGCCGCGAAATAGCAGAACGTTCAGGCCGGCGAACAGAGCCAAGAAGAACAGCCGCGGCCAGAGCGAGATCAAGTCTGTCTCGCCGAAAGCCACCAAAAGCAGCGCCGCTTCGAGAGCTGCGGCGAAAGCCACTGTGGTGATGGCTGCACTCGGCCTACAGTAGGCCGCACTGATCATCATCAGCACGTAGACGAGCGAGTGGAACGGCCCTTGAAGCCCGCCGGGCAGATGCAGAATGGCGGCGTAGCTGGCCACCGAAAGACCAGCAAACAGGCCGATGTCCACCGACGTCGCGAGTTCGGATTGTCGCTCTCGCACGTGCCCCAGGCCGTGCCAGAGAATGCTGGCGATCAACAGACCGAGCGCCGTCCAGCTGACCGCCGGGGCGGGCGGGTCCACAGCGTAAGCCACCAGGTACACGCCGAGTAAAACCGAGAAAGCCAGCCCGGAACCACGAGAAATGAGGCGCTGAAGCTGAACCGAGACGCGCACTAGAGGGTCCATGGGGCAGCCTTCCGGGTAACAGCGGAAGGGGAGAGAGGCCCAGTTTTCGGTGCGCGCATTGCCCGGCCTTCGGTTGCCCTGTTCTCGCGTGCCTGCTTGAGGCACCCTGAGCCAGTGCGCTCCGGTCTCCGTCTGCAGCTGCTCGCTCTTCTTGGCGCGCTCATGGTGCTGGCGTTCGTGCCGCTGTTTTTCGCCACTTCCGCCTACACGCGCCTCGGCTTCGAGAAGCTCGAGCAAAAGAGCGCCGAGGCGCTTGCGGAGTCGGTCGCCGTACACGTGGGCGAAGCGCGCTCGCGGCTGATTCAGAGCGAGCTGCTCACACTGCTCAGCGCGCAAGCCGAAGGCGGCGCGGTCCAGGCATTGTTCGTCTACGACGCTGCCGGCGCGTTGGTCGCCCGCGCGGGTCGACCCGAGTTCATGGATGCGTTCGGCGAGCGCCGGCTTTCGGGACCACGGCGGCCCATCCTGCGCCTGGGCGTGAACGGTGAGCGTTGGCAGGCCGTATTCGTGCCGGATCGGGAAGGTGGTGTCGTGGCGCTGACCCGTATCGGCAACGGCGTCGACGAATCCAAGCCGCTCGTGGCCTTGATGGGTCTGTACATGGTCGTCATCGCGCTGCTCGTGCTGGTGGTGGCCTATTTCGCGCTAACGCGCTGGATCGTCCGACCAATTCTGGCGCTCGAAAGCTCGGCTGAGCGCGTGGCGCACGGTGGACGCAGCCTCAAGCCGATCGATGGCGGCCCGGCCGAGCTCGTGCGCCTCAGTCACAGCTTGGTGACGATGACGCAGACGCTTCTTTTGGAGGAGGACTCCCTGCGTCGCAAGATTCAAGAGCTCGAAGCTGCCACAGAGATGCTCCGCACCGCTCAATCGTCACTCGTGCGCTCCGAGCGCTTGGCGACCGTGGGTCGGCTTTCGGCAGGCCTCGCCCACGAGATTGGCAACCCCATTTCGGCACTCATGGGCTTCGAGGATTTGCTCTTGGCCGGCGGCCTCACTGCCGAGGAACAGCGCGACTTCCTGGAACGCATGCGCAAAGAAACGAGCCGCATCCACCGTGTTCTGGGCGACCTTTTGGCCTACGCGCGCCCCAGCCCGTCGAGCGTGGTCAGCGATGTCGAGCCGGGCGCGCCCGAGCGGGCGGTCGCGGACGTTCTGTCGCTGCTCCGACCGCAAAAGGACTTTGCGCACATCACTTGGAGCTCATCCATCGCGCCCGAATTGCCGCGCGTACCCTTATCACACGAGCAGCTGACGCAAGTGCTTCTCAACTTGGTCATGAACGCGGTCGACGCCTGCGAACGACGGGGTTCGATCGCAGTCCGCGCAGAGCGAAACTCGGACGGCGACGTCGAGTTGGTCGTGCAAGACGATGGGCCCGGCATCCCAGCGGCGGTGCGGGACACATTGTTCGAGCCCTTCGTCTCGACCAAAGAGGTGGGCAAGGGTACGGGGCTTGGCTTGGCAGTGACCCGCGGCTTGGTCGAAAGCGCGCGCGGCAGCATTCGACTCGACCTGGCTCATTCACCCGGAGCGCGTTTCGTGATCGTCCTGCCAGCGGCGCCCAGCACCAGCTCATCCAATGTGACCGCCTGAAGGCCGCGTCGGGCGATTTCGTCGAGCAAGGCAGGCAAGGCCAGCACACCTGCAGGCGGGGTGCTGGGTGCGCTCTTCGGTCTCTCCCACGCGTCGTGGAGCAGCACGATCGCGCCCGATTCCAGGCGCGGAGTGAGTCGTCCCAACACGTCAGCCGGACTGGTTCTCTTCAAACCATCACGACCGCGCGCCGACCAACCGACGATCTCGGCCCCCGCGAGCTTCACCCCGCCAGCAGTGCGTGGGCTCATCTGGCCCACGGGCGGTCGAAACCAAACGGCGCGGGTCCCCGTCGCCGCTTCGACGATGCCGCGACACTGCTCGACGTCCGCACATACAGCGCGCGGCCGAAGGAATGCGTAGAGCCGGTTGTGATTGAAGCTGTGCAAGCCGATCGAGTGCCCCTCGGCCACCATGCGCTGCAAGAGCTCGGGTTCGGCCAGGGCCCGCTCGCCCAGGACAAAGAACGTTGCCCGCGCGCCGCGTTCGCGCAGCATGTCGAGCACAAAGGGCGTCGTGACCGCATCGGGCCCATCGTCGAAGGTCAGGGCCAGCCGGCCGGTTGCTTCCGGCACACGCCACAGCACATCGCCGTACATTTCGAGCCACGGCGCGAGCGAACCCCAAGCAAGCAGCACCAAGTAGGCAAAACCAATCGAGCCTAGCGCCCACATCGGTAAGACTGGACCGCCCAGAGCCGCCGACAATGCGACGACGCCAATGGCGAGGGAAGCGCCGACCAAGAGAACTCGACCAACAGTCATTCGTTACCAAGGAAGATCTAGCCGGCCCTGGCGTAGCCGACTAGCCTCGTGGCCCCAACTCGGGACGCAGGCGTCCCTGTAGGTGAGAGGTTTCAACCGAGGATGAGCCACGGTTGGCCGCATTGGGTTCGACAAAAGGTATTTTCAGCATGATCAAGAAGATCTTTGGTTCGTTGGCAGTCACGGCACTTTTTGCAGCACCCATGATGACGGGTTGTGGCTCGAGCGGCGTGAGCTCGGGTGTGGATGGCACGAAGAAAGGCAACGAGCTCAGTGAGGACGAGACCTCCAAAGTCTGTAATGCGGTCATCGACTACCGCACCGACGCCTTCGCGGGCGTGACGCAGGCCGACAGCTGCAAGTTCGCAGGCTACCTGACCGCAGCCACCTTGGCCGCTTTCCCCGGCGCGACCGACGCGTCGATTCAAGAAGCCTGTCAGGGCATCGTCGACCCCTGCCTCGCAGCCAAGCCAACCGATGGCGGCAACAGCGGCGAGACGCCCGCAGATGTCTGCAAGCTGGTGACGCCCACCACGGTCAAGACCTGCACCGCAACGGTCGGCGACATCGAGACCTGCGTAGCCGAGCAGACTGACGCCACGACGGATTCATTCAAGAATGCCCCGGCTTGCGCAGACATCACCATCGACTCCCTAAAGGAGGCCAAGCCCGCAGAGCAGTCCAACGCGTGCAACAACGTCAGCAGCGATTGCGCGGTCCTGTTCACTTTGTTGGGTGGCACCCCCGCTCCCGGCGGTGACGACGGCGCCGGCGGCGCCGGCGGCGGCCAGTAAGTCGACGCGAACACGCCCAGTCGTGCGCAAATGGAAAACAGGGCGGCGCTCGAAGCGCTGCCCGTTTTTCTTTTTGTGGACCAGTCCAGCGACCTGTGCCGTAGAATGTTGCTCATCATGCAAACCGTTTCGAGTTGGTCGCTTGCTCTCGTTCTGGTAGCGGCTCCTCTTTCTGCTGGCTGTGGCGGCGGCCTGAGCTCGGGCGTGGACGGCTCCAAGCAGGGCGACGAGCTGTCGAACGACGAGACGGCGAAGGTCTGTCAGGCGATCGTGAACTACGGCTCTACGGTGTTCACGAAGGACGACGGTTGCAAAGCCGCTGGCGTACTCGCCGGAGCCCTCAGTTTCGCCTTGAGCAGCTCTGACGCCACGATCCAGAGCGCCTGCAACGACGGCCTCAACAATTGCAAGAAGAACGCCCCCGCCGACGCGGATCCGGGCAACAGCTGCGACGTCGCCAAGGCAGACCCGCTGTGCACGGCAACGGTCGCCGACGTAGAGAAGTGCGCCACCGAACGTCTGGACGCCGCTGCCTCCACGATCGACAAGATCCCGAGCTGCGGTCAACTGAGCCAAGCCTACTTCAAGGATCCGCCGAAAGAGCAGCAGCCGGCCACCATCGTCTCCGCCGCGTGCGAGAATACCGACTCCAAATGCGCCTCGGCCGCTGCGCTCATCGCGGGCTCGACGCTGAAGTAAGGAGCGCGCCGCGGCGCTTTGTCATCGCGCTTGGGGCACGATAAGGGAGCGCCGTGCTCTTCAACACTCTCGGCTATGCGCTGTTCCTGGCCGTCGTGTTCGTGGTCAGTTGGAGCTTGGTGCGAGCGCAGAAGTGGCGCTTGCTGTTCCTTCTGGGCGCCAGCTACTTCTTCTACGCCCACTGGGACTTTCGCTTCCTTCCGCTGATTTGGGGTTCGTCGACGGCGGACTATTTTTTGGCGCGCGCCATCCATCGCGCCCCGACCCCAGCGGCACGCAAGCGCTGGTTGATCTCGACGGTCGTGATGAACCTGGGCGTGCTGGGGTTCTTCAAGTACTGGAACTTCGGCATCGAGAACGTTGCCGCCGCACTCGGCGTCGACGCGTCCAACGTCACGCTGCGCGTCGCCCTTCCGATCGGCATCAGCTTCTTCACCTTCGAGTCGATGAGCTACGTGATCGACGTCTACCGACGCGAGCTCGAGCCGGCCTGGAGCTACACCGAGTACCTGTCGTTCGTGGCGTTCTTCCCGCACCTGGTGGCAGGCCCGATCGTGCGACCGCGCGATCTGTTGCCGCAGCTGGCTGGCCCCGCGCGCTTTGACGCGACGCTGGCGAGCGAAGGCCTGTTTTTGATCGCGGTCGGTCTCGCAAAGAAGATCGTGATTGGCGACTACCTGGCACTCAACCTGATCGACCGCGTTTTCGACGCGCCGGCCTTCTATTCAGCGCTCGAGGTGTACGCGGCCGTCGTGGGCTACGCGCTGCAGATCTACTGCGACTTTTCGGGCTACACCGACATCGCCATCGGCTCGGCGTTGATCTTGGGGGTGCGTTTTCCGGTCAACTTCGACTCGCCCTACCAGGCGGTCAACATCGCTGATTTCTGGCGCCGCTGGCACATTTCGCTTTCGACCTGGTTGCGCGACTACCTCTACGTTCCGCTCGGCGGCAATCGCAAAGGGCGCGTCCGTACTTACGCGAACCTGCTCGCCACGATGGTGCTGGGTGGTCTGTGGCACGGCGCTGCCTGGACGTTCGTCGCTTGGGGAGCGCTCCACGGGTTGGCCTTGGCGCTCCATCGCTTGTGGAGCGAGTTGCTCAAGCCCGTGGGTCGACGCACCGTCTTCGGTACCGCGCTGTCCGTGTTCGTCACCTTTCACGTCGTTTGCGCCGCCTGGGTGTTCTTTCGCGCTTCGAGTTTCGAACGCGCCGAACTCGTCTTCATGCAAATCGGCAGTCTGACGCTGCATCACGCCAACTTGCCGCTGCCAGTGCTCGGGATCTTGGCCCTCGGGCTCGTGACTCATTTCGTCCCGGCGCGCTGGTTCGCGGAGCTCAAGGCACGCTTCTCGACGGCGCCGGGTGTCATACAGGGTCTGGCGTTGTTCGCCGTCGCGGTGTTGCTGCGACAGATGGCATCGAGCGAGTCCCTACCCTTCGTGTACTTTCAGTTCTGAGCTAGGCTCAGAGCGTGTCTCGCTCCGCTTCTTCATCGGCTGCCTCGGATCCAGGTCCTGCAAGTGCTCATTTCTCGAGCCACTTGCCGAAGCGGGTCGAGATCGAGGAACTCGTGCGTCTGTTCGAGCAAGGCAACTATACGCGCTTGCGCGAGCGTGCAGCTGAACTCGAAACGGCCGACGCCGAAGTCGTAGATGCGGCGCGCGAATTGGTGGCGCGGACCACCGCTGATCCAAAAGTCCTCTGGTTGTTCGTGCTCAGTGCATTTTTGCTCTTGGCCATCACGGCTTTTGCCTACGGAAAAAATTGAAGCCCACTGCCCGTTTGCTGCTCCTCGTCGCCGTCTGTCTCGCCGCTTGCACGAGTTCGACGCCGTCTCCGGCTCCCGTCCCAGCCGAACCCACGACGCCGCCCACACTCAGCGAACTCCTGCCGCTCGCCGACCGTACCGTCTCGACCTTCCGAACACGCACCGACCTCGGCGACGAAGGCCTGCTCACCCTCGAGTACTACCGGCCGCGCCCGGAGCTGGCCCAGATCGAAATTGCCGGACGCATCCAGCGGCTGCGCGTCACGGCCCAGCAGGTCGAGCACGCAACGGGCGGCTTCTTGTTGCGCACGCCGCTCGAAGTCGGGCGCACGTTCAAGGGAGCGTTTGGTCAGGTGCGCATCGAGCAGGTGAACCTGGTGACCGAGGTGCCGGCTGGAAAGCTGACGCGCTGCCTTCTGACGGTCGAAGAGTCGCTCAATCCAGCCAAGCGAGCTGAAACCACCTTCTGCCCTGGGATTGGCGTCGCCAAGATGGTGGTCGAGGCGACGGGAGATGCTGAAGTGCTCCGGCTCGAGACCGAGCTGTTGAGCCATGGACCCCGGGTGGATCTGAGCGCCGCGCCTTGACCTAGGGCCTGTCTGATCCAATGACTGCCGTGCCATGCCCAGCCGCACGGATGATCTCCGTATCGACCAAATCCGCCCTCTGATTCCGCCCGCGATCGTCATCGAAGAGATCCCGGCGAGTGAGGCGCAAATGACATTGATCGCCAAGGCGCGCGATGCTGCCGGGCGGATCATCGCAGGTGAAGACGATCGTCTGCTGATCGTCGTAGGACCCTGCTCGGTGCACGATCCCTCGGCTGGCCTGGCGTACGCCAAGAAGCTGAAGATCTTGGCGGACGAACTCGCAGGTGATCTGCACATCATCATGCGAACCTACTTCGAGAAGCCGCGCACCACTGTCGGCTGGAAGGGTCTCATCAACGACCCCAACCTCGACGGCAGTTTCGAGATCAATCAAGGTCTGCGCGTCGCTCGCAACTACCTGCGCGACGTCGTCGACCTGGGCATGCCAACCGGGACCGAGTTCCTCGATCCGATTTCGCCGCAGTTCGTCGCCGATCTGGTGGCGTGGGGGGCCATCGGCGCACGCACGACCGAAAGCCAAGTGCATCGCGAACTCGCAAGCGGCTTGTCGATGCCGATTGGCTTCAAGAACGGCACCGACGGCAGCATCCAGATCGCTCTCGACGCGGTGAGTTCGGCAGCTCACCCGCATCACTTCTTGTCCGTCACCAAGCAAGGCTTGGCCGCCATCGTCTCGACGCGCGGCAACCAGACGTGCCACGTCATCTTGCGCGGCGGCAAAACGGGTCCGAACTTCGATGCCGACAGCGTGAACGCGACGCTCGTGCAGCTGAAGAAGGCGGGCATCAATCGCGGCATCATGGTCGACTGCAGCCACGCCAACAGCCAGAAGAATCACGACAACCAGCCCAAGGTGAGCGCCGTATTAGCCGAGCAAGTCGCGGCCGGTAACCGTGGCCTCATCGGCGTGATGATCGAGAGCTTCCTCGAGCCCGGTCGCCAAGACGCGGCGCCCGGCAAGCCCCTCGTCTTTGGCCAAAGCATCACCGACGCCTGCATCAGCTTCGAGCAGACGGTGCCGACGTTGCGGAACCTGGCCGCCGCGGTGCAAGAGCGGCGCAGGCACGCCCCGGAAAAATCGATCGACTGACGCCAGGCTGAGTTCAAGGCCACACTGTCGTCCGCGCCGAATCAGGCAACAGTCCGGCGCACGGCTCGGTTAGACGCGTGCGGCGTCGCCCTCCCACCCCAAAAAAGTTCGGCCCGGGCACGATGCCCAGGCCGAGGAAAAAATAGCGGTTCGGAACGGAGGAGGGGAACAGGAGGGGGAGGGAGGAGAGTTCTCGAACCGCTGGAAGTGGGGTGCCCGGTCGACTCGGTATGATTCGCTCGGCGAGTCCGACCGGAGGTGCCGATCGGGAAAAGACAGCGGCCCAGGAATGGGATGGGGGGAGGGGGGTATCCCCGGGCCGCTGAGAGACAAGGGCGTGCGCTTCACCGGCTCGGGGCGAAACGACACACCTAACGACATGTAATGCAATCAGCGTGCCAATGGCCAGGTCCTTTTATTTCGGGCTGTTGTCAGAGTTTGAGTTTCAAATCTGGAATGAGAGCGCTTCTACGTTTCACGCTCGCAACGACAAACCGTCACGAAGTCGATGTCACGCTGCTTTTTTCCCAACTTCTCCTTCCCTGAACTAGCTGGAATCAATAGATTCATTGAAAGTTGTGTTCTGACCCACACTGACTCCAGGCACCGACAGCGTCATGCCGTGTCAGTTTAGGTGGTTCGCGTTCGGAAAGTTCCTCGGCTAACGGACCCTGTTGCAGAGTTGCAAGCTGCTCCTGGACACAGTCCCGCAAACCGGCCCGACCGGTTCAACCCGTCTGCCCGCCCGCCCATTCCTCCGCCCCAACCCGCCGACAAAAAAACACGGGCCCTTTCGGACCCGTGCCTCTCGGGGTGACGTCAGAATCTCTGACCAACCCTGCGCCCGAGGGCGGACTTCTCAGAAGTCGCCGCCGCCGTGAGCGTGACCGCCGCCGCCGGACTTCTCGTCCTTGGGCTTCTCGGCGACCAACGCCTCGGTGGTCAGCATGAGACCCGCAACGCTCGAAGCGTTCTGCAGGGCCGTGCGTACGACCTTGGCCGGGTCGATGACGCCCATGGCGACCAGATCGCCATAGGTATCCGTGCGCGCGTTGTAACCGAAGTTACCCGAGCCCTCGCGGACCTTCTGCACGACGATTGAACCTTCGAGACCGGCGTTGCCGACGATCTGACGCAGGGGTTCTTCGATGGCGCGACGGATGATGCGCACGCCGACTGCCTCGTCGTCAGTCACCTGGAGCGTGTCGAGCACGCTCTGGGCGCGAAGCAGAGCTACGCCGCCACCAGGCACGATGCCTTCTTCGACCGCTGCACGCGTTGCGTGGAGCGCGTCTTCCACGCGCGCCTTCTTCTCCTTCATCTCGGATTCGGTGGCTGCACCGACCTTGATGACGGCCACACCACCGACCAACTTGGCGAGACGCTCCTGGAGCTTCTCACGGTCGTAGTCGCTGGTCGTGTTCTCGATTTGGGCCCGAATCTCGGCCTGACGGCCTTCGATTTTAGCTTTCTCGCCGGCGCCGGCGACGATCGTCGTGCTGTCCTTGTCGATGTTGATCTTCTTGGCCTGACCCAAGTCGCTGATCGTGACGTTCTCGAGCTTGAGGCCGAGTTCCTCGCTGATCACCTGGCCGCCCGTGAGGATGGCGATGTCCTTGAGCATTTCCTTGCGACGATCACCGAAGCCGGGAGCCTTCACTGCAGCGCAGTTCAAGGTGCCGCGGAGGCGGTTGACGACCAAAGTGGCGAGAGCTTCGCCCTCGATGTCTTCGGCGATGATGAGCAAGGGCTTCTGCTGACGTGCGATGGCTTCGAGCACGGGCAACAGGTCCTTCATGTTGCTGATCTTCTTCTCGCTCAGCAGGATGTAAGCGTCCTCCAGAGAAGCCTGCATGCGCTCCGCGTCCGTCACGAAATAGGGACTGAGGTAGCCGCGATCGAACTGCATGCCTTCGACTACGTCGAGGCTGGTCTCGAGGCTCTTGGCTTCTTCGACCGTGATCACGCCTTCCTTGCCGACCTTCTCCATGGCTTCGCTGAGCAGCTTGCCAATGGTCTCGTCGCCGTTGGCAGACACGGTGCCGACCTGAGCGATCTCATTCGGGTCCCGCGTGGGCTTGGCCATGCGAGCGACCTCGGCCACGAGAGCCACGACTGCCTTGTCGATGCCGCGCTTGATTTCCATGGGGTTGTGGCCGGCGCTGACCAGCTTGGAACCTTCACGGAAGATGGCCTGGGCTAGCACGGTGGCGGTGGTGGTGCCGTCACCTGCGATGTCCGAGGTCTTCGAAGCGACTTCGCGCACGAGCTGAGCACCCATGTTTTCGAACTTGTCTTCGAGCTCGATTTCCTTGGCGACGGTCACGCCGTCCTTGGTGATCGTCGGCGAGCCGAAGCTCTTCTCGATCACGACGTTACGACCCTTGGGCCCCAGCGTGACCTTGACGGCGTTGGCGAGAGCATTGACGCCAGCGAGGATCTTGTTGCGTGCCGACTCGTCGAACGCGATTTCTTTTGCAGCCATTTTCGTAGTCTCCTAATCGATGAAAGTGAGAGAAGACTTACTTCTCGAGGATGCCGAGGATGTCATCCTCGCGCAGGATCAAGTGCTCGACTCCGTCGAGCTTCACCTCGGTGCCGGCGTACTTGCCGAAGAGCACGCGGTCGCCGGACTTCACGCCCGGCTCGATGCGCTTGCCGTCTTCGAGCTTGCCCGGACCGACGGCGATGACTTCACCCTCGATCGGCTTCTCTTTGGCGGTATCGGGGATGATGATGCCACCCTTGGTCTTCTCTTCTTCGGCGACACGCTTGACGATCACGCGGTCCTGCAGCGGACGAATCTTGGTACTCATGGTGAGCTCTCTCCTGGCGTTCGAAGGGGCCTCGAAAGGCCCCGGTTTACAGAGGGAAACCCGCCAAAAGCGGCGATAAACCCCCAAAATATCTTGTGATATCTGGCTTTGGCACTCGCCCGAGGGGAGTGCTAGCAGCCAGGAAGGTAGTGACGCCTCGAAGCGAGTCAACGCCTGTGCGCGACGATTTGTGGCCGAACCGCTGCCCCCATCTGCTGCGGCTGGACTCGACGCTCTCGGGCAGTCCAACCGCGCTCAGGCGTTCAGTAGCCCGCTACCTCAATAACCGAAATCAGTGCCGGGCTTGGGCTTCGGCTTCGTTGTCACGGGAGTCGCTGGCTTAGGGGTCGACGTCGCTGGCTTGGTTGTCGCAGCCGGTCTGATCGTCGTCGCCGGCCTTGTCGACGTCGCTGGCTTGGGCGCGGGCGCCTCTGCGGTGGGCTCGACCGGCTTCGCTTCGATCGGCTTCGTCTCGGGGGGCTTCAGCTCAGCAGGCTTGGCATCAGCGGCCTTGGCATCAGCGGCCTTGGCGGGTGCCGAGTTGACGATCACGTCTGGTTGGGCTGCGCCATCCAGCGGCTCCTCGGTGGAGCGGCTGAGCACGAAGCCGATACCTGTCACGGCCAGCAGGCCGGCAGCGACGGCTCCGTAGAGGAGGCCGAGTGGCTTCTTCGGCGGCAGACCGGCAACATCGGCTTGAGACGCGGCCCAGTCCAGATTCGTGGCGGCAGGCGCCGCCGTTTGGGCCAGCTCGTGGGGGGCGCGCTGGGTCGGGGCCATCGCTTCGCTCACCCGCGCTGGCGTGCCGTTCACGGCCGTCTTGGCCTGTGGCTGCCACTCGTCGATGGCTGCAATGAATTCTTTGGCGGTCTGGTAGCGGTAACTGCCGTCGCGCGCCATCGCGCGCTTCACGATCGCGGCGAAACCCGGGTCGATTCCGGGCACCGCTTCTTCGAGGCTCGGCATGTCCGACAGCACGATCTTGAACATCAAGTCGTTGAAGGTCGTGCCTTCGAACGGCACCTTGCCGGTCAGCGCTTCGAACGCGATCACACCCATCGAATACAGATCCGACAGATGATTCACCCCGCCCGCACCCTTGGCTTGCTCAGGGCTCATATAGTAGGGCGTGCCCATGACTGCGCCGGTGCGCGTCATGCTCATGTCGCCACTGAGCGCGTTGAACTTCGAGATTCCGAAATCGATGATTTTCACGAAGTCGGAGCGCCCGGCCTTTTCCTTGATGACGTAGATGTTATCGGGCTTGAGATCGCGATGAACGATGCCGGCGGCGTGCGCAGCGTCAAGACCAATTAGTGCCTGACGAATCAGCGGCGCTAGCTCGTGCGGCACCATCCGGCCCATGCGCTTGATGCGATCGGCCAGGGATTCCCCGTCGAGAAATTCCATCACCATATAGCGGTCGCCGTTGGGCAACGAGCCGAGGTCGAGCACCTCGAGAATGTGATCGCTACCGATGCAACCGGCGGCCTGGGCTTCACGCTCGAAGCGTTCGAGTACACCGTTGCCCGCCTCCTTGGCGGCGGCCAACAACACCTTGATGGCGACACGGCGACGAATGAACGTGTTCATGCCTTCGAACACTGCGCCCATGCCGCCTTCGCCAATTAGACGAACGATTTGGTACTTGCCGTCAAGGACATCGCCCGGCCCGATACTCATTGCTCCGCTCATTGTCCCATCGCCCTCGTGTCTGCAGCCTCGACCCCAATGCGTACGTCTACGCCACGCCCGCAAGCATGACGGCTTCCTAGGCGCTCCGAATTTGTAGCAGCTCCCGGGCATGTCGGCCCCCGGGCTGGGCCGGTTTGTGACCCAACTTGCTGATTAGCCAGTCTTTTCGGGGGCTTGAACCCACGCGCGATGCAGCCGAGCAGCAGGCGCCTGCCTCTTCAACCTCAGCGCAGGCGCGTCGCTTCGAGGATCGAGTCACCGGCGGAAAATCGCTGCAGCGCGTCGTCGGCCGGATGGGCGCGACGTGCCACCAGCTCGACGCTGGGAGCGAGATAGATACGCTCGTCCGCACCCGCGCCGTCGCGGCGCGCGCGCCGCTCGAGACCGCCGCGCGCAATGTCGAGCAAGCGCTCGGCCCACTCCCAGCCGACTCGGCCCCAGAGCTTCGTCGCAAGCCCGCGGCGAATCAGCTCCGGCCTCACCGCGCGGTAGCCTTCGAACGTACAGGCCTCGGTCAAGCTCTCGGCCTGACCCAGCGCTGCGTCGTCGTAGAGTACGCCCGTCCACAACGCGATCGCAGAGAGCGCCAGTTCGGGCGGGAGGTTGTCACACGAGCGCACCTCCAAGGTGTTCTTCAGCCGAACCTCGGGAAACAGTGTCGTCAGATGCAGCCGAAAATCGCCGATGGTGGCGCGCTCGCCTTCGAACCCATCGCGCATGAATTCAGCGAACGATTGGCCCGTGTTCTCGAGCAAACGGCCGTTGCGTCGAAACAAGAACATGCCGGCATCGAGCGCCCAGTCGACGTAGTGCTGGTAGCCGGGTTCGGCTGTGTCCCAGAGCGGAGCGATCAGACCGCTTCGCGACGGATCCATGTGCAGCCAGACATTGCCGCGCTGACTGAGCAGCTCCGACGCCCGACCTTCCAAGAACGGAGCGTTGGCGAACATCGCTTGCAGGAGCGGCGAGAGACGCAAGGCGACGCGCATCTTGCGCATGCCATCCGCTTCACTCGACCAATCGAAGTTGGCCTGCACCGTGGCGGTGCGCTGCATCATGTCGAGAGCACCGGACCCTTGGGTCGGGAGGTACTCGCGCATGATCGGGTAGCGCTGCTTGGGCACCCACGGCAGGTCCGAAAGCCTGGCCAATGGGTGAAAACCCGTCATCAACCAGGTGAGACCCATCTCGCGCGTGATGGGTTCGAGTTCCGCGTAGTGCTGGGCTTGCTCCGCAGCAACAGCGTGCAGATCGGGCAAGGGCGCACCGCTCAGCTCGAACTGAGCGCCCGGCTCGAGCGTAATACTGGCGCCCGCTCGCTTGAGTCCGAGGACCGGACCACCTTCGACTTCGCCGAACGGCTCCCAGCCGTGCGCGCGGACGAGCCCCGAAAAGACCCGTCCGACGCTGAAATCGCCGGAGTACTCGAGTGGCGCGCCGGTCTCCGTGTGCACGCCAATCTTTTCGCTCTCCGCGCCGATCAAGAACTTCTCCGGCGCGGTCTCGGCTTGCCGAAAGAGCTCCGTCAGGTTCTCCCGAGTGGCTGGAGAATCATCCGTCTGCTGGGCCGCAGGCGTCATGCGCCCAAGCCTAGCTGACCAGAACCGGGAGGCATGGACGGATGCAACACGCCCAGTCGCGTCGCCAACGCGCGAGTGTGATCTTCGGTCGTGCCGGCACCTCCGCCCACGATGCGCGCTCCGGCCGCCGTGAGTTCGACGACTCGCTCCACCCACGATGAAAAGAGTGGGCTCGGGAAACCGCGCAGTGCGTCGGGTGCGGCGGAAAGAAGGGCACCCCGTACGATCGAACAAGAGGCAGCTTCGAGAGCCGCCAGGCGCCGCAGGCCGTCGTCGATCGACGCAACCTCGAGCAAAACAGCTTCTGCGCCCACATCGGCGAGAGATTCGGCCAATTCGACCAGTTCGCTTTCCGAAGCCACGTCGCGATCGATCACCACCCAGCTGGGTAGGTCTTGGCCCGCAGCGGCCGCCACGGCGAACACCAGATCCAAGCGCGAGCCCATGCCGCGCACGATCACGAGTTCGGCGCCACCAACCGCGATGCGCGCCGCGTGCTCCGAAGTCTCGTCCTCGAAGCGCCCTTTGTTGGTGGCCGTGAGTTGATCCGAGCCCAATACACCAGCAATGGCGACGGGGCGCTGAGCCTCGAGCGCCGCGTCGGAAACGAGTTCGAGCGCCAAACCGGTGAGGCGCGCCGAGCGATGCTCCATGCCGGCCTCGGCCAAAGCGCGCGGCGAGGTGTCTGCGGTGAGCGCGCTCAGCACGTCGACGCGACTGGCCAACTCGGCGAGGTGATGGGCGCGCACGACTTGCGGGTCGCGATGGAGCATCGCGCCCAAAGCACCGGGCGCGTCGATCACGAAGCCACGACCGCGCAAGGCCGCTCCGACGTCCGCGTCCACGACGAGCGGACGCCCCCCATGCAGGCGGTGACGAATTTGGGCGTAACCCACGAATCGAGCCGAGCACACCTCGGCTGAGTTACCAAGCCCCCGGGCGGCGAAGTTCATTCGAGCACGCGGACGACATGCCAGGTTTTCTTTCCCCGCCGAATCAACAGAAGCCGGTCGTGAAGCAGGCTGCCCGCGCTCAGCACACTCGATTCGTCGACCTTGTCGCCGTTGATGCTGATCGCCCCGGAAGCCAGAAACTGGCGCGACTCACGCTTACTCTTGGCGACACCTGCGTCGACCAACGCGTCGACGACCGACAAGCCGACGAGCTGCTGGCGCGGCAGCGTTGTTCGAGGTGCTCCGGCGAAGGCTTCGTCTAGCAGAGCGGCCGACAGAGCGCGCACATTGCCCGAAAACAGAGCTTCGGTTGCGACACGCGCGTCGTTCAAGGCGCTCGGGCCATGCAGCAGCTCGGTGAGTTCCTCGGCGAGCAACCGCTGCGCCGAGCGAGTGCTTGGATTTTGCGCGTGCTCGAGCAATCGCTGCTCGATGGTTGCGAGCGGCGCGAGCGAGAAGACACGCGAAAACTTGCCGATGTCCTCGTCGGCAGCGTTGATCCAAAACTGATAGAAGGCGTAAGCGCTCGTGTACCGGGCGGTGAGCCAGACTGCCCCGGTCTCGGTCTTGCCGAACTTTCCGCCGTCCGCTTTGGTCAGGAGTGGCGCGGTCAAACCGAATACTTCCTTGTGGTGAAGGCGCCGGGTCAAATCTACACCCGCGACGATATTGCCCCACTGATCGGAACCGCCGAGCTGCAACGTTACGTCCGCGCTGCTAGCCAGGTGGGCAAAGTCGTAGGCTTGCAGAATCATGTAGCTGAACTCGGTGTAGCTAATGCCGTGATCGCGACCTTCGAGACGCGACTTCACCGAGTCCTTCTGAATCATCATGTTGACCGAAAAGTGTTTGCCCACATCACGCAGCATGGCGATGTAGCCGAGCGGCTCGAGCCAACTCGCGTTGTCGACGAGCAGGGCCGCCTGGGGTCCTTCGAAATCGAGCACGCGCTCGAAGATGGCGCGCTGACCGGCGACGTTCTCGGCGATGCGCTCGGCATCGAGCAACGTGCGCTCCGCGTCCTTGCCGCTCGGATCACCAATCAGCCCTGTACCCCCACCCGCGAGCACGACTGGACGATGCCCGGCCAGCTGGAAACGGCGCAACAACGTCAGCGCCACCAGGTTGCCGATGGTCAGCGAGTCTTTGGTCGGATCAAAGCCCGCATA
>Ga0163144_10004819_pt1 | contig 30232 bp, 24 predicted proteins | sample OliLak19BULKMAT1_FD_123175 | JGI IMG/M metagenome (GOLD analysis project Ga0163144, IMG submission 123175) | Freshwater microbial mat bacterial communities from Lake Vanda, McMurdo Dry Valleys, Antarctica - Oligotrophic Lake LV.19.BULKMAT1 | ecosystem: Environmental > Aquatic > Freshwater >...
AGTGGTCAGGTCGTGTCGCGATGACGATCACGCCCGGAGCAGCGGCTCGCAGCGCCGCGGCGCGCACGCCAGTGATGAAGCAGTACCTCGCCATCAAAGAGGAGTATCCCGATGCGTTCCTCTTCATTCGCATCGGCGACTTCTACGAGATGTTCTTCGATGACGCGGTCGAGACGGCGCGGCTGCTGGGGCTCACGCTGACTTCGCGCAACAAGCAGGATCCCGACCCGATCCCGATGTGTGGGATCCCGTGGCACCAACGCGATGGATACGTGGCTCGACTGTTACGCCTGGGCCACAAGGTCGCCATCTGCGATCAACTCGAGGATCCTGCTCAGGCCAAGGGGATCGTCAGCCGTGGCGTCACTGAAGTACTCACGCCAGGCTCGGTCACCAGCGAGACGTTCCTCGACAGTGGCGGGAACAACTACCTGGGCTCACTTTGGCCGACGGTCGATCGGTTGGGGATCTGCCTGGCGGATGCCTCGACCGGCGAAGTGAAGCTGGCGGAAGCGAAGTGGGAGGAGGCGTCCGCCCCGCTCTCTCGCGTGCATGTCGCCGAGTGGTTGTTGCCGGCCGAGCTCGACGACAACCTGCGCGCGCGGATCACTGCGATCCTCGCGGGACTCGGTGGAGCGAGGAGCAAGGCGCCCTCCGCGCGATATCTCGACGAGACGTTGCTGGTTGCCAGGTGGGGACGCGAAAGCGCCGCGGGCTATACCGACCTGCCTCTGGCGCTTGCCGCCGCCTCGGCGGCACTTGATTATCTGGACCGCACGCAAGGTGGCGCGGCGCTGCAGATGACGCGCGTGGAGCGCTGGAGCGAAGGGGAGACGCTGCGCTACGACGCGGCGACCGCCCGGCATCTCGAACTGTTCCTGGCGCAGCCTGGCGGGGAGATCCAGCACACGCTCTGGCACCATCTGAATCTGACGGTCACCGCGCTGGGTGGGCGCAGGCTGCGCGCGTGGATCGAACGCCCTCTGGCTACGCTGGCGCCGATCCGTGCGCGTCAGGAGGCGGTGGCTGCCTGGCTCGACCCCGTATCACCCAGGGGCTCGTTCCGTGAAGCATTGCGTGGCCTTCCAGACTTGGAACGCCTCTCGGCACGTGTTGCGTGCGGCAAAGCCACCCCTCGCGATCTGGGGGCATTACGGGACGCGCTCACGCGGCTGCCTGATCTGGCTGCGGGGCTGGCGACCCTTCCCGCGCTGGCCGGCCCGGTCCTTCGGGACGCGCTCTCGGTACCAGTGGCGCTTCGGGAACGACTTACCGCTGCGCTGGTGGAAGAGCCTCCGGTCGTCTCGAAGGAAGGCGGGGTCCTTCGCCCCGGCTTCGATGAGCACCGCGATCAACTCTTCGATCTCGCGCACTCCGGTAAGCGCTGGATCGCCGAACTCGAAGTCACTGAGCGCGCACGCAGTGGCATCAGCTCGCTCAAAGTCGGGTACAACAAGGTGTTCGGTTTCTACCTCGAGATCACCAACTCGCATCGCGACAAAGTGCCTGAGGACTACGAGCGCAAGCAGACGCTCACCAATGCCGAGCGTTATGTGACGCCAGCCCTCAAGGCGCGCGAGGCCGAGATCCTCGGAGCGGAGGAGAAGCTGCGGGCGCGCGAGCACGAGTTATTCAATGAACTCCGCGAGTTCGTGGCGCCCTTCGTGCCTTCGCTGCAGCGTGCGGCGGATGCACTCGGCCAACTGGACGCCGAGGCTGCGCTGGCCGAAGCAGCCGCGCGCTTCGGGTGGATCCGTCCCACGCTCGAGGACTCGGACCGACTGGTGGTCGAAGGCGCCCGGCACCCCGTGGTGGAACGACTCCTGCCGCGAGGCGAGTTCGTGCCGAACTCCATCACGCTCGACTCCTCGCGCCGGCAGATCCTGTTGCTCACAGGTCCGAACATGGGCGGCAAGAGCACCTATCTGCGCCAGATCGCCATGCTCGTGTTGCTCGCGCAGTGCGGTTCCTACGTGCCGGCCACGAGCGCCGCCGTGGGGCTCGTCGATCGGCTCTTCACGCGCGTCGGCGCGGCCGACCGGTTGGGGGCGGGCCAGAGTACTTTCATGGTGGAGATGAGCGAGACCGCCGAGATCCTCGCGAGCAGCACGACGCGCTCGCTGGTCCTTCTCGATGAGATCGGTCGCGGGACCGCCACTTACGACGGCCTTGCACTCGCGTGGGCGGTGACCGAGTTCCTGCATTCCGCAACCGGGCCAAGGCCTCGCACGGTGTTCGCTACCCATTATCACGAACTCACGCAGCTGGCGGTGCGTCTCCAGCGTTTGGCGAATGTGCACGTGAGCGTGAAAGAGTGGGGAGATGGGGTGGTGTTCCTTCACCGGATCGCCGAGGGGCCGGCCGACCGCAGCTACGGTATCCACGTGGCGAAGCTGGCGGGAATGCCCGCGTCGGTGATCCGGCGCGCCGAAGAGGTCCTGGCTGAGTTGGAGTCCGAGCGCACGGTCGAACAACTCGAGAAGCCCAAGACCGCGCGACGCAACGCCCCGGAGTCGCCCTTGCCGCTGTTCGATCAGGCTGAGCCGCCCACCCATCCGCTGGCCGAGGAACTGCATCGGCTTACGCCCGACTCACTCACGCCGCTCGATGCGCTCGTGCTTTTGAATGATTGGAAGCGAAGGTTCGGCGGCGTTTGAGCAGTGGACCCGGTCAGCGCAGCGAGCGCTTGCCGCGGCTTGTCGGCTCGGAGATCGCCACGAGGGCTGAGGCCAGGCTCTGCGCGCGATCACGTCGCGCGTCCGCCTTGGGCGGTCCCTGAACCGTATCCTTGCGCCACGCCATCATGCGCTTGTAGTGCGCTGGACGGGTGCGAGCCATCCAGGTCTCGAGTTCGGCGGCGTTCTTGAACCACGCGACGATATCGGACAAGGGCGCACGGCGTTCGCAGTTGCGCGGATCGTACTCGCGGCACAGCACCGGGTGGCGACCATAGATGTCGCAGCGACCCTCGTCGTTCAGTTGTTCGCACTTGGCGGCGATGTGCAGATACCAACGCTCCGGCTTCTCCACGTAGATCTCGAGATTCTTATGATGCAGCACCCAGATCCACTGGTCGTACTCCCAGTTGGAACGGGGCGCATCCACCTCGATGCTGACGGCCTCGCAACACCTCGTACACCCGGTGCAGAGATCGGCATTCTCGTCGGCGGACAACTCGAGCGCGTCGCGTGCGTCGTCCTGTAGCACTTCGTCGGTGGGCTTGGCCATGTCTGGCTTATAGCGGAAAGCAGCGCCCGTGGCCAGTCCAGAACGGCTTCAGCGATCCTTTTTGTCGCGGGATTCGCGAGGCTCGTCCTTCGAGATCATCTTCCAGACCATCCCAACGATGCTGAGCACGATCGTGGCGATGAACAGGGCGGGGACCGTCGTGATCTCGAATCCGCTCACCAGTCGCTGCGTCAGCCACAGCATCGCGGCATTCAAGACCAGCAACCAGAGGCCAAGAGTCAGGAAGGTGATGGGGAACGTCAGCAGCACGAGCACCGGCTTGAGGACCGTATTGACGAAGCCGAGCACCAAGGCCGCGATCAACGCTGGCTGCCAGCCCTGAACCTGGAATCCCGGAAGCTGGGTGGAGAGGGCGAGCATCGCCGCCGCGGTCACGACGAACTGCAGCAGGAATGTGATCACAGTGTGCCCTCCAGAACATCGAGACAGTTCTCGTAGCGCCCGAACGACGGCATGAGATACACGCCGTTCGCCATCGAGCGGCACTCGCCGAGCAGATCGCGCGCCAGCTCGACGCCGACCTTCTGACCCTCGTTACCCGCCTCGTGCATCCGCTGACGGATCCAATCGGGGACGGTGATGCCGGGTACCTCGTTGTGCAGGAACTCGGCGTGGCGGAACGATTGCAGGGGCAGGACGCCGATCAGGAGCGGGATCGGGGGCATGCCTCCCAGCTTCTTCAGGAAGTTCTCCCAGCACGCCAGTTCGTATACCGGCTGCGTCATCACGAACTGTGCACCCGCATCCAGTTTGCGCTGGAAGTGCTCCAGCTCCCAATCGAGATTCTCGGCAGTGGGATTCACCGCGCAACCGATGGCGAAGTTGGTCGGCGAGCCGATCGAGGTTCCGGAGTCATCCGTGCCGTGGTTCATCTTGCCCACGATGCCGATCAAGCCGACAGAGTTGGTGTCATACACGGCGGTCATGTTCGGGTAGTCACCCAAGCTCGGCGGATCGCCGGTCAGGCAAAGGATATTCCGCAGGCCGACTGAATGGGCGCCGAGCAGATCGCTCTGCAGGCCCATGAGATTCCGGTCACGAGTCGTGTAGTGCAGGATGACCTCGACCTGAGGGAACAGGCCGTGGATCTGGTAGGCGAGCGAGCTGGCGCTCATGCGGATGCGGGCCATGGGGGAGTCCGCGATATTGATGCAGTCGACTCCACGCTCAGCCATCAGCTTTGCGCCGGCCAGCACCTTCTGCGTGTTCACACCGCGCGGCGGGTCGATTTCGACGCTGACGGTGAACTTCGACTTCATCTTGCGCAGCAGCGAGGGCGCTTCCGTCTCGACCGGGGACTCTTCAATCGGCGCGCGATCCAGGACCCGGACCTCGGCGCCCGAGGGCAGTGTCTCGGCCGGCAAGTGCGAAGCGAGTCGTTCGCGCATGGCCCGGACGTGGTCTGGCGTCGTGCCGCAGCATCCGCCAACGATACGTGCGCCCAGCGTCACCGCGCGCGCAGCGAAGTCGGCGAAATACTCCGGGCTCGACAGGTAGACATAGCGGCCTTCGACGAACTGGGGGAGTCCGGCGTTCGGCATCACGGATACGGGCGTGCCTTCGCAAGCCGCGAGCAGTTCCTCGAGTACTTCAAGAGTCGGCTGCGGGCCCACGCCGCAGTTGACGCCGATCACGTCGGCGCCGACCTGCCGCAGGGCGCGGGCGACCAACTGGGGCGTGTGGCCGTACCTCGTCTTGCCATCGAGGCCGAAGGTCATCTGCGCGATGATCGAGACTTCGGTGCTGACCATGCGGATCGCGCGGATGGCGGCGAGGATCTCGTTCAGGTCCTGGAAGGTTTCGAGGATGAATACATCCAGCCCGCCTTCGAGCAGCCCCTCGGCTTGTGCCTTGAACGCGAGTTCCGCTTCGGCAACCGCGATCGCGCCGAAGGGTTCGATATGCGAGCCCAGCGGTCCCATCGCACCTGCGACGAAGGCCGAGGTGCCGACGATCTCACGCGCATTGCGGGCAAGCTTCACGCCCTGGCGGGCGATGACGCGCGCCCGGTCCGAGAGCCCGTGGGTGGCCAACCGCACGGAGTTGGCCCCGAACGTGTTGGTCTCGATCAGTTCGGCGCCGGCAGAGAGATACTCGCGGTGGATGCCCTCGATCAGGCCGGATTGGACGAGGTTGAGTTCGTCGAAGCAGCGTTCGTAGGCGATGCCGCGCGAGAAGAGCAGTGTGCCCATGGCGCCATCCGCGAGGATGGGGCCCTGAGCCAGGCGAGTCAGGAAGGGGGAGGCCATGAACCCAAGACTGTAAGCGCAGCCCGCAAGGGGTTCAAGCGGGGTCAACTCCTTGTCGCGTACGCAGAACAAGGATGGCGGCGACGGAGCGGTCTGCTATCGTGCGCAATCGTGAACCCACGCCTGCTCGCGGCCCTCGCGCCGCTCGTGCTGCTCGCCGACCTGGCCTTCGCGGCCGTCCCCAACGTGCCGACCCTCGCCCCCGATGCTCTGCGCCCTGGTCAGATCGCCACCATCCGCACGGTCTTCGTGGGCGATTCGATCGAGACCTTCGAGGCCGAGATCATCGGCGTACTACCGGGTGGCCGCGCCGACGGCGATGTCATCCTTGCGCGTGCGACCAGCGAGCGCGTGATCCGCACCGGCGTCGCGCAGGGGATGAGCGGTTCACCCGTGTATGTGGAAGGCAAGCTGATCGGCGCCCTCTCGAGCGGCTGGCAGTTCTCGCGCGAGCCGATCTTCGGCATCACTCCGATCGGCGAGATGCTCGCCGTACTCGATCTGCCCGAGACCACGAACCCCGAGGGCACTGCCGGCCCGACTGGAGTGGATCCACTCCCGGGCGGGTCCCCCCGATTCCGGGAATACCGCTGGGACGATGATGAGGTCCCGCTGCCGGCGCATGTGCCCGGCGGTGCTCGCCCGATGACCCTCGCGCTCCCGCTCGCCGTGGGCGGCTTGCACCCCGATGCGTTCGGTATGGTCGGAACTATGTTCTCCGCGGAAGGATTCACCGTCACGCCAGGCGGGCGCGCCCGCAAGCCGAGCGGGGAAGCGCAGGCCGCGGCGCGCGCGTTGCAACCGGGGTCCGCGATCGCCGTCGATGTGTTGCGTGGGGATCTGAACATGTCCGCGATCGGTACCGTCACCTATCGCGACGGCGACCGCGTGCTGATCTTCGGACATCCGTTCTTCCAAGCAGGCGAGATCCGCCTGCCCCTCAGTTCGGCCCGCATCACGACGATCCTTCCCAACCTGGCCAACTCGTTCAAGATGGGCGTGCCCGATGTCAGTATCGGCACGGCGACCCAGGACCGACGAGCCGCGGTCGGGGGGCGACTCGGCGCCGTCCCCGCGCTGATGCCTTTCGGCGTGACGGTGGAATCGGTGGGCCGCCCCCTCCAACGATTCCGCTTCGAGAGCATCCAGGACCGCCAGCTCGCGCCGCAGCTGATCTCGGCGGCGGCGATCAACAGCGTGCTCGAGTCCGGTGGGACCGCCGCACAACAGACGGTGCGTTGGACGCTCGACGTCTATCGTGCGGGTGCGCGACTGCGACTCGGGGATATCGCTGCCAGTGAGGCACCTTTCGGCGATGTGGTGAACGGAGTGGTCGGCCCTCTCCGATTCCTCTGGGGCAGCCCGTTCGAGCGGGTGCAGATCGACAGCGTGGCGTTACGCATGCAGGTCGAGCCAGGCCGGGCCCAGTGGACGTTGCGCTCCGCCAGTCTTGATCGCACGAGCGTGCGTCCTGGTGGAGAGGTGCGCGTGCGCTGCGAGATCGAACGCTGGCGTGGAGCGCGCGAGGTCCGCGAACTCACCGTGCGCGTCCCCGAGGAGGTTCCCGAAGGTCGCTATACCCTCTGGCTGGGCGGCGGCAGCGAAGCGGATCGGTACATGGCGAGCCGCCTGCCGGCGCGTTTCCGCCCGACCTCGATCGCCGACGCGTGGGAACGATTCAGCCACTTCAAGTCCTCCGATGCGCTGTACTCGACACTGTGGGCGCGCGCGCCCGAGATCACGGCCCAGGGACGGGACTATCCCGAGTTGCCGAGTTCGACCATGTCCGTGATGTCCGCCCCACAGTCCACCGGGGATCGAGCGCGGCGGGGGGAATGGGCCCTGCTCGACGAACAGCGTCTGGCGCTACCCGGGGCATTGCGCGGGGAACTACTGCTCGAAGTGAATGTGGAGACGAAGTCGCCTTGAAGACCTCGCCCGGAGACCGGAACGATATGTCGCGATGGATGGTTGCTCTCTTGCTTGTAAGTGGACTCACGGGTGCGCAGGTGGTCGTTGCGGCCGAGACGCAGTGGTGGATGAGCGATTCGCCAGCGGACTACGCGCGCGCGGAGGCCCGTGGCGTCATGGTTCGTCCCGATGGTTCGTTGTCGCTCGGACCGTCGCTCACGAGTCGTACCGCCGATAGCCTGCGGACCATCTGGGCGGTCGCAGTGCTCGCGGACGGCTCGGTCGCCATCGGCGGGGACGGTGGACGCATCGATCGGTGGACTGCGGGCGGAGGCATCCGGCCCTGGGTGCGTCTTGCCTCGGGCGAAGTCTTTGCCCTGGTGGCTGATGGGGACGGCGTGGTCGCGGGTACGGGACCCGAGGGCCTCGTCTATCGCATCGGCGCCAAGGGCGACACCACGCGCATCGCGGCAACCGGAGAGAAATACGTTTGGGCGCTGGCCCCTGCAGGCCGTGGCGCTTGGTACGCGGCGACCGGCACCAAGGGCCGCCTGCTCCGCATCGAAGCGGGCAAGGTGCGGACCGTGCTCGACACCGAGGAGAGCAATCTCATCTCCCTGGCCGCCGATGGTTCGGGCGGCGTTTACGCCGGAGGTGATTCCAAGGGACGGATCGTGCGTGTGCGCGCGGACGGCAGCGCCAGCACCGTGTTCGACGCCAGCGAGGATGAAGTGCGCGCGCTGACCGTCGATCCGCAGGGAGTGCTATGGGCGGCCGCGCTGAGTGCTTCGGCCGTCAGTGTGAGTGGGGACGACGCCGATGACACCACTGGCCCCTCACCTGCTCGCGCCGCTGTTTCGGGCGGGCGCGCCGTGGTCTATCGGATCGCTCCCGACAGCTCGGGCGTCGTGTGGTGGACTTCGCCGCAACCCATGGTGTTCGCCTTGGCCTGGCGACCCGAGGGTCTGTATGCCGCGACGGGTAATCGCGCGGGCGTGTTCCGTATCGAGGGCGCGAATGCGGCGGCCCAGGTGCTGGCGCCTGCCCAGGGTCAGATCACGGCTCTGGCGGTCGGACGCGACGGGACGCTATTCGCAGGGTCTTCGAATCCCGCGACACTTCATCGCTTCGGCCCGGGCGCGGCCGCACAGGGCGAACTGTGGCAGGGCGTGCTCGATGCGAAACGCTTTGCCCGATTCGGGCGCCTCAGGATGGAGGGTACGGGTTCGCCGAGTTTCGCCACCCGCTCCGGAAACACCGATCTGCCCGACACCACATGGAGCGACTGGCAGTCCTTGGGTTCCTCGGGGCGCGTGCAATCGCCCGCTGCGCGCTATCTGCAGTGGAAGGTGACCGCGAGTGATGCCTCGACCCGGGTCGATCAGGTTGCCGTGGCCTACCGTGAGGAGAACCTGCCGCCGCGCATCGAAGACCTGAGCGTGGCCATGCAGGGGCGGGACGTGCGCGATGGCGAGTTGGGTTCGCGAACAGAGTCCGTCACGCAGGCCCTGCCCAGTGGGCAGAAGGTCGAATACTCCGTCAGCCTGTCGGCCAACAAGGCGATCCGCGAACTGCCATTGTGGGCGCGTGGGCTGCGCACGTTGACCTGGCGCGGCTTGGATCCCAATGGCGATGCCCTGCGCTATCGCATCCTGCTCCAGGCTCGCGGGACGACCACGTGGGTGGAGATCGGCAAGGATCTCGAGCCAACGCTCTACACATGGAACACCAACACGATTCCGGACGGCCTGTACCTGCTCAAGGTCATCGCTTCGGATGCGATGGGAAATGCGGTGGGCGAGGAGCGTACCGCCGAAGCAGTGAGCGAGATCTTCCGGGTGGACAACACACCGCCCGTCGTCACCGCACTCGCGGTCACGCCACGTCCCGGTGGAGCGGTGGTTGAAGGGGCAGCGGAGGATGCTTCAGGTCCATTGACTCGGATCGAGGTTGCCATCGATGACGGGACATGGCGCACGCTGAGCCCCGAAGGTGGGATGGCGGACTCGAGCCCTCTTCGATTCCGCACCCTCCTCACCGAACTCGCGCCCGGCGATCACCTGGTCAGCGTGCGCGCGGTGGACATGGCCGGCAACGCGGCGACGCGCGCGGTCAGCGTGCGGGTCCCGGCCGCCCGCTGACCCATGCAGTCCACCCCCTGACCGCATGACACGCCCACAGCTCGGGATTGTCGAGGGGGGGGTCGGGTCTCCGCGCTGGCCACAGGCGCTGGAGCTGGGCGCGCTGGCGGCGGGGCTCGCGTGGTGTTTCACGCTGGCGGGGGCGATGCCCTCGTGGAGCGCAGAGCTCGGCCGTTTCCAAGCTTTGATGGCGGTGGCTTTCGTCTTTCTGGGCGTGGGGTTGGCGAGGATGCCCCGATACCGTGGCCTGCCGCATCTGGGCCCGTTCGTGGTGGTCGTGGCCTTCGTCTTGCGTGCGGCGGTCATCGCGACGCCACCCACACTTTCGGATGATGTTTACCGCTATGTGTGGGAAGGACGCGTTCTCGCGCACGGCCAGAGCCCCTACGAGCACGCGCCTGATGCTCCCGAGCTTGCCCCGCTGCGCGATGACTCGATCTATCCCAAGGTGAATCACCGCGAGTTGAGCACGATCTACCCACCTATGGCAGAAGCGGGTTTTGCACTCGTTGCTTCGCTCTCGGCCAGCGTGCTGGCGATGAAGTTGTGGATCCTGCTGCACGACCTGCTGCTGGTGATCGTCCTGGTCCGTTGGTGCGAGCGACGCGAGGGCTCGGCGCTCGGCGCCATTGCGTATGCATGGAATCCGCTTCTGATCGCCGAGTTCGCCGGCAGTGGGCACCATGACCCGACCGCGATGCTCCCCCTGGCTCTGGCGTGCTACTGGGTGGATCGGCGCCCGCTGGCCTCTTCATTGGCACTGTCGTTTGCCGTGCTCACCAAGCTCGTTCCGCTGCTCGCGTTGCCCTTCCTCTTCATACGCTGGCCGTGGCGCGCGCGTGCACTGGCTCTGGTGATGACCGGCACGGGGCTCGCCGGATTCTACTGGCTCACGCGTGGGGAGCATTCCGGGTTCACCGCCTACTTCGCGCATTGGCGGAACAACGAATCGCTGTTCCATTTGCTCGCATTAGTGTTCGGGGACTTGCGGGCACGCTACGCTGCAGGGCTGCTCGCTGCAGGATTGATCGCGGCGCTGCTCGTGCGACGGGTGGAAGCCGCGGACGGTATCCGCCATACGCTGAGAGCATCGCTTCTGCTGGGTCCCGTGCTCCATCCGTGGTATCTGGGCTGGGTGCTGATGTTCGAGCCTCTTCGCATCTCGCCTCCATGGCTGCTGCTGTCCGCGCTCGCCTTCCTATCGTACGGCGTGCTCTCGCAACCGACCGACCCGAGTCGCTATCATCTGGCGATCGCGTGGCGCGTGCTCGAGTACGGCGCTCCACTGTCGCTCGCGCTGATCCTTGCCTGGCAACGACGACGCCGGATCCAGTCCTTTGGAGATGCCCCATGACTCTCGAGTCGATTCTCGAATCAGTCCGTCCGCTGGTGTCGGGGGATCGCGCCAAGGAGGCAGTGGTCGCGCTGACGGGCCACCATCGCGTTCAGGGTAGTCCAGGGTACGACGATGCCGTGCGCTGGCTCGTGGATGAACTGCGGCATAGCGGGATTGCCTCAGAGACGGTGCGCGTTCGAGCAGACGGCGATTTTCGGATGCTCGGATTTCCCATGCCGCAGGGGTGGCGTTGTGAGAGCGCCCAAGCGGTGCTGCACGGCGACTCTGGGGTTACTGCGCTCGCCTTGTATTCCGCCGAACCGCTCTCCCTCATCTTGCGCAGCGCGCCAGCCGCGGGTCGATATCCCATCCTGGTCCTGCATGACGGCACGGATCCCGTTCACTACGCCGGTCTTGATGTCCGCGGGCGCGTGGTGCTCACGACGGGTGCTGTCCAGCGGGTGCACCAGTTGGCCGTGGTCGAGCGGGGTGCCGCCGGTATTCTGAGCGATGGCCGTCGTCTGGTGCCGCCGGTCCGCACCGACCAGCACGACCGGGACTCACTGGCCTACACGTCGTTCTGGTGGCAGGGGAGTGAACCCCGCGGCTGGGGGTTCGTGGTTTCGCCGAACATGGGCGCCAGTGTGCGTGCACGACTGGCCAATGGTGAAGCGCTCATGCTCGAGGTGAAGATCGATAGCGAGTGTTTCGCGACCGAGATCCCACTCGTCACCGCGGTGCTGCCTGGCACGCTGCCGGGAGAGATCCTGCTGACCGCGCACCTGTGCCATCCTCAGCCGAGTGCGAATGACAACGGCTCGGGGGTGGCTGCGGTGCTCGAATGCGCCCGCGCGCTGCATGACTTCGCGGCCTCGGGCCGCTGGCCGGAGCCCCGCCGTTCGGTGCGTTTCCTATGGATGCCCGAGTTCAGCGGAACTTACGCATGGCTTGCGGGCGACCCCGAACGTGCGCAGCGCACGGTTGCGGCGCTCAATCTGGACATGGTGGGCGAGGATCAGGCCCGCTGTGGAAGCACGCTGCTCATGGAACATCCTCCGCACTTCGCCGCCAGCTTCGCCGAGGAACTGCTTCTGCGGATCCGGCACGCCGCCCAGGACTGGGTCACGAATTACTCCGGCCCCGGTCATTATTCGATGGTGCGCATGGGGGAGGTGCCGTACTCGGGAGGAAGTGACCATGCGCTCTGGCTCGATCCCGCCGTCGGCGTGCCCTGCCCGATGCTGATTCAGTGGCCGGATCGCTTCTATCATTCGAACCTCGACACACCCGACAAGGTTGATCCCGCCTCGCTGGCTTTGGCGGCGCGCAGTGGCGCCACCTATGCTGCCTTCCTCGCATCGGTGGGCGCGGAAGAGATTCGCTGGCTGCTGTTCATGCTGGCTCGCGCCGCACGCCGCAGAACTCTGGTCGCGCTCGACCGACCGGACGCGACCGATGCCGTCGAGACCGAACGGCTGAGAGGTTTGGTGTCGCTGGCCAGTGTCGAGAAGTTGGTTCGTGGCCTGCGCCCGATCGACTTCGCGGTACTCGCACTGCACCAGACGCTCCCGCTCGCGATCGACGAACTGGAAGGGTTCCACGAGAGCGAAGTCCTACCCGCACTGAAGCGCCTGGCGCCGATCCCGGTGCCCGACGCGCTGCCGCCCACCCGAACACCGGTCCGGTTGCTCACCGTCCTGCCCTCACCGATGCGACACCTGATCGAGGGCTGGCAGGCCAGCAGTCAGGATTCGCGCGAAGAGTGGCTGGCGCTCGAGCAGGAACTGGGCTCGACCGCGCTCGATGTGGCGTGGTTCGCGTGCGATGGTCGTCGCGACCTGCGCGCGATCGCCCGCTCGCTCGCGGCGGAAGGGCACCCCGGCGACGAGGCGCAGTTGGAGCGATGGTTCACGCTAACGCAGCAGTTGAGCCTGTCCGCGTGGCATGACCCGGCATGACAACGCCCTTCCACCCGGTGGGGCGCAAGGGCGTCGGTGGACCTGTCATGCTCAGTGCGCCACAGCGCTCGTATCCATCGGCGGCGCCGGCGAAGTCGAGGGCGTGGCGGCCGCAGCCCCTGCATATTTGGAGAGCGGCGCGAGGTACGCTTTCTTGATCAGCGCGAGCTTGGCTGGATTCGGCCCCGCCGCAGTCTTCGCGATCCCCGGCTTGTCTGCGAGTGCAACGATCTTGTCCACCACATCGAGCCCGCGGATGACTTGCCCGAAAACCGTGTAGCCACCGCGATCGAGCGAGGGCTGATTCGCAACGCAGATGAAGAACTGACTCCCGCTGGAATCCTTCTTCGGATTCGCTGCGTCCCCCAGGCGGGCGGTTGCGACCGATCCGCGCAGGTGCTTGAGCTTGATCTCCGCGGGGATGGTGTAGCCAGGACCACCCTGCCCGTCATTGAAAGGGTTCTCATCTTTCGAGAGCGGATCGCCGCCCTGGATCATGAATCCCTTGATCACCCGATGGAACGTGGTTCCATCGTAGAATCCCTGCTTCACCAGCTTGCGGAAGTTGGCCGAAGTCTTCGGCGCACCAGCGTCCGCGGTCTGGATCACGATGGTGCCTTGCACGGTTTCGAGCACCACCACCTGCGGCTCCGTGGCGGCGGGCGCCTTGGCAGCCGGAGCGGCGCAGGCTGGGGCAGCCCCAAGCGTGAGAGTGAGGAACGCGAGCGTGAGCGACTTCTTCATGACTGCCTCCGAAAGCTGGGGATCGCGGGGGGGAGCCCGCTTGAAAGCGCGGGCTAGGTTAGGCTCGGTTCCATAACAGGGTCAAGACAGTCGCCCTGCTGAGCCTGCTATACTTTGTGACCGCTGCGCGCCCCGTGGAGCACGGCGGGCCGTTCAGGAGCGAAGTGCCGCAACTCCCCATAGGCGTCCAGTGGCACCGCGGTCCCGACGGTGGGAGAAATACCAGTAGGGCTCACACATGCTACAGGCGCCGCAGTCATGTATCGATTCGGGTGACATGCCGTTCTCGAGCAGCGCGAGTCGGGTGGCCGTGGGCAGGTCCAGTCGAGCTTTGGGTCCGGGACGGCGTATCGCCGCTTCAGGGAATCTTGTCGCGACTTCTTCACCCACTTCATAGCAGCAACCGCGAGCCGAGGGGCCGAAATGCACCTCGACCTCGGAGGGCGAACAACCACCGATATCGCAAAGGGTCGTGAGCGCGGCGACGGGCATCCCGTCGGCCGCGCCACGCCAACCTGAATGGACGGCCGCAACCGCGCCCGCAGCAGTGAAGAGCAATGACATGCAATCCGCCGTCGTCACGGCCACGGCCAGCCCGGGCACGCGGGTGATGAGCCCATCGCAATCGGAGAAGTGTCCGGGCGCGGTGGCCTCGAGCACACGGGTGCCATGCACCTGGCCGGCGGTCGCGAGTCGGTCCGGGGACAATCCGAGCGCGATCAATAGCCGCGATCGATTGGCGCTCACCGAAGCGGGCAGGTCGGCCGTCGAACGTCCGAGATTCAACGAGTCGAAGGGGGGAGCGCTGACGCCGCCCCGACGGGTCGAGAATGCAAGTGTCACGCGGGCGTCGGTCACTTTCCGCCGCCAGTGTGGCACCTCAGAGGAATCATCGAGTTTCCACATAGGTGAGCGCAAGCTAGGCGGCGTGATGCAGAGCGTCAAGCATTCCGCCCCGTCACGAGGAGATCGAAAACGGTGAAAGCACGCAGAGGACTCACGGCGCTGGTGCTGCTCGCGCTCGCGCTTCCCAGCCTGATGGCATGGGCTCAGACCCGTCCTGCCACCCCCGCGCGCAGCGCATCCCCTGCAATCGCCACGGTCGGCACCCGGAGCATTCCGCGCGATGAATTCGAGCGGCGCGCAGCGCAGACGATCCAGGAGTTCGCGGGTCGGGGTGAAGCTCCGCCAGAGATGCGTGACATCGTCCGTCGACAGTTGCTCGAGACGTTGATCCGCATGCAACTGCTTGTGCAGGAGGCGCGGCGTACCGGAGTCACGGTCAGCCCGCTCGAGGCCGAGGCCGAGCTCAAGAAAGATCCCTTCTTCAATCCCGGAGGGCAGTATGACGCCTCGCGGATGCTGGCGATCAAGACCACGCAGAAGCCGCAGTATGACGCTGCAATCCAAGGCATCTCCGAGCAACTGGCGGCGCGGCGTCTCAGTGACCGCATCGAGCAGCGGGTCGCGCCGGATGTCGCGGCATTGCGCGCGGAGGCCCGCCGCGAGTTGACTCGTGTCACCGTTGAGCACCTCTCGCTGCGCCGTGGCGATTTCAACGGTAGTTTCCCCGAACCGCGCGAATCGGCAGTGCTGGCGTACTACCGGACGAACGCCCCCGAGTTCCAGCGACCGGACCGCGCCACGCTCAGCGTGGCCTTCGTGAACACCCCGGGCCTGTCGGACTCGTTACGACGCGATCCCGCGCTGGCGGGAGCGTGGACCCGACGCATGAAGCAAGTGGCGGACAGCCTCGTGACCGCCATCCGCGGTGGGGCGGAATACGAGGAAGCATGCGTTGCGTTGGGCGGAGCCCGACCCGGCGTGATCGTGCAGTCCGACAACTTCCCCGGCTACTGGCAGGGCACGCCGGCACAGGCAGCACAGGTGTTCCGCGCGCGCCCGGGCACCGTGCTTGAGCCGATCATCGGAGCCGAGGGCTATCTGCTGGTCCGCGTCGATGCCGTGACGCCCGCGCACCTTGCGCCGTTGTCCGAAGTTGCGCGCGAGATCCGCGGCAAACTACGCGCGGACTCACGACTGCATCATCAGGAGTACGAGTCGCGGGCGTTGTATGCATCGGTGAAGGATTCGCTCACCGGTGCTGCGTGGCGGTTCCGCTATGGTTATTCCGACACCTCGAGTATCGCGCTCGCTGAACCCTCAGCGGCCGAGCTCGATCGCTATTACCGTGGACATCTCGCGGATTACTCTTCTTTCGATTCACAGAAGGGGCAGATTGTCGCGCGGACATTTGATGAAGTGCGCTCGGATGTCCGGCTGCGCCTCATGCGAGAGCGGCGGATCGAATCTGCGCGAGCACGGGCCGATCAGTTGTATCGGATCTGGAGCGCCGGCAAGCGCGACGCTCGACTCGAGTCCTCGCTGAACGTGCACGAGACCATTCCGGTTCCACTCGGTGCTGACATCGATTCAGGACTGGCCGCACGGGCCGCCTCGGACACTCTCTGGAGCTCGGGGACGCCGCGTCCCAATGGCCTGATGCCCTATGCGAGAGGATTCGTGGTCTGGCAGATCAGTGGGCAGGCCGCCTCGCACACGCCCACCTTCGATCAGGCGCAGGACGCACTGGACCAGACGGTGCGAGCGCGAAAGGAGCGGGAGGAAGTCATCGGTGCGCGCGATTTGTTCAATCGCGATCCCGCCCGCTTCAGCTCTGGAAACGTCATCCATTACACGCGCGCCGTGGTCCCGACCCCCGAGTTCATGACCGTGTCACTGACGGCCGACGAAGTCGCGCGGTACCACCGCAATAATATTGACAAGTACTCGGCGCAGGAGTTGGTGCGTGCTCGCCATATCCTCATCTCGCCGCTGGGCTCGAGCGAAGCAGCAGGCCGAGCTGCCCGACTCAAGGCGCAGGGCCTGCTCGCCCGCGCGCGCGGTGGCGAGGACTTCGCCAAGCTCGCCCGGGAGAACTCGGACGACGAGCCGACCCGCGACAAGGGTGGCGATCTGGGGACATTCGCGCGAGGAGTGATGCTCGATGAGTTCGAACGTGCCGCGTTCGCGCTCGAGCCGGGACAGATCAGCGACCTGGTTCGGACGGAGTCGGGCTACCACATCATCCTCTGCGTCGAGCACGAACCAGCGGTGGTGCAGCCGCTTTCTCTGATCTACTCGAATGTCTCCAGCGATGCAGCCACTGCCAAGGCAGAAACCGTCTCGGTCCTGAGAGCGGATAGTCTGCTGCGTTCCCTGCGGACGGTCGCTCAAGCCCGTCTCGCCGCGCGAACGATGGAACTGCAGTCACAGGCCTACCAGCACCGCATCGGCGATCGGATCACCACCACCAACGTCCGTCCATTCTTCGAGCGACTTGAGAAGCTCAAGGCAGGCGAGATCATGCGCCCCGCCTTCAAGAGCAAGGGGCAGGGCGTCTGGATCGCGTGGGTGGACAGCATCACGCCACCTCGGACTCCCAACTGGGAGGACGTACGCCAGAAGGTGATCGATGCCTATCGTCTTGATGCGGGGCAGCGCGCACTCGACGCCAAGAAGGCCGAGTTGGACTCCCTCTTCGCCAGCGGCTGGTCCCTCGACAGCGTGGGTGCACTGTGGGGTGGACTCGATCGGATCCGCGATCACATCGCCGACAAGGGGCTTCCTGCGATGGGGGGAAGTGATCGTGTGGATTCGCTCCTGTTCGGTTCGCAACGGACCGCGCCATTGGCCACCGGTACGCCCAGTGGCTGGCTGACGCTGCCGAACGGCTACGCCCGACTGGCGGTGACGGCCCGGACCGAGCCGTCTGCCGAACAGCTCTCGGCGCGGACCGAGAACCTGCGCCGCGAAGCGGTCGACCAGAAACTCACGACCTACTTCGACGACCTGCGCAAGCGCTATCCCGTCCGCATTCTGGATGCTCGTCTGCGAGATTTGGACATCCCTCGGCCGGGCAGCACTCGTCCCAGTCGCTGACACAGATTCCGCGCATTCCGCGAGCCGCGTTGCATTCTGCGATGCGGCTCGCGGTCGTTTCAGCTACAACCGCGCGTCGGGCTCACGGATCCTTGGGGAGTGGCCGATGGTATGGTCCGTGCAGTCATCGCTTGCCGAGGACCCTTCCCAACATGGCCATGCTCTCGACTGATTCCCAGATCGCTACCCCTATGCCCCGACGAGTCGTGCTGATCGACTTTGACTGGCAGGACGCTGACTTGATGCCGGAGCTGCTCAAACGGCCCACGGTATCCGTCCGCCTCGTGGCGGGCGAGGGGACCCAGGATCCCGGGGTCCGAGTTGCCGAGATGTGCGGCTTGCCGAGAACGTTGGATCTGGCCGACCTGACGCGAGAGATCTTCGACCTCGCCCTGGTCAGCGAGCGCAGTTCGCGCAGGACGCAGTTGGAGAGTCTGCTGCTCGCGCTCGGTACGCCCTGTCAGACTCCACAGGAGTTCCTGACCGGAAACGGTCACGCTCCGACCCGTCCCGACATCGAAGCCCCGCTCGCGCTCCATGCCGCCGCGCTTGAGCAGTCTCTGGGCGGCGCGGATTTCACGGCGATCGTGCAGCAGACCCTGAGCGAGTTCGACACAGCCACACCGTTCGAACCGCGCGCGTTCGTCGCGCCTCCGCATCCGCGCATCGTGGTGGCAACCCTGGAAGACTTTCCTTCGCGAGAAGCGCGCGAGCATCTGGAAATGGCAATCAAGGGTATGGTGCTCCACACGGGCGCCGGGACTGCCGAGCTCCACGCCGGTGACGGCGAGCAGTTGCAACTTGTTGCGCAAGTCGGGCCAGAGGACAAGTTGCTTCGCGGGTTGATCGACCTGGCCGTCGAGCTGGGCACGCCGCAGGTGGTCACACGCGAGACGGAACCGGGCAAGGGCCGCACCTGGGGTGCGTGGCCATTCCGCACCGCGCAGCGCCGCGGAGTGCTCGCTGCCGCTGCGATCGAGACGAAGAGCGGCTGGTCGTCGTGGCAGAACATGGTCGACGAGCTACGCACCACCTGGGACGAGGAGGACCGCGAGAAGACCAGCGCATCCTTTCCCTTCACTCCGGTGCGGGCACCTGGTTGGCTGGAGCAGGAGGAGTTCCGATCCCGGATCGAACTCTCGCTCGAACGCAATCGCCATGATCGACTCCGTTTTGAGCTACATCGACTCGATTTCCCGGATGCACCCATGGCGATCGAGCAGATGTGTGTGTGGCTACCGGGTCAGTTGCGCGATACGGATTGCCTCTGTCGGCCGGCTGAGCGCAGCGTGCTATTGCTGACCGCTGGTCCGAGCGAGGCCTTCCTGCATCTGCGTCGTCGCATCCTCGCCTTGTGGGATACCGCGTGGCGTGACGCGGGCCGCACGCCGCCATCGCCGGCCATCGTGGATCAACATGTGGCAATGGCGGGTCCCGAGGACGCTGAGAGTTTCCTCGCCGCGGCCGGAGCCTGGCTTACGCACTCGTAGTCGCCCCCCACACGTCTCCCGTCAGCAGAGTGCGCCGCTTGCCCTCTCTGCCATGCTCGTCCATTCTAGGGACCTCCACCCCCCGGAGGTCCGGTTTGACGCGACCCATCCGACGGCTCAGTCCCGAGACTGCCTCCCGCATCGCCGCGGGAGAGGTCATCGAACGGCCGCTCTCCGCTTTGAAAGAGATTCTCGAGAACGCTCTGGACGCCGAGGCGCGTGCGGTTGAGGTGCGCGCGGAGAAGTCATTGGATCTGGGCTTCTCGGTCGCCGACGACGGCTTGGGAATCGCGCCCGACGAGTTGGATCTGGCGCTCGAACGCCACGCCACCAGCAAGCTGGCGAGCCTCGAGGATCTGGACATGCTCGCCACGCTGGGATTCCGCGGCGAGGCGCTCCCGAGCATCGCGGCGGTGAGCCGACTGCGGCTGACGTCGCGGCTGTCCGCACTGGAGTCCGCCACGTTCGTCCAAGTCGAGGGCGGGGAGGTGATCGAGCGCGGCGCTGCGGCGCGCGCAATCGGCACCACGGTGGAGGTGCGCGACCTGTTCTACAACACACCGGCGCGGCGCAAGTTCCTGAACAGCCCCGGTAGCGAACTACGCTCGGCGATCCGAATGATCGAGAGCTATGCGCTCGCCAAGCCCGAGACGGCGTTTCGGCTCGTGGTCGACGGCAAAGAACGCTTCGATTGGGCGAGCGCGCCCTCGAGGCGAGCTCGAGCAGCGCAGATCTGGGGCGCGCGCCACGCGGAGCAACTGCTGGAAGCGACGGGTGAGCGCGCCGGCATGCGCGTCGAAGCCCTGCTCGGTCTGCCTGAACATGCACGCGCAACGCGAGAAGGACAGGTCTTCCTCATCAACGGGCGTTGGGTCCAGAGCCCGGCACTCTCGCAGGCGCTGCGGCATGCCTACGGCAACCTTCTCCCACACGGTCGCTTTCCGGCGGCGGTGCTGTGGCTGGATGTGCCCGCCGATCGCTTGGATGTGAACGTGCATCCGACCAAGCGCGAAGTGCGCTTCGCCGACGACGACTCGGTGTTCTCGCTGGTTGCCGGTGCCTGTGCGCAGCCGCTCACACGCATCTATCCACCGTTCACGGTGGTGGGCGGGCGGAACTCCGCCGAACCTCAACCTGCATGGGCCGACCGCGTTCGCGAGAACGTGGTGGACCCGTCCCAGCTCGGACTCCCGCTCGCGAACAACTTACCGGCCGGTATGATCCCCTCCGACTCGCAGCACTCGAGTCTGGCGGAAGCACCGATCGCGAATCCCGCAGCGGTCATCGCCGAACCCGAGATGTGGCAGTTGCACCGGACCTACATCCTTGCGCCCGTCCGTGGCGGCCTCGTGATCGTGGATCAGCACGCCGCCCACGAACGCATCCTCTATGAAGAGGCGCGCGCTCGGTTGGTGGGCTCGCAGGGCACGTCGCAAGGGCTGCTGTTCCCCTTGCTCGTCGACCTCTCGCGTGCGCAATTCGAGCTACTGCTCGAAGTTGGACCGCATCTGCAGCAACTGGGCTGGGACCTCTCGCCGTTGTCGCCGCCGACCGTCAGTATCCAAGGCGTCCCCTCCGGCCTGCGCGTCGACCAACCTGCGCAGCTGCTGCAAGACGTGCTCGATGGCATCACGGATGGCGGCCCTACCGCGCAAGATGACCTGCTCGAACGTTTGGCGTGCTCCCACGCCTGTCACACCGCCATCCGGGCGGGAGACCCGATGTCACGCGAAGAGATGCGCACCCTGGTCGACCGCTTGTTCGCCACTTCGCGTCCGCACGGAGACCCGCATGGGCGCCCGACATTCGTCCGCATGGATATCGAGGAGCTGCATCGACGCTTCGGGAGATCCTGATGCGGCGCATCCTCGCGATCGTCGGCGCGACCTCAACGGGCAAGACCACGCTCGGCGAAGCGGTGGCCGAACGGTTAGGCGCGGACATCGTCTGCGCCGATGCGCGTCAGGTCTTTCGCGAACTCGACATCGGCACGGGTAAACCGACTCGGCAGGAGCGTGGCGCGAGACCTCATCATCTCTTTGATGCGCTCTCACTGGGCGACCAGCCCAGTGCCGGCTGGTATGCGCGAGAGGCGCGCGATCTGTGCGAACGCTTGTTCGCCGAAGGTCGCACGCCGATTCTGGTGGGCGGCTCGGGTCTTTACCTGCAGGCATTGCAGCGCGGCCTGCACGCCGAGCCACCGCGAGACGCCGCGGTTCGGACGCGCTTGCAGCAGATGTTACAGGCCGACGGACCCCAGGTGCTGCATGCACGACTCGCCTCGGCCGATCCGGTGACCGCGGCGCGACTTTCGCCAGGGGATTCCCAGCGCATCACCCGTGCGCTCGAGGTTTACGAATCCAGTGGACGTCCGATGTCGTGGTGGCATGAGCAGGAACGCCAAGGGGCACTTGTGGGAGAGTGGAAGGTCGTTGAGGTCGCGATCGGGCCGCGGCTGCTCGCAGAGCGGATCGCCACTCGTACGCACGGCATGTTCGAGTCCGGCCTGGTAGAAGAGACCCGGGCGCTGGTTGCAGATGGGCGCCGCGCCTCACTCGAAGCGCTCCAGGCGATCGGTTACGACGAGTCGCTCTTGCTGATCGACGGCACGATCGATCGCGACGTCGCCGAAGCGCGCACGAACCTGCGCACGCGCCAGATGGCCAAGCGGCAGCGCACGTGGTTCCGGCATCAGATGGACGCTTTGCGACTCGATGGGGATGACGGCGACCTCGCGCGGCTTGTGGCGGCCGCTCTGGCGCATGTCCGGGGTTAGTCCAACGCGGACGGCGTTCGAGTAGATCCAATACACTCGACTGGACACTTTCAGTTGCCCCGTGTCCGTGGACGCCTGAACCTTTGGGTCGAAGGTCTCCTGTATCTCCAAGAGAGTGGCGCCACGGGGTAGGGGGGGGAACGACCCGCCCGGGTCCGCTGGACTGTCCTGCTGGGCCGCGTTGTTGACACCACTACAGGCGTCGCCTACGTTGCCTCATCGTCTGTTCTGGTATTCACGCGGGCATAGCTCAGTTGGTAGAGCGCGAGCTTCCCAAGCTTGAGGTCGCGGGTTCGACCCCCGTTGCCCGCTCCATGTCGTCTGGCAGGACCTTCGGCGCGTCGGCCCTCTGGGTCCGGACGCGCCTTCCTGTTTATGTGAGAGACCATGCCCGCTCCTGTCATCGCCATCATCGGTCGTCCCAATGTCGGCAAGTCCACGCTCTTCAACCGTATCGTCGGGGAGCGCCGGGCAGTCGTGCACGATCGGCCGGGTGTGACGCGCGACCGCAACGCAGTGCGAGCCGAATGGCTCGAGCGCGAGTTCGTCCTGGTGGATACCGGTGGCTTCCTGCCGACCGCCATGGAAGGCCGCGACGCCGATGTGCGCCGTCAGGCCGAGGCTGCCATCGGGCTTGCCAATGCCGTCATCTTCCTCCTGGATGCCCACACTGGTGTCACCGATCTCGACCAAGCGATCGCTGTGCAGCTGCGCAAGTCCGAGGTGAAGACCTTGGTGGTGGTGAACAAGGTCGACAAACCCGGCGACCCGATCGTGCATGACTTCCATCGCCTTGGGCTCGGTGACCCCCTGCCGATCGCGGCCGAGGGTGGTTTCGGCATCGGTGATTTGTTGGACGCTATTCTTGCGATGGTCCCGGAGACGGTCGAGACCGAAGCGCCCGCGCCACGCGTGGCGATCGTCGGACGTCCGAACGTCGGCAAGAGCTCGATCGTGAATGCGCTGCTGGGAGAGGAGCGCGTGATGGTCGAGGCAACGGCAGGCACCACAGTCGATGCGATCGATGCGCGTTGGCGCACTCCCAAGGGTGACTTCATCCTCGTGGACACGGCGGGCATCCGCCGTCAGTCGATCTTCGAGGACCAGGCCGAGTTCTACGCCACCATGCGCGCCATGAACGCGATGGAGCGCGCGGATGTTGCAGTACTCGTGGTGGACAGCGTGCTGGGATTCGAGAAGCAGGAGGCGCGACTCGCGCACCATGCGCTCGATGCGGGCTGCGCGTTGCTCGTGCTCTACAACAAGTGGGACCTGATCGAGGACCGCGAAGTGGCGTGGAAGCATGTGCAGGCCGAACGCGCGCGTCGATTCCCGACGTTGGCGGAGTTGCCGGCGCATCCGATCTCCGCGCTCGAGAAGACGCACCTGAACAAGCTGGCGGAGTATGTGCAGGCGCGCGTGGCAGAGAACACGCGTCGCATCTCCACGCACGACCTGAACGAATGGCTCGAGCTGGTGCAGAAGAAGCGCGCCGTTCCGAGCAATGCCGCTGGCAAGTTCCCCAAGATCTACTACATGACGCAGACCGGCAGCTGTCCGCCGACCTTCACGTTGTTCGTGAATGCGCCTTCGCGTCTGAATGACAACTACCGCAGCTACCTGTGGGGGAACTTCGCGGATCACTTCGGATTCCGTGGTACCCCTCTCAAGTTCCGGGTGAAGAAGAGCGAGTAGGAGACACTGCCGCATGGACTTCGCGGTCGCATTGCTGATCGGCTATCTGTCTGGTTCGCTGCCCTTCGGGTTATGGCTCGGCCAGTGCTTCAAGGGTGTCGATGTGCGCACCGTGGGCTCGCGAAACCTCGGCGCCACGAATGTCTACCGCGAGTTGGGCGCGCCCATCGGGGTGGCGACTCTCCTGCTGGACATTGCCAAGGGCGTCGTCCCGACCTGGTGGGTGCCGCTTCAGTTCGGGGCGAGTTTCCCCGGCGGGCCTGAGTGGTGCCGCCTCGCGGTGGGGCTCGCCGCCGTGCTCGGCCATGTCTTCACGGTGTTCGCGGGCTTCAAGGGCGGCAAGGGGGTTGCAACCACCGTGGGTGTGCTGCTCGCGCTCAATCCGGCAGCCTTCGCCGCATTCATGGGCGTGTTCCTCGTGACGCTGTTCCTCTCGCATTTCGTCTCGCTCGGCTCCATCCTGGGTTCACTCGCATTCGCCACCACGCTCGCGTTCGTGGCGCCGGGGGGGTGGAGGAGTCCCACGTTCGCTTTTGGCGTGCTGATCGCGCTGGTCGTGATCATCCGACACCACGAGAACATCGGACGCCTCATGAAGGGCACCGAGCGTCCGTTCCACTTCCGTAAGCCCAAGGGGGCCGCCTCATGAGTATCGTCGCCATCTTCGGGGCTGGTTCCTGGGGAACCACCCTGGCGGTGCATCTGGCCAAGGCCGGGCACGACGTACGGATCTGGGGGCACGACCGCGATGAACTGGCCGCGCTGGAGCGCGACCGGGAGAACGCCAAGTTTCTGGCTGGCATCCGGCTACCCGATGGAGTTAAGGTCCAGCCGCAACTGGAGGCGGCGCTCGAAGGGGCGGATGTGCACCTGTACGTGGTGCCCTCTCAGGCGGTGCGTTCGGTTGCGGAGAAGGTGGCAGCGCTCGGCGTCCGTGCGACACCAGTTTGCGCCAGCAAGGGGCTCGAGTTGGGCACCCTGCGGCGCCTGTCGCAAGTGTTGAGCGAGGCCCTCGCGGATCCGGCCCCGGTCATCCTCACGGGTCCGAGTCATGCCGAGGAAGTGGCGGTCGGTATCCCGACTTCGATCGTGGCGGCCTGCACTGACGAGGCCCGCGCGCGCGAGGTTCAGGTGCTGTGCGCAACCCCTCGGCTGCGCGTGTACACCAACTCCGATGTGATCGGTTGCGAATACGGCGGCGCACTCAAGAATGTCATCGCCATAGCAGCGGGCGTCTGTGACGGGCTCGGCTATGGCGACAACACCAAGGGAGCACTGCTGACTCGCGGACTCTCCGAGATCTCCCGGCTTGGGCAGGCGATGGGCGGCAAGCGGGAGACTTTCTTCGGTCTTACTGGAATGGGCGACCTCATCGCCACGGCGATGAGCCGCCACAGTCGCAATCGCCACGTCGGCGAACGATTGGGCAGGGGTGAGACGATCGAACAGATCCTCGGCGGGATGGTGATGGTCGCCGAGGGCGTGAACACCGCTCGCGCGGCGCGCGATCTGGCGCGTTCACGTGGCATTGAAATGCCCATCACCGAGCAGATCTGCGCAGTGCTCCTCGAAGGCAGGGCGCCCGAGGATGCATTGTTGGCGTTGATGACGCGTGACCTCAGGAGCGAGAGCTGAGAGGCGTCGCGTCGTAAGGAGGTTCGCTTGGCCCTTCGCAAGGTAGACGCGGAACCGGACACCAAGTTGTACCGGTCCATCAGCGAGGTCAGCGACATGCTCGGCGTGAAGCCGCACGTGCTTCGCTACTGGGAGACGCAGTTCAGCATGCTGCGCCCCAAGAAGAACCGCGCGGGCAATCGCATGTACCGGCCCGACGAGGTCAAGCTCCTCATCCGCATCAAGGAGCTACTCTACGAGCGCCGCTACACGATCGCGGGCGCCAAGCGCACGCTGCTCGATGAACGCAAGGAATCCTCGCCGCAGGTTGAACTGGGATTCGAGACCGCCGAGCGCCGCATGCTTCTGCTCGAAGTGCGCGAGGAGCTCAAGACGCTCGCGTCGCGCCTGCGTGGCCGCAAGCTCGAACCGGTGGAGCCCGAAGTCGAGGAGGAGACGGTCCTCTCCTGAGGCCCGGCTCGAACCGCACGTCGTGACCCTGTGTGGCTGGCTCACTTGCGCCCGCCGTCGCTAAGGGATAGATTGCGCGCCGCCCTTTCCCCTGGGATCTTCGGTCGGGGTGTAGCGCAGCCCGGTAGCGCACCTGCATGGGGGGCAGGGGGTCGTGGGTTCAAATCCCGCCACCCCGACCACTTCTTCTCGCGGCAAGATCGGATGACCGCCATTCTCGCGAACCGGACCGCGGATCGGCAGCAGCCCCGGGGCCCCGTGTGACCTACCGGGTCGCGGCTCTGGTCCCTGCCTATCAGGCAGCCGCCCATCTGGGCGAGGTGCTGCTCGGCCTGCAAGCGCTGCCCTCGCCGCCACCCGTGCTGGTGGTCGACGATGGATCGCGCGATGCCACGGCCGAGGTCGCCCGCCAGTTCGGCGCCCAACTGGTCAGCTTCGCCGCGAACCGCGGCAAGGGCCATGCGCTGCTCGCAGGCTTCGAGGCTCTGCGCGAGTACGACGCCGTCGTCACGCTCGACTCCGATGGCCAGCACCCGCCCGAGTGCTTTCCGGCCTTCGTCGCAGCCTTCCGGTCGGGCGCTCATCTGGTGCTGGGCCGTCGCGCCATGTCGCACGACATGCCACCGCTTCGGCGGTTCGCCAACCGGTTCTCGAGCGGCTGGTGCAGCGCTCTTGCGGGCCAGCGGATCACGGACAGCCAATGCGGCTATCGGCTTTACTCGCGCTCGCTCATCGACGCCACACCGGTGCGCGCGAGTCGCTACGAGGTCGAGACTGAACTCGTCGTGCGCGCGGCACGACTGGGATTCCCGTTGGCTGAAGTGGACATCCCAACGGTCTATGGCGATGAGCAGAGTCACTTGAGCCTCAGGCGCGACGTGCCCCGTATCGTCAGCATGATGATCCGGCTCGGATTCGAGCCGCATCCCCAACGAAAGGTCATCGGTGCACATCCTCGTCACGAATGACGACGGCATCCATTCGCCGGCGTTGATGCAGCTCAAGGCCCAGCTCTCGGCATTCGGTCGTGTGACGGTCGTTGCGCCGGATCGCAACCAGAGCGCCACCTCGCAATCCCTCACGCTTCACCGCCCACTGCGCATTCACCCGCACGGGGACGAGGTGTACAGCGTCGATGGTACCCCTGCCGACTGCGTGTTGATCGCGTTCCACGGCATGCTGATCGAGCGTCCCGACCTCGTGGTCTCGGGCATCAACCATGGCCCGAACATGGGGGAGGATGTGTTCTATTCGGGCACGGTCGCCGCCGCGATCGAGGGTGTCCTGCAGGGGGTACCGGCGATCGCGGCATCGCTCGTGACGCGCGCGCAGACCGATTTCGCCGAGCCAGCCGCCATGCTTGGCGGCATCGTGCGTCAGGTGCTCGAGCGCGGACTTCCCAAGGAACTGCTGCTCAACGTGAACTTCCCATTCTGCCCGCGCGCTGAACTGAAGGGCATCCAGCTCACGCGACTCGGTTCACGGGTCTATCAGGACACACTCGTCAAGAAGGTCGACCCGCGGGGCCAGGACTACTATTGGATCGGCGGCGAGGATCCCATCTGGAAACCGATCGAAGGGACCGACTTCCACGCGGTCGACGCGGGTTTCGTCTCGGTCACGCCGATGCAGCTCAACTTGAGCGACGCCAAGGCCCAAGTCGAGATGCAGCACTGGGGCCTGAGCATCGTTTGACCGGATGGGTTGCCTCGAACGCGTGGCCCGTGCTAGTTTCTTCCGCGCTGCAGTGGTCGTACCAGTCCCCAAAGCCACGCCACACTCCACGGCTCACCTTCACTCGGGGAATCCGCACACAACTTCATAGTGACATGTCGGGGCGTAGCGCAGCCTGGTAGCGCACCTGGTTCGGGACCAGGGGGTCGGAGGTTCAAATCCTCTCGCCCCGACCATTCCACATCGCGCCGGATCACGCGGCAACGCGGGTCCGGCGCCTCCGTGTCCGCTGGGCAAGGTTCTGACCTCCGCACGCTTGCGCCTTCGCTGGGGCCGAAGCATCCTGCGGCCATGCAGCGGGTGCATGTGGTCGTCAGCGGCGAGGTGCAGGGCGTCGGCTTCCGGTGGTTCGTCCGACAGAAGGCCAGAGCGCTCGGGGTCCATGGCTGGGTCCGCAATCGCGTCGATGGCTGCGTCGAGACGGAAGCGGAGGGCTCCGCCGATGCGCTCGCCGCATTCCTCGCAGCCGTGCGCGAGGGGCCCTCACGAGCGCGGGTCGATCAGGTGACCGAGCAGCACGAAGAAGGCCCGGCACGGCATCAGGGATTCTCCATCACCGGATGAAGGAGCACATGGAAGGTCCAGTCCTGGTCGACTTCTCCATGCGTCTCGCCGAGGCGAGGCGTCTGGCCATCACGCGAGCGGAGTTGAGCAAGCGCGAGTACGAATCGCTGCTTCTCGACCCGGCGTTCAATGAGGCTGCGTTCGAGCTCTTCCGCATGGAGCTCCAGCGCGCAGGTGTGCGACTCCCTGAGGATGGCGTCGAGGATCCGACCGCACGAGTCAGCAAGCAGGAACTACGCGGCGAGCCCGAGCGCGACATCCTCGATGTCTATCTCAACGAGATCGGCCGCGTGCGGATGTTGCCGCACCCTGAACTGCTCGAAATGGCATCGCGGGCGCGACGCGGAGAGGAGCATGCGCGCAAGCGGATGATCCTCGCGAACCTGCGACTCGTGGTGCACGTTGCGCGTCAGTACCGCAATCGTGGCCTTCCTTTTCTGGACCTGATCGAGGAAGGAAACCTTGGCTTGATCCACGCGGTGGATGGGTTCGAGCCGGAGCGGGGGCTACGCTTCAGTACGTATGCCGCGATGTGGATCCGTCAGTCGATCCTGCGCGGCCTTGCTGAGCAGTCCCGTGCGGTGCGCATTCCGGTGCAGATGTTCCGCCAGATGAACCGTTACCACCTCGCCGAACGCGAGTTGCGTGCGCGTCTGGGCCGCGAACCGCTGCTCGATGAGATCGCACAGTTCCTCGACATCTCCAGTGCGCGGGCCGAGCGGTTGCAGACACTCGTCGTGGGCGTCCGATCGCTCGATGAGAGCGAGGGCGTCGATGCGTTCGAACAACTATCCGCCGAATCGCTTGGTACCGCGCCCGTTTCGGTCGAGCGCATGGTGGAGTTACAGCTTGAGCACGAGAAGCTCGATGGCCTGCTGCGCACACTCTCAGAGCGTGAGGAACAGGTCATCCGCATCCGGTATGGCTTTCACGATGGAGTCGCCCGCTCGTTGCAGGAGACTGGGGACCACTTCGGACTCACTCGCGAACGCGTCCGCCAGATCGAAGCCAAGGCGCTGGGCAAACTGCGAATCGCGATCGAACTCGCCGATGGAGATTCCCGCACCGGCTCGCCGGTCCACTGAGGAGTCCGCACATGGATCTCACCCGTTTCATCCGTGACGTCCCCGACTTCCCCAAACAGGGCATCTTATTCAAGGACATCACGCCGCTGATCCATGATCCGTCCGCGTTTCGCGAATCGATCCGTCGGCTTGCGGAATCGGTGGCCAAGCCGGATGTCGTTGTGGCGATCGAGTCGCGCGGCTTCCTGTTCGGCGCGCCTCTCGCGCAGTTGTGGGACATCCCATTGGTGCCAGCGCGCAAGTTCGGCAAGCTCCCGGGCAAGACCGTGCGTCAGGTGTACTCGCTCGAGTACGGCGAGGACACGCTCGAACTGCATGCGGACGCACTGCAGCCCGGACAGCGCGTGGTCATCGTCGATGACCTTCTCGCAACGGGAGGGACTGCGGCCGCGACGGTCGCGCTGGTCCGTCAGCTGGGCGCAGAGGTCGTGGCCACCTTGTTCGTGGTCGAACTCGAGGGGCTGGGCGGCCGCGCGCGACTCGCGCCAACTCCGGTCCACGTGCTCATGACCTTCGAGGTCCACGAGTAGCGCACCGCTCTGGCTCGCACCACCCCAACACAATGCCCTCAGCGGAGTCACTCCACCGAGGGCATTGTGCTTGGCAATCGCGTTTCTTTTGGAGCTGATGGCTCCCTTGAATCTACGGGGTGTAGCGCTTCTTCTCCATGATGACCGCCACGCTCTGGGTGCCCAGCGTGAAAGCCGAGCGGAACTCGCCCTCGACCCCGACCTGTGCACCTTCGCGCGGGGCGCCGTTCTCCTGGCTCACGATGCTGATGGTGCCCGTGCCATCGTCGAGTTGATAGGCGCCATAGCCCATCACACCCACGCTCTTGCCGACCGTGCCCGCAACGCGAACGGTCTGCTTGTCGAAGCGGCCCGGATCGTCGAGCAATGTCTTGATGGGGGTCACACCACCGCCCTTGCAACTGGCGAGGGCCACAGCGAGCAGGCTGGCGACGGCGAAACGGGCGAATACAGAGCGACGCATGGTATCTCCCTTCAGAAACCTGACTTCGAGGGGGGAGCGATCACTTCTCACTCTAGCATCGAGTGCGGCACGGGACCTACCCGCGCGTCAGTGGGTGTCGGAATGCTGCTTCTCGAACTCGGCCAGCTTACGGCGCACTCCGCTGATGCTGATGGCGGAACGCTGGCCCTCGGGCAACGATTCGGCAAACGTGACCGCCTCCTGGAGCACGGCGCGAGTCCCCGCGAAATCCTTGCGACCCGTGAGGATATCCGCGCGCGTCTGCAGCAGAAGCAGTTTG
>Ga0163144_10004820_pt1 | contig 30230 bp, 26 predicted proteins | sample OliLak19BULKMAT1_FD_123175 | JGI IMG/M metagenome (GOLD analysis project Ga0163144, IMG submission 123175) | Freshwater microbial mat bacterial communities from Lake Vanda, McMurdo Dry Valleys, Antarctica - Oligotrophic Lake LV.19.BULKMAT1 | ecosystem: Environmental > Aquatic > Freshwater >...
CACGAGCGTCCGCGCCGACTCGGACGGTGGCTCCGCGTCGACCGCTTCGCTGCGGATCGTCAAACCGCGCGGCGGCACGCGCTGGGCGTTGCGACTCGTCGGCGGCAGCAGAGCGCGCACGACTACCGGCGGATCGGCCGGCGCCGGCTCGTCGATGACGGGGATCGTGACGGTCGCTGCGGTCGTCGAGCCGACGACGCGCGTGCCTGCGGGCGTCGGCTTGCTCGGCGGCGGCGCGGTGCGGTTCGCGGCTGGCGGCGAGTCGGTGCGATCGGCTGCCCGCGCGCTCGCGGACGCGGCGCGACTCGGTACAGCAGACGCACGATCGGCATCCGCTGCGACCGCGGCTGCTGCGGCTGCTACCGGCTCGGTACGCACGGTGACCGCCTGATCGCGGCGCCGCTTCTGGGCCGCATCGACGACCTGCGGCGGCGACGACTCCGCGGCGGTCTCGGCGAGATCGGGATGACCTTCGAAGCGAGCCCGCAACGCGGTCAGCATCGTCGCGGCTTCGTCTTCGAATCCCTGCAGCACTAGGAAGCGAACCTCGGCGAGCTCGTCGGTGATGTCGGGCCAGCCGGCGGGTGAGGCGAGTGGTCCATCACTCGACGCCGCGGTGCGCGAGGTGATCGGTGGACGACGTGTAGTCGTCGTCGACGCTGCGGGTGCCGGCGCGGGTCCTGCGGGCGTCGGCGTCGGCGTCGGCGTCGGCGTCGGCGTCGGCGTCGGCGTCGGCGTCGGAGCGGCAGCCGGCGTCGCGCTCGCGGCATTCGGTGCGCGTCCGACCGGTGGTGGTGCGTCGACGCGCGTCGCTGCGGGGCGCGTCGCTGCGGGACGCGGCGCAGGACTGATGCGTCCGATCGGCGGCGCGAGCGGTCGCGCAGCAGGTCGCGCAGCAGGTGCAGCTTCGTCGCGCGGTGTGTCGCTGACGGCAGTGGGCCGCGTGGCGGCGCGCGGTGCTTCGCCCGTCGGCGGTCGCGGGCCAGCTCGCGCCACTTCACCGCTGCCGGTCCGTGCCGCGACCGCGGGACTCGGCTTCGGTGGCAGCGCGTTCGGTCGGCGCGGCTCGTCGGTCGCGACACGCATCGTGCTGCTCGGTCGCCGCGTCGCGACATCGGCCGCGGGCAGATCCTCGCCATGCGGACGATCAGCACCGCACTCGACGCAGAAGCGCCCGCCGATCGGCACGCTCGCACCGCACGCGCGACACGGCGCATCTGCCTTGCGCGCGCGCGCGCCACAGTTCGCGCAAAAGTTGTCGCCGGGACGCTGCTCGGCGCCACAGCTTGCACAGCTCGAGGTCTGGGCCACGGCCGCGCCAGGATACCCGTTTTGCCCGCAGATCGACGGGGGCGTCGGAGCCCCGGCGCACGTGTTCAGGTCAGGTCAGCAGCGAGAGCGCCGTGAGCATCGACTCCGCGTCGGCGAACCGCTGCGCCGGGTCGGGCGCGCAGGCCTTTGCGACGAAGTCGTCGAACGCACGCCCGAAGCTCCGCGCGACGCCGCCCGGCAATCCCGCACTGGGCGGGGTCGCGAGCCCATTTCGGTGCGCGCGCAACAGCTCGCGCACCGGCGCGTCGAACGATGCCACAAACGGGTGACTCCCCGTCGCCGCTTGCACGAAGCTGAGCCCGAGCGCGTACAGATCGGTGCGCGCGTCGACCGCAGCGCCGAGCGTCGCCTGCTCGGGCGGCATGTAGCGCGGATCGCCGACGATGTGGTCGTCTGCGGCTTCGGGCACCGCGAGGTTGCGACAGATCCCGAAGTCGATCAGCTTCACGACGAAGCCGCGGTCGTTCGGTCCGCGCGCGACGAACAGGTTGTACGGCTTGATGTCGCGATGCACGAGCCGACGCGCGTGGATGTACGCGAGTGCGGCGAGTGCCTGGGCGAACACGTCGACGAGCACCGGCACACCGATGCGCCCCTGCATCTCGATCAGCTCGCCGAGATCGTGGCCGTGCAACAGATCCATCGCGAGCCACTCGTCGCCGTCGCGGAGGCGCGAGCCCGCATCGATCACGCGCACGAGGTTCGCGTGATCGAAGCCGGCACCGATCTTCGCCTCACGGCGGAATCGTCGGCGATATGCGAGCGGTACATCCGGCTTGAGGAACTTGATCGCGACCTCGCGGTCGAGCGCTTCGTCGACCGCGCGCCAGATCGTGCCCATGCCGCCCTCACCGATCTGCGCGAGCAGGCGATAGCGGCGGCTCTGCTCGATACACTGGCCCGGCTGCACCTCGGCGCGCTCGCGCGGCGAGCCCGGTGGAGGCGGAACCAATGCGAGCACGGTGCGATCGGACATCACGCTCGTCGTACGGTCGGCGGCGCGGCGGGCCAGTGCCACCACGTTTCCACACGGCACCCGTGGGGCGAGGCCCGGCCCCTGATAGGACATCGCGCGTCAGAAGCGGCCGGCGATCCCGAGCGTCGGTGTCCTTCCGATCGACACGACCGGCTGCAAGCGCTCGAACGCTCGCCGACCGACACGGCGGCCCGCGCCCTGCGCCGCGGCCATCAGACCGGAGATCGCGAGCGCCCCGAGCGGAATCTCGGCCATCGCGAGCCCGGGACAGTTCTTCGCGCACTGCGTCTCGGCGATGCGCGCGATCGAAGCGACGCCCGCCGTGCCGAACGCGAAGGCGATGATGCCGAGCGCGAGCAGGCCGCGCTCGGCGCGTGGCGAGGTGCCGCTTCTGCCCTCGTCGTAGCCGTGACGCGCCATCGCGCCGCCGAGCAACGCGGCGCTCGTCATCGCGAGCGGCACCGCGAGGTTCGCCGGGCGCGCGAGCGGATCGTCGCAGTGCACGAGACACGGGCGCCACGCGTCGTGCCGCAGCGACATCAGCCCCGATCCGACGTGCACGGCGAACGCGGCACCTCCGGTCGCCGCGCCGGCGATGAAGAGGCGTCGCACGCCGGGCTTCATCTTCGCATCGGCGACGGACGGGAGGAGTGCAGCGCAAAAGCAGAGGATCGCGACCCGAAGCCAAGCCATGTCCTGGGGGTGCCGCACCCTGCCCCGACGATCGCGTCGGCCGAGAGTTGTGCCCAGCGTCCGTACCGATCATCCTTCGCGGCGACCGATGGCCCGTCCGTCCAAGGCCCGCCGTGAACGCGCCGAGAAGATCGGCGTCATCCTCGACGACCTCCTGCCGATGCCGGCAATCCCGCTCGATCACGGCGATCCGTTCGAGCTGCTCGTCGCCGTACTGCTGAGCGCACAGACGACGGATCGCGCGGTGAACCTCGTGACGCCGGCGCTGTTCGCCCGCGCACCAACGCCGGCAGCGATGGCCGCGATGCCGGTCGCGGACATCCTCGCGCTCATCCGCACGATCGGCCTCGCACCGACCAAAGCGAAGCACCTGCAGCAGACCGCGAAGTTGCTCACGGAGCGTCACGGCGGCGTGGTGCCGCGCGACGGCGCAGCGCTCGAAGCCCTGCCCGGCGTCGGCCACAAGACCGCGAGTGTCGTGCTCGCGCAGGCGTTCGGCATCCCGGCGTTCCCGGTCGACACCCACATCCATCGCCTCGCGGCGCGCTGGCGACTCTCCGACGGCAGCAACGTGCAGACGACCGAGCGTGATCTGAAGGCGGTCTTCGCCGAAGCCCAGTGGGGCCGCCGCCACCTGCAGATCATCTACTTCGGGCGACAGTACTGCCCCGCGCGTGGCCACGACGCGGCAGCGTGCCCGATCTGTTCGTGGGCAGCCCGAAGGTAGTCCGTTACCATCCGCGGCGATGCGCGGCGACTGGCCTTCGTTGACGGCGATGATGGTCGCGTTCGGACGCGGGCTCGGCACGAGCGATCGCGCGGTCGATCCGCACGCCGAGGCGCTCTTGCCCGCCCCGCTCGCGACGGCGCTGCGCTTGGTCGGACATCGCGGCCCGCGAGCGATCGTGCGCGCCCTAAGCCTCGGCATGGTCGATCACGTGTGCCTGCGAACGGCGGCGATCGACGCGGAGCTGAGGGACGCGAAACACCGCGGCTGCGATCAGCTCGTCATCCTCGGCGCCGGCCTCGACACGCGGGCGTGGCGGCTCCCGGAGCTCGAGGGCATCGACGTGTACGAGGTCGATCATCCGTCGACGCAGTCCGGCAAGCGCGATGCGGTCGCGAGCCTCTCGCCGTATGCAAACAAGGTCTGCTTCGTCGCCGTCGACTTCGAGCGCGAGTCCATCGGCGATCGCCTGCGCGAAGCGGGTCACGACCCCGCGCGCCCGACCGCGTGGATCTGGGAGGGCGTCACGCCGTATCTCCACCCCGCGGCGATCGAGCAGACCCTCGACGACGTCGCGGCGCGCTCGGCCGCGGGCAGTCTATTGATGATGAGTTACGCGATTCCCGAGATCGTGCCGCTGCCGATCCCTCGGCTGCTTGCGGGGGGCATCGCCGCGATTACGCGGCTCGCGTTCTGGGGCATCGGCGAGGGCCTGTTCGGCACGATGTCACCACAGCACGCGAAGGACCTCGTGCGCGCGCATCGGTTCGATGTCCTGCGCGACGGGGACGCGCGCGTCTGGGCCGAGCACGGGCAGGGATCCGCCGCGCTCGCCCGCCCGTTCCGCGGCGAGCGACTCCTCATTGCGCTCAGAGCGTCTTGAGGTACTCGATCACCGCGGTGCGCTCGGCGAGCGAGAGCGCATCGCCGAAGTCGTGCCCGCGGTTGCGGTCGTCGTCGACGGTGTCGTGCTCGTCGCGACCGCAGTCGTGCCGCTCGCTGGTGCTCGTCCCACTCACTGGTGCTCGTCCCACTCGCTGGTGCTCGTCCCACTCGTCCCGCCCTCGCCGTCACCGCTCGTGTCGAGCGAGCACGCGACGGCGAAGCTCGCCGTCCACCACGTCGATGACCTACGCCGCATGGTCCGCCACCCCGCCCAGAAGCGACCACGCTCCGCGCATCGCCCGTGTGCATCACCAGACACAACCCATGCTCGCGGTCGCCTGCTTCGTGGAATCGAAGGCCACCTTGCATGCGCTCGCGAGGCCATCCTTCGCGGGGCCGGCTGCCACCTCGCGAAAGCCTTGGATCATTGCGTCGATCCCGGTCTGCACGCCCTGGCGGGCCGCCTCGGGCAGGTGGTCGGCAACGCAGCGGCTGTACTTCTCGATGAATTCGTCGCACTCCGGGATGCCGACCGGCCCAGCGGACGTCGGCTGCGCCTCGAGCTTGCCCGCCTCCCACTGGCTGCGCAGCTCGTTGCCGTGTGCGTCCCACTCGATCCACGCGCCCTGACGCGCACCGCCGACGAGCCCACCCTCGCGCAGCTTCTTCTTCGCGGGGCCGTACTCCGTGAGTCGCGCTTTGCCCTCGCCTTCGTGCACGAGCACGGTCGAGGGCGAGCCGTCGGCGAAGTACGTCGTCCACGTACCGACGGGCGTGCCTACGCGGTAGCTCTTCTCGCTGCGCACGACCGCGCCCGAGTAATAGGATCGCCACTGGCCGGTCGTCGCGCCGTGCTCGTACGCGCCTTCGGTGCGCACGCTGCCGTCGTCGAACCACTCGCGTGTGGGCCCGTGCTGACGACCGTCGTCATCGATGCACCACGCCGAGCTTCCGCCCGGCGGTCCCGCGCCGGCGAGCGACGTGCCGCTCGGGCACGCGATCGTCGGCGTTCGCGAAGGGTTTGCAGTCGGATGCGTCGGCTTGCCCCGCGGGCCACAACCGGCCCCGATCGACACGGGCATCACGACGAGTACCAGTAAGGGCACCACCACGCGTGCGAGGGGTCTGGTCGGCATCGACCGACATGATACGATGACCATCGCGATGCTCGACGCGCAGCCGCTGTGGGAAACTGCGCTGCAGCTCGGACGCCACGGCTTCGTCGCGCGGCGGCGGCGGTGGTACCTGCTCAAGCACGCCGAGTCCGGCACGGCGCTGTCCGATCCGAAGTTCGACTACCACACCGTCGCGATCAGGACGCAGGGCGAGCTCGAGGTCGCGGATCCGTTCCCGGGGCAGTGGCGCGTGGGCGAGGTCGTCAAGCGGGAGGGCAATCCGTTCCCCGAGCGCATCAGTGTCGGTCGCGCGAACAACTGCGACGTCGTGCTGCGGTTCCCGTTCGTGTCGAAGCTGCACGCGCACTTTGTCGCGGGTGACGGCGCGGGCCTGCGCCTCGCGGATCACCGCTCGGCAAACGGCACCACCGCCCGCGGCCGTGTGCTCGCGGCCGGCGAGGCGGTCGACATCCACAGCGGCGACTGGATCGGCATCGGGCCACTACGCCTGCAGCTTCTCGACGCCAGCGACCTCTACGACGCGCTCGCCCGCGCCTTCGCCTCCTGAGCGCGACCACAGGCCCGCCCACGAAATCCAGGACTTGCCACGCTGCCGAGCCCGGGCCTAGGATTCGGCAACGTGCGCATCCGCTATGCAGCTCGGACCGACGTAGGCCGCAAGCGCACCCACAACGAGGACTACTTCGCGTTGCTCGAGGAGGAACGGCTGTTCCTCGTCGCGGACGGCATGGGCGGTCACGCATCGGGCGATGTCGCGAGCAAGCTGTCCACCGAGGTCATCGGCGAGTTCTATCGCGCGAGCCGCGATCCCGATGCGACGTGGCCCTACCGGTACGACCCGTCGCGCTCGTACGCGGAGAATCGGATCCTCGCCTCGATCTGTCTCGCGAACGAACGCATCCACGACGCGTCGATGCGCAACCGGCACCAGCGCGGCATGGGCACGACGATCGTCGCGTTCCACCTCAACGGTGGGAAGGCGTTCATCGCCCACGTCGGCGATTCGCGCTGCTACCGGGTCAGCAACGGCTCGATCCACTCGCTCACGCGCGATCACTCGCTGCTCGAGGACTGGAAGGACGCGCGTCCCGATCTCACCGAGCAGGAGATCCGCGACTTCCCCCACAAGAACGTCATAACCCGCGCGCTCGGCATGCGCGAGACGGTCGACGTCGACCTGTCGGCCGTGAAGGTCAGTGACGGCGACCGCTTCGTGCTGTGCTCCGACGGGCTGTCGGGCATGCTGACCGACGCGGAGATCCACGAGATCGTCTCGACGCACACCGACCCCGAAGCGGCGGTGACCGAGCTCATCGATCGCTCGAACGAGGCGGGCGGCGACGACAACGTCACCGCGATGCTGATCGAGTGCCGCTTCACCTGAGGCGGCGTCAGCGACCGCGGACCTCCCGTAAGCGCGGGCTCTCGGCGCCGTTGACCCCCTCCAGGGGATCGATGTGCGCTGCCCAACATCCCACTTGGCGCACAACCCGCAGTGTCGCGAGAATCGGTCCCTCGGACCTTCCTGATCCGTACTGGTTCGGGTTACCTCGAAACGAGTTCCGGCGTAGTCTCTCTGCCGATTCAGGCCGGCAGGCCGTGAAGACAATTCAGACTCGGTTCCAACGGGTCCCCCGCTCGGCGAACGAGCGTCGCGACCCCCCATGCGGACGACCAGTTACATGAGCATCGCGAAGACCAAACCATCTCGTACGCGCAAGCCTCGTGCCCGTGGGGCCTTTGCCCTGGGAACCCTGAGCGTGATCGCGTTCGGGGAGGCCGGCTGCATCCGCGACACCGATTGCGGCATCTGCGACCCCGACAACCTGATTCTCGAAAGCATCTCGGGGGTCAACTACGCGAGCAAGAAGATCCACGTGCTCGGTCCGACGTGCAAAGGTGACAACTGTCCCGGCACGATCGAAAAGGGCTCGTACTTCGTCGAGGACATCGGCCCCTGCGAGCAGAGCGAAGAGGCGCTCGCATCGCCACGCGGCCCCGAGGAGTACTGCAGGATCTCGCCGCTCGTCGTCACGTTCGGCATCGAGTTCGTCTTCAACAACTTGCTCGAGGCGACGACGATCGAGCTCGTCCGCAAGCGCCCCGATCAGCCGAAGCTGTTCGAGGTCTACGACTGGAAGACCGACATCATCGACATCGTCGGTCCGACCACACGCTACAACGGTGATTTCACCAAGGGTGGCGCGGAAGAGCCGGACACGATCCAGCGGCTCATCAACCTGTCGTGCATCGACAACCTCGCCGACGAGGGCGTGCCGTTCAACTCGGACAGCTACGCGGATCCGAACACGAATCCGTGCAACACGACGCGCAGCGACGACGGCGATCTGTGGCCGGTGAAGATGCGCCGCGGCACCGACGACGCGAAGCTGCAGTCGTTCCGCGGGTTGTGGACGGCGAGTGTATCCGGAGGTGCGAGTGGCAGCGGCTGCGACACGCCGCAAGAGGGTTACGACAGCTGCTGCAGCGAGTGCGACCACCTGCTCAGCACGAAAGTGGCGAAGTACGGCGTGGACGACAGCGGCAACCCGCGGACGCCGTCGAGCGCGTTCACGTGCGACGCGACGCTCGGCGACGAGCTGAGCGCGTGCCTAGACTTCATCGTCAGCGCGGACCGCGACGGCGAGGAATTCAACTACAAATACTTCTGGTCGTGCCCGCCCGGCGAAGACGGCTGCGAGGCGGAGGAGTTCAAGCTCCCCTGGTACGACAAGCTCCGCGAGACCCACCCCGACGCTCGTCCGGCGCATCTCGAGAAGTTGATCTCGGCGTGCAACACGACTTCCGACTGTCAGGGCGACGACTCGGTCCACCGTCTCGACGGCACGAACTGCATCGGTCAGACCGCCGAAGGCGTCACTTGCGAGGCGTCGGCCGACAATCCGGATTGCCTCGACGGCTTCTGCCGCGCGACCTGGATGGTCGACTGCCGAGCGAACGCGGACACGACCGGCGGCGACATCGGCTACTGCGTCGATCGCCGCTTCTCCGACGCCGGCGCCGGCGCGTGCTTCTTCGTCGACGACGTCGAGTTCGAAGGCCAGTGCGACGACATGGGCGAGTCCTGCAAGGACTACAACAACAACGACAGGGGCCAGACCCAGCTCGCGGCCTGCAACAGCGAGGCGAACGACACCGTGCTCACGGCGGCCGAGTGCTGCCAAGAGTCACTGGGCGCCGATGCCAACGGCGCAGCATGTGACCCGGTCTTCCAGGACGAGAGCGGCGACATCATCAAGCCGGTCGCCCGCTACGGCCGCAACGACAACCTGCCCGAGGCGACCCGCGACTGCATCTGCACGGACAACGAGCAGGGCGACGAGTGCACCGCGATCGTCGACGCGAGCTGCCGCGACGCGGACGGCGACATCCGAGCCGACCGCGCCGGCGAGTACGCGATGATGTTCGTGGAGCGCCGCGGCGGCGTCGTCTACGATCCGGCGATCAAGGGCGTCGAGTGGCGCCCAGCGGATCTCGGCGGCGTTCCGCGCGCCGACATCGAGAGCTGCGCCGAGGGTCGCGGGCTCATCGGCGAGCGCAACCGTCACGAGGGCTGGCGCGAGAACGACTCGTTCTTCCCGGAGTCATTCGAGGACTTCGACCGCGCGATGTGCTCGGGCGCCGAGTACACCGTGACGTTCGGTGTGCCCGGCGATCGCGAGTTCATCCTCGACAAGGTCGGCAACTCGCTCGAAGGCAAGAACGAGTACACGTTCGAGACGCCCGAGTTCCACGTCATCCCCGGCAGCGGCTTCCCGACCGACAACCTCCGCATCGGCGCATGCGACGACTTCGGGATGCGGTTCTCGAACAAGTACGACATGAGCCCGGAGAACCTGCAAAAGCTCCAGCTCGTCCGCGTCGACATCGGCGACCCGGAGGATCCGGACGATGACGAGATCACGACGCCGAACCCGCAGTGCGAGGAGGTCGGTGCGCCGGTCGCCGGTGGTCCCGGCTGCGCGGAGTCGAAGGCAGCGCGCGACGGCGATGGCGACGGTCAGCCCGACCCGTGCTCGGCCCCGTGCCTGGTGGTCGACATCGGCGATCAGTTTTCCGGTGGCTTGAACGTCGAGATCGACTCGGCCGTGTTCGGATCGGTGCTCGACGTCCAGTCGACCTACCGGCTGCTCGCGCCCGGTCTCGACGAGCGCAGTCAGATGGCGGATTCCGGCGATTACAAGGCGGCGTTCTGGGATGCGTGCGGCATGCCGCTGATCATCGGCGGCGCCGATGAGCCGGACTACCTGTACCAGTTCACGATCGACGAGCCAAAGTGCAAGGAAGACCCGGACCAGGACGAGATCCAGCTCTCCTGCGACAACGCGCCGGACTTCTTCAACCCGGATCAGCTCGACACGGACGGTGACGGCGTCGGCGATGTCGTCGACCTGTGCCCGACGGTGAAGAGCGCCGCGGCGAACTCGGCCGACTCCGACAAGGACGGCATCGGCAACGAGTGCGACGTCTGCCGGCAGACGACGAACCAGTACAACGACGCAGATGGCGTGACGCTCGATCCGTCGCTGCTGACCCGCAACAACCCGCAGCAGACCGACACCGATGAGGACGGCATCGGCGACGTCTGCGACAACTGCGTCGTGACGGCGAACTGCGAGTCGTACGGCGCCGGTAACGAGTTCGAGGTCGGCGATCCGATCGCGTACGACGATCCGAACAAGTGCCAGCGCGACGACGCGCCGATCAACCTCGTCGGCGATGCATGCGACGGCGAGATGATCGACGGCGCGGCGGGTCCGGTCGGCTTCGCGCCGACCGACGACTTCGACCAGGACGGCCTGAACAACATGCTAGACCTGTGCCCGCGACAGCCGGTCGCGCTCATCACGTGCGAGACCGACGACGAGTGCGGCGACGGCAGCTCGTGCGACGGTGACGGGGTGTGCAACCACCTCGACACCGACGGCGACCGCGTCGGCGACATCTGCGACACGTGTCCGTTCGCGCCGAACGAAAATCAAGTAACTGACGGCGGCATGCAAGAGGACGACGACGACGGCGACTTCGTCGGCGAGGTCTGCGAGACCAACGCCGACTGCGCGATCCGTGCGGATGCGAAGCCGTTCGGCTTCTTCGAGGTGTCGGTCAACGGCCTGTGCTGCACCGCGCAGCTCGAGGTCGACCCGACGACCGGCGGCCTGCTCAACGCGGTGACCGGCAAGCCGCTGCGCGATCCGGACGGCCTGCCCGTCCGCCTCGACTGCGACGAGGGCGATGATCCGGACGCCCGCACCTGCCGCCGCCTCCCCGAGGCACTCGCAGTGGCGCCCGGCATCCTCACGCCGCCGCCGGGCTGCGAGGACGCGCTCGCCGCCGCGGGCTTCACCGCAGACACGAACCCGCGTCTCGGTGCCGCGGACACCGCGTCACTCGACGCGCTGTGGAACAAGGTCTGCCTGCTGCCGCAGTTCGATCAGGACTACGACGGTTACGGCGACCCGTGCGACCTGTGCCCGTTCGACTTCGACCCGGAGAACACCGAGTTCGTCGACGCCAACGGTCGCGTGTGGCCCAACGACGGCGCCTTCTGCAACGGCGAATACAACGTCGAGAACAAGTGCGCCGCGCAGGATACGGGCGACTCGTCGGGCAGCGGATCGTCGGGCGGCACCGGTGACACGGGCACCGGCACGGGCGAGTCGACCGGCTGAGTCGAACCGCCTCGATCCCCAGGCGACGATGCACGGGTCGGCAGGGTTCCCTGCCGGCCCGTCGTCGTTTCAGGCCCGGTGCAGATCGGCGCGTACGAGCTCGTGCGCATCGATGCCGCGACGCGGCGCGCCGACGAACTCGAGTCCCGCCGAGCGATGATCCGGTCGTGACCACGCGACGCGTGCGGGGAACACGACGATCGGTGCATCGTCGTCGTGCTCGAGATCGGCGACGAGCCACAGCGGCCCGTCGATCGGCAGGGCATCGCCGCGCCAGCTGACCTGCGCTCCCCCTGCCGACAGATCGAGCACGTCGACCGGTGAAGTCGTGACGCGCGTGCCATCGGGGCGCGCGAGCCAGGCCTGCAGCGCGCACGCGAAGCGACGATGACGACGGCGTCCGGGCTCCCGCTCCGTCTCGAGCAGACGCGTCGCGATCACATCGCTGGGGTTGGTACCGGCAACGCGCAACTCGTAGATCGCTCGCACGAGCTCCCCGACCGCGGGCAGGAACAGCGGCGACTCGTCGGAGGCAACGGGCACTCGCACGCCGGCGGGGTCGGGTGTCGGCTCGGCGGGGCGTGCGATCGGCACGCCGGTCGTGCGGCGCCGCGGAAGTCCATGCTCCGTCGTGATCCGCAGCGCCTCGAGCCCCGCGCGTCGCGGCGGCGGGCGGCGCCGCGGCGACTCCTCGGGCGCCATCTCGTAGCGCAGCGAGAACGGCCCGATCGTGATCACGGAACCGTGCGCGAGCCTGACGCGTTCGACGACGACGCCGTCGACCGACGTTCCCGCGCGACTCGAGTGATCGACGAGCATGACGACGCCGGCATCGTCGACCTCGACGCGCGCGTGGTGGCGCGATACGCCGGGATCCATGAGCTGCACGTCGCTGTCGGGCGCACGTCCAAGCCGCAGGCGCCGATCGACGACGAAGATCGTACCGAGCGGTAGCCCGGCGATCGCCCGCAAGATGTGAAGCGACCCGCTCACGGCCCGCTCCACTGCTCCCACTCGGGCGCGCCGGCGAACAACATGCCGAGCAACGTCCCATCGGACGCGACGATCCTGCCGGTGAGCACGATGGTCCGCGGCCGCTTGCCGACGACGAGATCGATGACGAGCCACGCGAGATCGCCGACCGCGAGCGCGGCGCCTGGCGCCTGCACGCCGGCACCGCCGGCGCTCAGATCGACGACGGTGACACGCGCGGTGCGATCGCCGAAGTGCTCGCCGTGACGCAGCCGCGCTGGAAAACCGCAGCGGAAGCGGAAGAACTTCCGCTTGGTCTCCTGCGTGTCGCCCGGTACGGGTGGCTGGTGCAGCGTGCCCTGCAGCGCACCGAAGCGGCGGATCTCCGCCTCGTCGAGCACGTCGCCGCGCAGCGACCGGACCCGCAATGCGCGATAGTCGAGGATGTCGCCGAGCAGATCGCCGGGGTAGGTGCTGCCGTCGGCGTGACACGCGATGACGCGGTGGCGCTGGGCACCGGGCTCCATCACGAACGCCGCGCCGGAGTCGCTGCTGTCACGACGCGGCGCGGGCAGATCGAGCTGCCAGTGATCGACGGTGCGCCTATGCGTGTCGGCCGAGTTGACCTTGACCGCGTAGACCTGACTGCCGTCGGCCTCGGGGATCTCCTCGTCGACCTCTTCGAAGATGAAGCGCGCTCGCATGATGCGCAACACATCGCCAGGCGCGAGGCGATGGCGCACCACCCGGCGGTCGGCGACGAACGTACCGTTGTTGCTCGCGAGATCCATCAGCACCGCGTTGCCTGCGCTGTCCTCGACGATCTGCGCGTGCTGCCGCGACACGCCGTCGTGCAGCAACTGGATGTCCGAGTCGCCGCCGCGGCCGAGCCGCGTTCGGCCGTGCACTGGCCAGCTCGCACCAGCGAGGGGCCCATCGATGGCCCGGAGTTGGCGGCGCTTGGGCACGTCGGGAATCACCCACAGTGTATGCGCTCGGGCCCCCGCCGGCATCACGCACGTGGGGGCGGGGACGACAGCGCCGGAAACCGCGGAGCGTACGGCAACCCGATGTTCAGCTCGTTGGCGACGACCTGCGCTTGCTTGTCCTGCCAGAACTCCGGCGTCATCAGGGCGGCGTGATGGTCGAGGAACGCCGCCCGCAGCGCGGGCTCGCGCGGCACGATGAACGGCGCCCACTCCTGGGGAAACACGTCGCTGTCAGCCACCGCGTAGTATGGCTGATCAGACAGCTCGTCCTCGTAGCTGCGCGGCTTCGGAATCCGGCGGAAATTGCACGCGAGTAACGGACAGATCTCGTCGTAGTCGTACAGCACGAGGCGTCCATTGCCGGTGACGCCGAAGTTCTTCCACAACAGGTCGCCCGCGAAGATGTTGTTCGCGGCCAGCTCCGCGATCGCATCGCCGTAGTCGATCATCGCCGCCGCCGCCTCGGCCGGCCCCACCTGCGTGAGGTAGATGTTGAGCGGCGTCATCTTCTCTTCGATGTACAGATGCGAGACGACCACTTCGTCGCCCTCGACGAGGATACTGCCCTGGGCCTTCGCGAGGAGCTCACGCAGGCACGGCTCGCTGAAGCGCCGGCGATCGAACGCGAGATACTCGAACTCCTGGGTGTCGGCGAGGCGACCGACGCGACGACCGCGGAACACGTCGCGGTAGCTGCGGAGGATCCCCTCGCGCGTCGCCGTCGGCTTGTCGAATTTGTCGCGGATTACCTTGAACACGTTGCGGTACGACGGCAGCGTGAACACCGTCATGACGAGCCCGGCGATGCCCGGCGCCATGATGAACGGATCGTCGTCGGCAGAGGTACCGCCCAGGTAGTCGACGAGCTCGCGGTGGATGAGCGTCTTGCCGTGACGGTGGTGCGCGATCGCGATGTACAGCTCGGACTGGGTGAGCCGCGGCATCAACGAGCCGAGGAAGTCGACGACGTCGACGGGACGCATCACGTCGACGAAGAAGTACGACCGCGTGGAGCTGAACACCTGCAGCGTCGAGGCCTCGTCGAACAACGCGCCGTCGACGACCATGCCGCCGGCCGTCGGCTGGATCGGCACGAGCAGCGGGAACTGTCGATCGCCGGCGTGGCCGCGCGCGACGATGTAGCCTTCGCGGGTGCGGAAGAACAGCGGTCGCAGCACGTCGATCGCGTCGAGCGTCGGCAGCACGCCCATCGCCTCGCAGTGCTCTTCGTAGCGCGCGGCGAGCCACGCTGCATCGCGACGGAGGTCACGCCAATGGATCGCGGGCCGCGGCTGGACCAGCAATGTCGCGAACATGTCGGCGAGCGGCGCCGTCGGCACGCGCTCGATCTGTCCGGGCAACGGCTCGCTGTCGGGCGTCTCGAGCTCGCGCTCGAGGAACTCGATCTCGTGATTCACCCCGACCGTACGGAAGACCTTCCGCGTGATCGCGTTGAAGAATGTTTCGGCGACCTCGAAGTCGATGCGTCCGCGGACGAGATCCGCATACGCTCGATGGGCGCCGCTCCACACCTCGACGTCCTCCGGGAACGCGCGCAGCGTCGAGGCGAGCCGGCCGAGCGTCGCCGTCACGTAGCGCTGGTAGAGATCGATGCGCTGATGGTGGAGGTCGTGCACCAGCATCCACTCGCGCATGTCGAACCGGCGACGCGCATCCCGGGTGATGCGGTGGAACTCCGCATAGAAGCGGTCGAAGCTGTCGTGGACGATCTCGGCGGTGACGATCGCCGTCACCTCGCGACCACGTCCAGAACCGATCGTACGAGGGATTGTGGTCACGCCGTGGTCACGTCCGCGCTGGCCGTCCGCGGTACCCGGGCGGTCACGACCTTCGCGAGATACGCCTGCGTGACCGACTCGACTTCGAAGCCGATCTCGCACAGTCCGGTCGCGAGGTCGTCGCGACCGTACTCGCGATAAAACGGCTCGTGCATGTCGCGGCTGAAGCGATCGACGAAGTACGCGATCTCTTCGCTGTCACTGCGCTGCACCGAGTCCACGATGATGAAGCGGCCGCCGGGTCGGAGCACGCGAAGCGCCTCGGCCCACACCTTGCGGCGCGCATTTTTCGGCAGCTCGTGGAACATGAACACGCTGACGATCGCGTCGAACGAGCTGCTCGGTAGGTCGAGTGCCTCGGCGTTGCCGGTGCGCAGCTCGATGTCACTCGGCAGATCGCGGCGTGCCGACTCGATGTAGAACGGGCTGAGATCGAGGCCGACGAGCTTTGCGTCCGGCAGCGCGCGACGGATCTGCCCGAGCGTGCGACCGGTACCGCAGCCCAGATCGAGGATCCGTAATGGCGTGGTTTGCTCGGACTGCAGCTCGCGCAGAGGAACGATCGACTGGCGACGCATGATGTCGGCGGTGCCGCCGAACAGGAACTCGACACCGACGTCGTACAACTCGGCCGAGTGCTCGCTCAGGTAGCCGTCGGTCTGCCAGTGGAAGGTGCGGCGGTAGTACTTCGGGTACGCGGCCAAATCGATCGCGTCGGGCAGGTCGCGCCATGCGCCCTGTTTCTTGCGCTGCAGGACCTTCGGCACGTCCCAGAACAACAGCGGCAGGCGCCGCACGTAGCGCTGCCACGGCAGCGCGAACAGCAGGCTCCGCGGATAGATGCCGGCCTCGACGTTCGCGAGGTCGCGCGTCAGTAGCTCGTCGTAGCGGCGGCGTAGCGCCGTGAGCTCGCCCTTGGTGAACGCGTCGCGCTCTTCCATCAATGTACGGCGCGCGAGACGTTGCGTCAGCCCGCACGCGGTGACGAGCAGCCGCTGCTGCAGGCGATAGGCGAGTGACGACCCTTCATGGACGAGCGATATCATCGAGGCATCCCAAGTTTATGCGCCACGCCCGGGTTGTCGAGGCGGCGAATCGTGCGCGCCGTCCCGCCGCGGAATCACGCGCCGCCCGGCACCTGCAGCTCGGCCTCGAGCGGCAGGGTCGCCGACGACGGCCCCGCCTGCACGCGATACGTCGTCGCCTCGGGCGGGTCCCAACGGTCGTCATCGGCGTTCCACAGGCGCAGATCGTCGGTGTCGATCTCGATCTCGACCGTGCCGCTCGCGCCCGGCCCGAGATCGATCTGGGCGAAGCCACGGAGGTCCCGTGGTGCACGCATCACCGACGACATCGGTGCACCGACATAGACCTGCACCGTCTCGCGAACCGGGCGCGTGCCGATGTTGGTGACGTCGACGCGCACGAGGTACGGCTGATCGGCACCGACCTCCTGCACCTCGATCGCGTCGTACGTGACTTCGCTGTACGAGAGGCCGAAGCCGAACGGCAGCGCTGCGTCGGTCTCGTTCGCGGCGAGGTGGCGATAGCCGTGCAGGTAGCCGTACGTCACCTCGAGCGAGACGTTGTCGAACTCGGGCAGATCCGCCTCGGCGACCGGCACGCTCGCGGGCAGTCGTCCGCTCGGCTCGGCATCGCCGAACAGCACGTCGGCGATCGCGTTGCCGCCGCGCAGGCCCGGGTACCACGCGATGACAACGGCATCGACTTCTTCGATCCATTCGCTCACGAGGATCGGCCCGCCGCCCTCGAGCACGACGATCGTTGGAGTGCCGAGCGCAGCGACGTCGTGCACGAGCGCGAGCTGCTCGGCCGGCAGCGCGAGGCTCTCGCGATCACCGCCCGCGATCAGCCCCTCGCCTTCGTCGTCCTGACCGAGACCGACGACCAGCACCACGACATCGGCGGCCATGATCGCGGCCTCGTCCTGCAGCGTCGGTGATGTCGACGGCAGATGCGTGATGGTGACGGCACCCGCGCGATCGACGAGGCCTTCGAGCGCGGTCACGACGTCCGCCGCATCGACCGCGCTGCTGCCGTCGTCGCCGATGTTCTCGACGTCTGCGAGCGGGCCCATCACGACGATCTCGCCGAGCATCGCGCGATCGAGCGGCAGCAGGCCCAACCCGCGGGAGCGACCAGGCTGGTTGCGGACGAGCACGAGCCCCCGCCGCGCGACCTCTTCGGCGAGCGCGAGGTGCTCGTCGGTCTCGCGCGCGTCGGGATCCGCCTGCGGGGGATCGGTGTCGAGCCCGTAGCACAGCTTTGCCCGCAGCACGCCGCGCAGCGACTCGTCGAGCTCGGCCTCGTCGATGTCGCCGTCGCTTACCTCGTCGACGAGTCGATGGAAGTACGCCCCGCTCGGCATCTCGATGTCGAGCCCCGCGCGCAGCGACTTCGTGCTGCCGTGCGTGCCCTGCACCCAGTCGGACATGACGAAGCCGACGAAGCCCCACTGGGCGCCGAGGATGTCGCGCAACAGCGTCGTGTTGACGTCGCAGTGCTCGTCGTTGACCAGGTTGTATGCGCTCATCACCGACGCGACGTTCGCGTCCTGCACCGCGCGGCGAAAGTGCGGCAGGTAGACCTCGTGCAGCGTGCGTTCGTCGAGCGTGACGTCCACGTCGAAGCGCGTGTCCTCGATGCTGTTCGCGGCGAAGTGCTTCGCCGTCGCGATCACGTCCTGCGACTGCACACCTTCGATGAACGCGACGGCCATCGCTCCGACGTGCTCGGTGTCCTCGCCGTACGTCTCTTGCGCGCGGCCCCAACGCGGATGGCGGAGCAGGTTGATCGTCGGTGCGAGCAGCACGTCGGCGCCGACCGAACGGATCTCGCGGGCCATCGCGGCACCGACCTCGCGCTCGAGCTCGGGATCCCACGTCGCGCCGCGCATCATGCCGACCGGGAACGCGGTCGCAGTGACGCCCGCGACCTGGCTGACGCCGCGCGGACCATCGAGCATGTGCAGCCCGGGGATGCCGAGCGCGTCGTTGCCCGCGACGGCCCACGTGTCGCCCGACGGCAGCAGCCCCACGCCGTGCATCATCGCGACCTTGCTCGGCACGTCGAGCGCGGCGAGCCACGCGTCGATCTGTGCCTCGATCGCGATGTGGTCGCGCGCGCAGTAGTCGTCGAGCGCCTGTTCGTCGATGCCACCGGTGTCGGTCGTCGTGTCTACGCCCGACGTGCTCGTGCCCGTCGAGCTCGATGGATCGGTACTCGAGCTCGTGACATCCGGGCGCGTGGTCGACGTAGCGTCGACCGGCGCCGCGCCGTCATCTCCGCACGCCAAAAGCCCTAGCATTCCGACCTGCAAAGCCACGCGTACGAGCTGCCGCATCAGGGCGCGATCCTATCACCTACCGACCGATTGGTCAGGTGATGGCGGCGATATCGCCTACCGTTGGGAAGGCAACAACAGTCTATTCTTTACAGTAAGTTGTGGCTAAGTCACACCTCTGTCCTTGCCGCCGTGTCTACCGAGTGGTAGACAACTGCCGACCCCGCCGTCCGAGCCTGCATGCCCGCCGAACGCACCGGCCGCCCCGACGTCGCCCAGCGCATCTTGGATCAGGCCACACGCCTGTTCGCGCGCCACGGTTTCGTCGGTGCATCGCTGCGCGACATCGCGAAGGCGGTCGGCATCCGCAAGCCTTCGCTGCTCTACCACTTCCCGAGCAAGGACGAGCTGCGCCGCGGTGTGCTCGAGCAGATGCTCGAGCACTGGAACGAGGCGGTGCCGCGGATCCTCCGCGCCGCGACCGCGGGCCCCGAGCAGTTCGATGCGATCGGTGAGGAGACGCTGCGCTTCTTCAACGACGATCCCGATCGCGCGCGCCTCTTGCTACGCGAGCTGCTCGATCGTCCCGAAGAAGTCGCACCGCTCGTCGCCCAGCGCGTGCAGCCGTGGTCGAAGATCGTCTGCGACTACATCCGCAAGGGCCAAGCGCAGGGCCGCGTCCACCCCGACGTCGACCCCGAGGCGTACGTCGCCCAGGTGATCAACCTCGTGCTCTGCGGGTTCGCGACGCACGCGAGCCTGCGCAACGTGCTGGCCGCCGGCACGACCGATCGCGAGGCCGGCGATCGTCTGCTGCGCGAGATGTTGCGTGTGGCCAAGTCGAGTCTGTTCCTCCCTGCGCCGGCCGACACCCCGGCCGTCCGCCCCGCCGCGAACGCGCGCGCCTGAACCCGAGTCCCACCCAAGGCAACCATGGCGAACTACTTCACCGACAACGACGACCTCCTCTACTACTTCGACAAGGGCCTCGACTGGGGGCCGCTGGTCCGGGCCACCGAGCGCAACGTCGACGGCGAACAGGCAGCGGTCGCCGACACCGTGTCGAGCTATCGCGACATGGCCGAGATGGTCGGTCGTTTCGCTGCCGACGACGTCGCGCCGAACGGCGTCGCGATCGATCGCGAGGAGTTCAAGCTCGTCGACGGCGAGGCCGTGCTGCCGCCGCGCATGAACGCGCTGTTCGACCGCATCAAGGCGCTCGACCTGCACTGGATGTGCGTGCCCCGCGAGCTCGGCGGCATGAACAGCCCGTTGCTCCTCTACTTCATCAACACCGAGATGTTCGCGCGCGCCGACGTCTCGATCACCGCGCACCACAGCTTCCACGGCGGCATCGCGCTCGCGCTGCTGATCTTCTCGATCCGCGAGGGCTCGACCAAGTTCGAGGGCTCGCAGATCAGCGAGACCCGCTTCAAGGACGCGATCGACGAGGTCGCACGCGGCGATGCGTGGGGCACGATGTGCATCACCGAGCCCGACGCCGGCAGCGACATGGCGCGACTGCGCAGCGTCGGTGAGCAGGACGAGCACGGCAACTGGTTCGTCACCGGCCAGAAAATCTTCATCACCTCGGGCCACGGCAAGTACCACTTCGTCATCGCGCGCACCGAGAAGGCACCCGCCGACGGCAACGAGAACCCGCTCGCCGGGCTCGGCGGTCTGTCGTTTTTCCTGGTGCCCGCGTGGCACGAGGACGAGCACGGCCGTCGCCATCGCACCGTCACGATCGATCGCCTCGAGCACAAGCTCGGCCACCACGGCTCGTGTACCTGCGCGCTCACGTTCGATCGCTCGCCGGCATTTTTGCTCGGTCAGCGCGGCGAGGGCTTCAAGTACATGCTCACGCTGATGAACAACGCGCGGCTCGGCGTCGGCTTCGAGTCGCTGGGCCTGTGCGAGGCGTCGTACCGCATGGCGAAGGCGTACGCGTCCGAGCGCCCGTCGATGGGCAAGACCATCGATCGCCACGAGATGATCGCCGACATGCTCGACGAGATGCGCACCGACATCCAGGGCATCCGCGCGCTCGCGATGTACAGCGCGGTGCAAGAGGAGCTGGCGACCAAGTACGAGCTGTTCGCGAACCACGTCGCGAAGGACGAGATCCAACGCAAGCAGATCGAGCATCGCGCCCGGGCCCACAAGGCCAACGCGCGCCGCACGACGCCGCTGCTCAAGTACATCGCGTCCGAGAAGGGCGTCGAGATGGCCCGCCGCAACATGCAGATCCACGGCGGCAACGGCTACATGAAGGAGTACGGCGCGGAGAAGCTGCTGCGCGACGCGCTCGTGATGCCGATCTACGAGGGCACGAGCCAGATCCAGTCGCTCATGGCGATGAAGGATGCGCTCGGCGCCGTCATGAAGGCGCCGCAGGACTTCGTGAAGAAGCTGGCGCAGGTGCGGTGGCGCAGTTTGTCGGCCCGCGATCCGCTCGAGCGTCGGGTCGCGAAGATCCAGCACACGGCACTGGACGCGATCCAGTTCCTGGTGCGCAAGACGGCGACCGACAAGTTCCGCTCGCTCACCGGCAAGCCGCTGTCGCAGTGGAAGCGCGCGGTGACGACCGAGTGGAACCCGAAGCGCGACTTCGCCTACGCGATGCTCCACGCGGAGCGACTCACCCGCATCCTCACCGATGCGGCGATCTGCGAGGTGCTGCTCGAGCAGAGCCATCGTCATGCCGAGCGTGCCGAGGTGCTCGAGCGTTATCTCGTGCGCGCCGAGCCGCGGTGTCGCCACCTGCTCGACGAGATCCAGACCACCGGCGCCGAGCTACTCGCGCGCCTCCAGCAAGAGGACCGCGGCCACGAAGCCGCGGCGGAGTGACGAACATGGCAGTCTCGAACAAACACGTGTTGCAGCAGGGCCCCGTGCTCGCGACGCTCGCCGGCGCCGCGATGTCGGCGCTACGCCAGCGCATCGACGAGAAGCTCGGTCGACCTGCAACGACCGACATGCCACCGCTGCCGTCCGAGGAATTCTCGGCGACGCTCGCACCGCGCCCGACCGATCTCGTGCGCGACTACGTGCGCAACGTGGGCGGCGATCCGAGCGCGTACAAGGGCCTCGTACCCGCGCACATGTTCCCGCAGTGGGGCTTCCCGCTGTCGGCGAAAACGCTCGCGAACATCCCCTACCCGCTGGTGCGCGTGCTCAACGGCGGCTGCCGCCTGCAGATGAACGCACCGCTGCCGGCCGACGAGCCGCTCATCGTGCGCGCGCGGCTCGAGGACATCGACGACAACGGTCGTCGTGCGGTGCTGCACCAGCGCGTCGTCACGGGTACGGCGTCGAATCCCGAGGCCGTCGTCGCGGATCTGTTCGCAATCGTGCCGCTGCACCAGCCCAAGGGCAACGGAACGAACGGAAGCGCGGAGAAGCGCGAGCCGAACCGCGTGCCCGCGGGCGCTGAGGAGCTGCAGCGTTGGCGCATCGGACCGACCGCCGGCCTCGACTTCGCGAAGCTCACCGGCGACTTCAACCCGGTGCACTGGGTGCGTCCGTACGCGAAGGCGTTCGGCTTCCGCTCCACGATCCTGCACGGCTTCGCGACAATGGCCCGCGCGATCGAAGGCCTGCAGCGGACGATCTTCGCCGGTAGCGTGCACGCGTTGCACGTCGTCGACGTGAAGTTCACCAAGCCGCTCACACTGCCGGCGAAAGTCGGGCTGTACATCCACGGCGACGAGATCTTCGTCGGTGATGCCCCCGGTGGCCCCGCGTATCTCGTCGGCTCGTTCGTCCGCAACACCAAGGTACCGTCATGAGTGATTTCCTCCTCGAGAACCAAGCTGCGCGAAAGCTGATCCAGACGCTCGGGCTGCCGGTCCCGGTACCCGCACGCCTGCGACGCGCGAAGGGTCCGTGGGACGAGCGGCCGCTGCACGACGACGACATCGTGGTCGGTGCCGCCGCGGGTGGAGCGATGGCCGACGCGCTCGCGCGCACGCTCACGTTTGCCGGCGCATCGCCGTGGGTGACACGTCCCGAGCTGCTCGCCGCGTTCGCGGAGCCCGGTGAGGCGTTCGGTCGCCCGGCGAAGCTCGTGAACATCACCGAGGGCGGCGAAGGTCTGCCCGAGGGTCTGCGCGTGCGCGGCCTCGTGTTCGACGCGACGAACCTCGCGGATCCGAGCGAGCTGCGCGCGCTCTACGACTTCTTCCATCCGCTCATGAACCGCGTGATGCCGAGCGGCCGCGTCGTCGTGATCGGCAGGCCGCCCGCGTCGTTCGAGTCGGCGACCGCCGCCGCTACGCATGCCGCCCTCGAGGGCTTCGCACGCAGCGTCGCGAAGGAGCTCGGCAAGCGCGGCTCGACCGCGCACGTCGTCTACGTCGAGCGCGGCGCAGAGGATCGCGCCGCCGGTGTGCTGCGGTTCCTGCTGTCGGCGCGCTCCGCATTCGTCTCGGGTCAGCCGCTGTACGTCACCAGCGACGCGAAGTCGAAGAGCGACGTCCGCTGGGTCCGCGGCCTCGCCGGCAAGGTCGCGCTCGTCACCGGCGCCGCGCGTGGCATCGGCGAAGCGACCGCCGAGCTGCTCGCTGCCGAAGGTGCACACGTCGTGTGCCTCGATCGCCCGGCCGACGACGCGCTCGTCAGCCAGGTTGCCCGCAGGATCGGCGGCTCGGTGTTGCTCGCCGATCTCGGCAGACCCGACGCGACCTCGATCATCGTCGATGCGCTGCGCAAAGCGCACGGCGGCGTCGACATCGTCGTGCACAACGCCGGCATCACGCGCGACAAGACACTCGGCAAAATGAAGCCCGAGGCGTGGGATCAGGCGATCGAGGTGAACCTCGCGTCGGTCGCTCGCATCACCGCAGCGCTGCTCGAGGGCACGCTGCGCGACGACGGTCGCGTGATCTGCCTGTCGTCGGTCGCCGGCATCGCCGGCAACGTCGGTCAGACCAACTACGCCGCGAGCAAGGCCGGCATCGTCGGCTACGTGCGCCGCCTCGCGAAGCACACCGCATCGCGTGGCATCACCGTCAATGCGATCGCACCGGGCTTCATCGAGACCCGACTGACCGCTGCGATCCCGGTGATGATCCGCGAGGCCGGACGCCGTCTGTCGAACCTCGGCCAGGGCGGCCTGCCGCGCGACGTCGGCGAGGCGATCAGCTTCCTCGCGAGCAGCGGAGCGCACGGCGTCACCGGCCAGGTGCTGCGCGTCTGCGGCGGCGCTTTGATCGGCGCCTGAGACCTTCTTCGATCCACGAGAGCGAGAGACCACCATGTCCAAGCAGATGTATCAGCCACCCAAGGGTCGTCGTGCCGTCGTCGTCGCGGGGCTGCGCACGCCATTTGTGAAGGCGTTCGCCGAGTTCCTCAAGATGGACACCATCGCGCTCGGCGATGCGACCGTGCGCGCGCTACTCGACAAGACGCAGCTCGATCCGCGGCACATCGAGTCGATCGTGTGGGGCGGCGTGATCCTCCCCGGGCTCGCACCGAACGTCGCGCGAGAGATCGCGCTCGACCTGCGCCTCGGTGCGCACGTCGAAGGCCACACCGTCACGCGCGCGTGTGCGTCGGGCCTGCAGGCGATCACCACCGCGGCAGCCGCGATCGAGCGCGGCGAGATCGACGTCGCGATCGCCGGCGGCTCCGACTCGACGAGCAACGCGGAGCTCAAGCTGCCGCAGAAGGTCGTGCACGCGCTCGCGCCGCTCGCGTTCGGCAAGGCGACGCCGATGGACTACCTCGGCGTGCTGAGCCAGCTCATGCCGCTGTCCGAGGTACTGCCGAAGATGCCGAAGATCGCCGAGCGCACGACCGGTCAGGTGATGGGCGAGTCGGCCGAGGAGATGGCCGAGCGCAACGAGATCAGCCGTGAAGCCCAGGATGCGTTCGCCGTGCGATCGCACCATCGTGCGGCGGCCGGCATCGCGTCGGGTCGTCTGCGCCAAGAGATCGCGAAGGTCGAGACCCCCGAGGGCAAGACCGTCACCGCCGACACGATCGTCCGCGCCGACACGAGTGCGGACAAGCTCGCGAAGCTCCGACCGGCGTTCGCGAAGAACGGCACGCTGACCGCCGGCAACTCGAGCGCGCTCACCGATGGCGCCGCCGCGGTCGTACTGATGAGCGAGGATCGGGCGCGCGAGCTCGGCTACACGCCGCTCGCGTTCTTCCGCAGTTGGGCGTATGCGGGCGTCGACCCGGCCGATCAGCTCCTGATGGGCCCCGCGCTCGCGATGCCCGCCGCGCTCGAACGTGCCGGCCTCTCGCTCGACGAGATCGATGTCATCGACATGCACGAGGCGTTCGCCGCCCAGGTGTTGTCGGTGACGAAGATGCTCGGCAGCGCCGCGTTCGCGCGCGCGCGACTCGGCCGCGACAAGGCGGTCGGCGACGTCGATCCCGACAAGCTGAACCTCTACGGCGGATCGATCGCGCTCGGCCACCCGTTCGGCGCGACCGGTGCACGCATGGTCACGACGATGGCGAACGAGCTCGCGAGCACGAACAAGCGCTACGCGCTGCTCGGCATCTGTGCCGCCGGCGGCCTCGGTGCCGCCGCCGTCCTCGAGCGAGCAACGTAGTTCGGGGGCTCGATCTCAGCGGACGACGAAGCTGCTCTTCGCGACAGCGACGTGCGCGGCGGCCTCGGTCGCGCACGCGTCGTTCGGTGCTGCGGTGCTCGACACGAACGCGAGCATCTCCCACGTGCCGGCCTTCACCGAGTCCGGCAGCACGACCTCCGCTTCGATCGCGCGACCGGACTTGCCGGGCACGACCTCGGTCGCGAGAAGGATGCGCTCGTCACCTTGGACGGCGCAGGCCCACACGTGCGGCGCGACGTCGTGCTTCGTCGCGGGACGGAGCAACAACGGCAGCGTGGCGCCGGCCGGCACGCTCGGCACCGCGACGGCATCGCCGCGAACCTCCGCAACGCCGCGGATCGACAGCGCGTGCGCGACCATCGGTGCGGCGCCGGGCGTCGCGTCGACGGGTGTCGGTGCGCGGTTCACCCAGAGCACGGCGCCAGCGGCGAGCACGGCGAGCGCAGCCGCGATCGCGGGACGCTGCCACCGGCTCGGATCGGGACGCACGACGTTCGCGTCGCCGTTGCGCCCAACCGCAGCGATGATCGACGCGAGCATCGCTTCGTCGACCGGAGCGAACAGCTCGGCCGCACGTGCAATCTCTTCGTCGCTCTGACCGGCGGTGCGAGCTGCAGCCTTCGCCTCGTCGAGCGAGCAACGGCCGGCCGCAAACGCGTCCCAACACTCGAGGCGTGCATCCTGTGCGCGTGCTAGGGCGGCCATCTGGGCCTCGGTTTCGTCGGCGGGCACGTTGCGGTCTCGTTTCATTCTACGGCGCGGGCCGTTCGGTTTTGACAGCCGCGCATCAGGCCGGCTCCGGCTGGGGTCCATCGCCCTCGCCTTCGACCGCTGCGACGAGTCGCGGCAGGATGTTGCGGCGAAATCTCGAGCTCCACTGATAGACAGCGGCCTGCGTCATCCCCATCGCGGCGGCGACGTCGCTGACCGACAGCTCCTCGACGACGAGGCTGACGAACATCGCGTAGTCCCGGGGCCGCAACATCTCGTGGAGCTGCGCCTGGATCCGCACGAGCGTCTCGCGTGCACAAAGGATGCGATCGTGATCGGAGTCCGGCATTGTTTGCGCCTCGAGCTCGGCCGTGTCGACGCCCTCGGCCTGCCACGGTGTGCGCCTGCGACTCCGCAGCACGTCGAGTGCCCGGGTGCGGGCGACCATCCGCACGTAGCTGTCGAGGGTGCAGCCACGCGACGGATCCCAGCCCGCCAGCCGTTTGGCCGATCGATCGAACAGCGCCAGATAGGCGTCCTGGATGAGATCGTCGAGCTCCTGACGCGCGCTGCGACCTTGGGCTGGTGCCATCCGCATCAACAAATGAGCGAGCTCGACGTGGATCGCCGGGGCGATGCGGCGGATCAGCTCGTCCGACCCGCTGGGGGGTCGCTCGAGGGCGCGCCGGACCAGCGCGATGTCGTCCTCGGTCGCCATGGCGATTGCGCGCCTTATATCACGCCGCCACTGCAGGCCCGGTTTCGCGCCCCTGGGGGCGGGTTCCGTCGAGATCGCGGCCAGGCCCTGTCAGTCTGCGCTGCCTCGCTCCGTAGATCGGGTCGCCATGCACGAGCCCCCTCGCCTGCGTCGACGACCTCGAACCTCCCCTGCTCGTGGCCCGCTCGCGCTCCTGTGGCGGCACCGTGCATGCCGCGTCGGCTTCTTCGTCGGCTTCCTCGGCGGCGCTGCGTGTGCGCTGGGCCTCGCGCCGTCGCGGGGTCACGGCCACGCGCCGATGCGCGCGTCGGTCGAAGATCTCAGGCCCCCAGGGCCGTGAAGAAGAAAATTCTGCGGCTGTCAAAACGGCCACCGCAGCTCCGTAGAGGAGAGCGCGGGGCGAACCAGGAGTCTGCTCGAGTCAGGCCGGCTCACCGCATCAAGGCGACGCGACGAACGACAGCGGGATCCCGCGCGAAAGCCCGGGGGTCCTAGGATTGGGCGGCAGGAGCCCACCGCGAACGATCGTCGCGTCGCCACCTTTCCTTCCTGCGACCCTCGCGGCCGCTCGCCCCGTTGTCGCGAGGGTCGCACTTCCCTTCTCGTGGATGGGCGCTTCGGATTCGTCATGATGTCGGCGATACGCACCACGTCGAGCGCCGTTTCCCCGGACATTCTCGCGATCGTTCGCGCCACCCGTGTCGCCGAGGTCGAGTTCTGCGAGTGGTGCGTCGCACCGGCGTCGAGCGGGAGCACGCTGTCGGGTCACATCCAGGTCGGTGATCGCCGCGCAGCGAGCCGCGTGATCGAGGCATTGCTCGATCTCGATGCCAGCGTCGACGTCGACGTCGGTCCGAGCACGACCGACGCGCACGGCAAGTGGTCGGTCTGGGTGCGTGCGAGCAGGCCGCAGCGCGTGGCCGGGAGACGAGCGTGAGCTGGCGGCGTCCCACCGTGGTCGCAACGGCGCCGCGCCTCGACGACGATGCGGCGTGGTCGCGACTCGCACGAGCTGTGCGCGAGGCGGCCGACGTCGGCTATCGGGCTCCTCGCGCGGTGGCGGTCGGGCACGGCAACGCGGTGGGTCGCGCTGCACTGCAACACGATCATCCAGGTCGGTCGTCGCGAGGCATGGCCGGTCGTCGACTGGCCCGCGGAGCTCACCGCGTGTGCACGGCTCGCGTCAGCCGAGCACGGCACGGGTAGCCCGACGGCCCGTCAGTAGCTCGACGAACGAGCGCTGCTCGAGCTCGTGCGGATGCAGGCCGGCGGCGAGCATCTCCGCGTCGCCGATCGCACCGCAGGCGCGCGCGCGATGGAAGAAGCCCAGCAGCGCTTGGCCGGTCGCCGCGTCGTCGAGCACTGCTGCGCCATCCGTCGCCGCGGTCGCACGCGAGAGGTAGTCGGACAGCCGCGCGCTCGCGGCTGCGAGAGCTTCGAGATAGAAGCGATAGTTCGCGGCGAAGCGCACCGGGATCTGCGCGGGGTGCAGATCCCAGCCCTGCACCCAGCCACCGACGAGCGAGCGCCGCACGTGCTCGTGCGACAGTCGCCACGCGCGCCAGATCGCCTCGCGGTTGCGGCGAACCGTCTCGTCGCCGACGCTGCCGTTCGCGTCCGGCTCGACCGGCAGCACGTTCGTCGATCCATCACAGATCTGCACCTGCGTGCCGGAGCACGCGAGCATCATCAGGCCACGCGCCAGATCGCACATCGGATGATCGATCGACTGCCACGCCGCCGTGATGCCACACGACGCGGTGAAGTCGTACACGCCGAGCGCGACCGCGACGAGCCGCGGACCGCCGGCGCGCACGAGCAGCGGCAGCGTGAAGCGGCCATGCGGATCGAAGAGCACCTGCGTGACCTCGACCATCAGCTCGAACTGCAGGCTGCCATCGGCGAGACCGAGGCGGCGCTCGAGTCGGGCGAGTAGCTCGATCGCGACGTCGACGTGCTCGACCATCTGCACCTTCGGCAGCGTGATGCGGAAGCCACTCGGCACGCCACCGTGGGCCTCGACGAGCGTGGTGACGAAACGGTCGAGCGTCGCGATGGATCGCTGGACGTTCGCGGTGGTCAGCGGCTTGATGCGGATCCCGCTCGCCGCGCTCGCTTCGCCCGCGGCGATCGCCGACGCGAGCGCGCGCGCGCACGCCTCGGCATCCGCATCCTCTTCGGCATCGGGACGGATCCCATAGCCGTCCTCGAAATCAATGCGCAGGTCCTCGATCGGCGCGCGCACGAGCTTGTCGCGCACGCGATCGTAGACCGCCCACGCGAGCTGGGCGTGGGGCATGTCGGCCGCGAACGCGACCGGATCGCCGACATGGCGTGCCGCGATCTGCTCGAGGCCCGCGCGATCGCGGGGCAGCGTGTCGGCGCCGGGAAATGCGAGCGCGCGGGCGAGCTGCGCCGGATCCTCGGCGTACGTCGTGAACGACGCGAGCGCGGCGTCACCGAGCCGCGTGAAGCTGTCGGCACGGAATCGATGCGCGCCCCAGTAGAGCGTGTGCACCGGCTGCGGCCGCTCGCCGCAGCCCGCGTAGTGCCGCGCGAACGCGTCGTTGCCGGTTCGCAGGCGTACGAGCAGATCGTCCACCTCGTCGACGAGCCGCATCATCAGCTCCCTCGATACGTCGAGTAGCCGAACGGGCTCACGAGCAGCGGCACGTGATGATGCTCGGTCGGGCGCGTGACCTCGAACGCGATCGTGACGTCGGGATAGAAGCTCGGCCGTCCATCCTTCGCGAAGTAGGCAGCCGTCGCGAAGGTCAGCCGATACACGTCGGCAGCGAACGCCTCGGGCGCGAGCAGATCGACGACGCGTCCATCGGCGTTCGTAACGCCGCGCGCGAGCTCGCGGAAGCCGTCGCCGTCGCGCCGTTCGAGTCGCACGGCGACGCCTGCTGCGGGCCGGCCGGTCGAGGTGTCGAGCACATGCGTGGTGAGCGGGCTCTTCGCCATGGCACTAGTCTCCGAGCTTGTCGAGGCGGATGCGCGTGATCGCCTTTTGCTCGTGCGCGGCGCTGCGGATCTCCGTCTCGCGGTCGTTCGGCAGCCGCGCGCGGAGCAGCTCGAGCATCTGCGTCGCCGACTTGCCCGTCGCGCACACGACGAACACGAAGCCGAATTTCTCCGCGTAGGCGACGTTGCCGTCGCGCAACGCGACGAGCGTCGCGGTGTCGGCCGCTGCGACGCCGCCTTGCTCGGCGCCGGACCAGCTCGCGGTCGATGCGAATTTCTGGCGCAGGACCTCGACGTCCGCACCGATCGCGGGATGGTGCACGAGCGCCTCGAGCACCTCCTCGGGCGTCGCGAGTGACCACAACAGCTCTGCCGCCGCGTGGAGCTGCTCGTCGCTGTGGAAAGGTCGCGCGCGAACCATGTCGTCGGCCCACCGCGCGCAGCCGCAGCACCGCTGCAGCGCCGCGCGGGCAAAGGCCGCATCCATCGCATCGAGCACTGCCGCAGCCCCCACTATGTCGAGCCCTCGGCGCGGGCACCGAACACGCGCAGCCGACTCACACCACCGTCGGGATAGATCGACAATCGGACGTGGGTGAGCGCGCCGTGCTGCACGATCTCTTCGCGGAAGAAGTGTCGCGTGTGCGGGGTCAGCTTCGTCTCCGGCAGCACGCCGCGCCACGCCGCCGACGTGTCGACGAGCTCGGTGAGCGCAGCATTCGGCGCGTAGATGCCCTC
>Ga0163144_10004821_pt1 | contig 30228 bp, 26 predicted proteins | sample OliLak19BULKMAT1_FD_123175 | JGI IMG/M metagenome (GOLD analysis project Ga0163144, IMG submission 123175) | Freshwater microbial mat bacterial communities from Lake Vanda, McMurdo Dry Valleys, Antarctica - Oligotrophic Lake LV.19.BULKMAT1 | ecosystem: Environmental > Aquatic > Freshwater >...
GTAAATTCTTTTAAACGTTCAAATGTTTCTATTGATGGTTCTAATTGTTGTGTATTGTAATTTCTAAAAAATTCTGATGCCAAACTTGAAGCATGTTTTTGACCAACTTCTTTTAATTTAATACGTGATGCAACATTAGTTGGTTTGCGTTGAAGCGATTCTAAATAATAATTTGCAGCTTCGTTAAACAAACCTTGTTTTTCTAATTTCTCGGCAGCTTTAAAATATTTTTTAGAGCCTGAACAAGATGTAAAAACAATTATTGTTGATATAATGAATATATGGTTTAAAAGTTTCAATCTAAAAATTTAAAAAAAAGCATCTTGTTTAAGGATGCTCTTTTATGTATTTATTTATTATATATTAATAACTTAAATTATTTTCCTTCGTCAGCTAATTTTTTCATTTCGGCATCAAAAATAGACTGGAATTTTTGTTTGTCATAATCTTGTTTTAATTTAGAATCACTTGATATTTTAGCATCTACTTTATCAAAAATAGTTTTTTTGTTTGCCTCAATTGCAATCCAATAACTAAATCCACCATCAGTTTCTTTAAAGATTTTTTCGCCAATTTCGCGAACATTAGATATTTCTAAGTTTACAACCTCGCGGGCTAATTCTTCAAATTTGTTCTCAAATTCTTGCTTGTTTCCTACCGTACGTTGGTTTGTATATTGATCGGTTACTCTTTTTATTGTGCTATTAATATTTGCTGCCATTTCTGCTTTAGCATTTTGAAAAGCAATTTTTTTAGCTGTAGCTAAATCAGGCGATTTACCAACTTGTTTAGCTCTAAAATTATCTTCGTCTGAACGAAACTCTTTTGAGCTAAAAGGAACTGAAATTTCAATTGCGCCTGTTTCCTTTTGAATTGGTGTTTTTTTTGATTTACAACCTGTTAAGGCCAAAACGGCTATAGCCGGGATTAAAAGTAAGTTTTTGGTTTTCATGTTTTTTGTTTTTAAAATTTCTCGTTAAATATATTTCATTTATTGTGCCAAAGATATAATTTTTTATTTATTTAACGCCCTTTAACAATTTGTATTGATTTTAAATTGTTTTTGTTAAAATTTTTAACAAAAACAGCCGTAATTATTGGGTTTTAAGCCGTACATTTAATTAATTATAATGTTTAAATTTTTTAAAATAGTTGCTTTTTTAGGTCTTCTAATGTTTTTTGGTTTTATTATTGATAAACAACTAACCATAAAAGTTAAATTAGATTTTTTTACGACCGACAATATTGGTAATATTTATACTATTAAAGAAGATGAATTACTGAAATATTTACCTTCGGGTAAATTTTTTGAACGCTATAGTAACCTACAGTTGGGAAATATTACAAGCGTTGATGCAAGTAATCCTTTAAAGATATTAGTTTATTATCGCGATTTTCAGCAGGTAGTTTTTTTAGACAATCAGCTCTCTTTAAATAGTGATGCAGTAAGTTTGCAAAATTTAGGCTACGAACAAACCGAACTTGTTTGTGCTAGCGCTAACAATAGTTTTTGGATTTTTAATAAGCAAAATAACGAGCTAATTCGTTTTAACGAAAGTTCTAAAAAAGTAGCAGCAACTGGTAATTTAAAACAAGTATTACAAAGTAATTTAAATCCCAATTATTTAACCGAAAACAATGGTTACGTTTTTTTAAACTGCCCCGAAACAGGTATTTATGTTTTTGATATTTTTGGTACATTTAGTAAAATCATTTCTTTAAAAAATTTAAAAAATTTTCAAATTGCCGAAAGTATTATATATTTTACAAAAGATAGTAGTTTATGCAGCTATAATTATAAAACATTTGAAGATGCTTGTAAATTAGTGCCTAACAAACCATTGCAAATAATTTATAATAAACAAAAAATTTATAGCAGATATAAAGATTCATTAGTAATAAATTAATTTAATATATTAGGTATATAAAAAACGCTTCAGTAAAAACTAAAGCGTTTTTAAATTTTAGGTTTTTTTAAGATATCAGTTAATAAAAAAAATTACTATTTAATTTCGCAATTAATACTGTAATTACCACCTAAATCACCACCGCTATTAGTATTTTCATTACATCTTGTTTCTGCTCTATTTCTATTATCTTTATAGGTGTAAACCGAATAATTTGTCGTACTGCTTCCAGTACCACTTGTGTAGGTTTTTGAGCACTCACATCTGTAATCTTTTTTGCATGAAGTAAATAATGAACCTACCATTAGCAAAGCGCTTGAGAATAAAATCGTTTTTTTCATTTTTTTTGTTTTAATTTTTTGTTTAAATAATAATATTAATTGTTTACAAAGGTGATAACCTTATAGATATAAGTTGTTACATAGTTTTTAAAATAACTTACATCATTATTACAAAACAATTTGCCTTAATTAGTTTTATTTAATAGTAAATTATTTATAAAAACAATTAATTTATTTTGTTAATTGATAAAGAAAAGTAGCTTTTAGTATTAAAGAAAATACGATAAATAAAAACTAAAAAATTATTAAAATATAAATCATAATTGTTTGCTTAAAAATAATTCCATTTGTAATATAAGGTATAACTTATTCAACATCGTTTTCAAAAAAAGTCAAAAAGCCTTAAACAAAAAACAGCAATAAAAGTTATCTGATATTTTTTTGTGCAAAATTATTTTATCAATTTAATGTATATTTGAATTTTATGTATTTGTGCGTTTAAATCAAAAATCATACATTATTTTAGCCATTTTAACTTTACTAGCATTTAGTTGTAGTAAAAATAATTTTGAGGTTACCGAGTTTAATCCTTTTATAAATTATTCAACAAAAAAAAACGACAGCACCTTTTCTATCACTACCGATTTAAGCGATGCTATCTTTTATGGTGTTCAAATTCCTTCAATAAAACAATTGCCAAACGGTAAGTTTGTATTTAATTTTAAAATTAAGAACAATAACAAATCACAAAACTTTTTTTATAAACTGTATTATCAAAACGAAAGTTATAAATGGCAAAACGGCGACTCGTTAGACCACGAAAATTTTTATGGAAGTTGGGAAGAAGCCCAACTCGAATTTAAAATAACACCATTAGTAGATAAAGAACTAAATGTTACTGATAGTTTTTGTATTATTGGTAACCCTCGCGATGAACAATTATACTATGGCGCAAATCCTGTAGATGTAAAAATAAACGATACTATTGTTGCTTTTTTTAAACATGCAATATTTTCTCAAAATGATTGGGTAAAAAGTATAAAACAAAAAGCCGTTGAAAATAAAATCACATTTGATAAACAAGTATATTTGGAAGCAGTTTGGTCAACCGATCATTATTTTCAAACACTAACAAAGGAAAATAATAGATATAAACGTAATCCTCGAATGGGCAATTATAAATTTATGCTGGTGGTATGCAACGGCAAAGGTTTATTAAAAATACCCATCGAAATAAGAAACATAGCTTCAACTAATAGTAGTGGTAATTATACAAATCCCTTTACTTATTTTTTAAGCGAAACTGCAAAAAATTTAGAAGGCGTAAAAATTATTTCCCCAAAAACACAATTAGCTGTAAGTTCAAAATTAAATACAGGTGCGGGTATTTATGTAGATAATTTAAAATATAATAATTCCGATTTAAACGCCTCTTTATTTTCAAACCGATGCGGCACAAGCGATGAGCTTAGACGTAAAGCCCACTTCTCTCAATTTTTTAATCACATCAATAAAAATTTTAAATTGGTTAATATTAAAGAAATTAAAGACATAGTTGGCGATAACATTACGCGAGAAGATTATGAAAAATTAGTTTCTTCGTACGGAAAAAGTAAAAATTTTATTCACACCTTTAGTTATTCAACCGATTGTCCTTGCAAAACAGTTAGCAGCGATAGCGTTTCTAATTCTATAACCGTTCTTAACCCTGGCAATCAAGCCAATCAATTTAAAAAAGAACATGTTGGCATAATGTCGCGTGTTGGTTTTACCTATGGTAAATGGCGTGCTAAAATTAAGTTCCCAAAAATTATAAGTAACGATAATGTTTGGAATGGCTTAACAAGTGCCTTTTGGCTCATTTTTCAGGCTGATGCCAATTGGAATAACAGACGTATTTGTCATTCAAAAGTTGGCTATATTCCAAAAGGAGTTGAGGATAATGTAGATGCTACTAAGCAATCGCAACTAACAGTTACTTATTCTGAAATTGATTTTGAAATTTTAAAAGAAAATAATTATTGGCCTAAAGGTAATTACCGAGAAAATTATGTAAAACCAACTTACGATTCGTATAACAATAACGATATTACAATTTGTTGTACCAATTGGGATATGGGCTGCCAGCAACCTAAAAACTATGTTATTGGTGCAAAAAAAGTAAATGTTGAAGGAAAAGAATATGAATTTTGTAGATGGGATTTTTTTAATAAATTAGTTACATCAAAACAAGTAGCACCACATAAAGAAGTATTTAATGATGATTTTTATTACTTTGAAATTGATTGGCAGCCGCAACGTATAATTTGGCGTATTGGCAAAAATAAAAACAACTTAAAAGAAATTTGTCGTATGGATGATAAAATGACAAGTATTCCCAATAATCAAATGGTAATGGTTTTATCGCAAGAATTTCATTATCAGGAATGGTGGCCAACAGCACCCTTTAAACAAAATTACATTCCTTTTCCTAAAAACAATTTAATTGGTAAATTATTAGAGGTAGAAATTGATTAATGGCATTTAGTAGCATTATATTTTTGGCTTATTTTTTTCCGGTAGTATTTATACTTTACTATTTGCTACACATTAAAGTAAAAAATGGGTTTTTATTAATTGCCAGTATTTTGTTTTATATGTGGGGCGCTCCTAAATTTATTTTTGCTATTTTAATAACAACTGTTATTGATTTTTTTTTAGTAAAAACGCTTGATAAAACAAAAAATTCTCAAAACCGAAAACTGTTTTTAATCTTATCGTTAAGTTTAAATGTGGGAATGTTATTTTATTTTAAATACTGTAATTTTTTTATAGACAACGTAAATACTATGTTAGGCTTAGTTTCGAGTAAACATGTTAATTGGACAGCAATAGTTTTACCAATTGGTATATCGTTTTATACTTTTGAAAGTTTAACTTATGTAGTAGATGTTTACCGACGAGTGCATAAACCATTGCGAAATTTTTGGGATTACCAACTGTATATTATTTTATTTCCTAAATTAATTGCAGGACCAATTATTCGTTATCATGAAATATCGGATCAGATTAAAGGGCGAATTGGTAAAGAAAATATTGATGATATATTAACTGGCTTCTTTAGATTTGTAATTGGCTTAAGCAAAAAAGTAATTATTGCCAATACTATGGCAGTAGTTGCAGATTCAGTTTTCAAATCTAATCTTTATGAATTAAATACACCAATGGCTTGGATAGGAATGTTGGCTTACACGTTTCAAATTTATTTTGATTTTAGTGGATATAGCGATATGGCAATTGGTATGGGAAAAATGCTAGGCTTTAAATTCCCTGAAAATTTTGATAACCCTTATACCTCTTTAAGTATTACTGAGTTTTGGCGCAAATGGCACATTACTTTAGGTGCGTGGATGAAAAATTACTTGTACATTCCTTTAGGTGGCAACCAAGTAAATAATAAATGGAAACTATTATTTAATTTATGGCTGGTATTTTTGTTGTCGGGGCTTTGGCATGGTGCTGCATTTACGTTTATTATTTGGGGAATTTATCATGGTGTTTTATTAATTGTTGAGAGATTGTTTCTATTAAAAGTATATAGCAAACTCCCAAAAATAATCCCTTTAATAATTACATTTTTATTAGTAGCTGTTGGTTGGGTATTTTTTAGAGCTGAACATTTTAAAGATGCTCTTATTTTTATTAAAAAATTAATCAGTTTTAAATTCAACATTAATTATATTTTTTTTAGTAACGATTTTAAAGTGTATTTTATTATGGCATTTGTGTTTTCGTTTTTTACTCTATTTAAATTTGGTAAAAACATGCAACATAAAATTTATTTTGCTAATTACTCAATCATTGGTTATACGATAGCCACAGGCATAAGTATTTTATTATTTTATTTTTGTTTGGCATCTATTTCAAGTTCTACATTTAATCCTTTTATTTATTTTAGATTTTAGTGAAAACTTATTTCAAATATTTTTTAGGTATAATAATTGCATTAGGATTATTATTTCCTATGCTACAATCTAAATTTACTTTTTTTGAAGAAGAAAAATTAGAAGGTGTTACCACCGTTACTGAAAAACCTATTTTTAGTAAAGAAAATTATTTTAATTTATCTTGGCAAGAAAACTATAATGCCTTCTTAAATGATAACTTTGGCTTTAGAACGCAATTTGTAAAAGGGTATAACCAAGTGCTTTACGATGTGTTTAATACCGCAAAAGCGCCTGGCGTTGTGGTTGGAAAAGACGGGGAATTATTTATTGAGTCGTATATTAACGAATATATTGGACGCAATTTTATTGGTAAATCTAAAATAGTCGAAAACGTTTTAAAAATTAAACAACTTCAAGATTCGTTAAAGAGCCGGGGAAAAGATTTAATTGTAATTTTTGCTCCTGGTAAGGCATCTTATTATCCTGAATTAATTCCTGACAATTATTTATCTATGAAAAAAGATAGTACCAATTACAAAATCTATGCTTCTGAATTTGCTAATAAACAAGTTAATTTTCTCGATTTAAATAAATGGTTTTACCAAAACAAAGCAAACTTTAAACATAAGGTGTACCCTAAATATGGCACGCATTGGAACCATTATGGTATGGCGGTTGCACTAGACACTATTTTAAAATATATTCAAAAAAAACGCAGTATAAGTTTGACTGATTGGAATTACAATGTGGTGAGCTATAATACAGCCTTAAAGGGTAACGATTTTGATGTTGGTGTTTTAATGAATTTAACTTATCCTATAGAAGCCGACCCGAATCCCTATCCTGCCTATAAATTTAAAAATGAAGAGGATTCTTACAAGCCCAACGTGTTAGTTGTTGGCGATAGCTATTGGTGGTGTTTGGTAAGCGACCAATTACCCAAACATTTTTTTAATGAAGATGAGTTTTGGTTTTATAACAAAACACAATTAATTAAAAACGAAAAACGCGCAGACGTAAAAAATTTAAACCTAAGCGCATCTTTAGCGCAACGCGATGTTATTTTATTAGTTGCCACCGAAGCCACGTTTTATATATTTCCTTATGGCTTTGTTGATAATGCTTATAAATTATATTGCCAAAATAATAGCAAACGTTTTAACGAATTATTAGCTAATATTAATAACGATAAAATATGGTTAGAAGAAATAAATAAAAAGGCACTACAACATAAAATTTCGTTAAATCAACAAGTAAAAGCAGAGGCTGAATATATTTTAAGTGAAGAGCTTTTTAGTTCGAAAGAAAGTGTTGAAAATATTATAGAGCGTATAAAAGGCGATGATATTTGGATGAAAGAAATTAAGAAAAAAGCTGTCGAAAAAAATATAAGTATTGAGCAACAAATAAAAGAAGATGCGCAGTGGATGTTTAATAAAAATTAATTAAACCAATTAAATGCAGCGAAAATTTTTAATAAATCAAAAAAATATTAAAAATTATCAAAAAAATATCTTTTAACATAATTAAAGATAAATCTTTTAGCTATTATGCTAAATTTGTATAAGGTAATTTTGGTTATGGAAATTGCTTAAAAAATGCACCTTATTATAAATGCAAAGTACCAGTACCATACTCATTCAAAAACTCGATGAATTTATTCGTAAGTACTACAAAAATAAATTAATTAAAGGTATAATTTACTCAAGCGCTTTGGTTTTAAGTGCTTTTTTAACCGTTATCTTATTGGAGTTTTTTGGCGAATTTAATTCTATTATTCGTTGTATTTTATTTTTTAGTTTTTTAGGCGCCACACTTGGCGTTTTAGTAAATTATATTTTTATTCCGCTTTTAAAACTTAATAAAATAGGTAATATTATTTCTTACAACCAAGCCGCAGCTATTATTGGCAATCATTTTACAAATGTGCAAGATAAATTATTAAACGTTTTGCAATTGCAAAACAACCAGGTATTAGCTGGTAGTAACGATTTGTTAGTAGGAAGTATTAATCAAAAAATTACTGAATTAAAAGCCGTTGTGTTTACTTTGGCTATAGATTTTAGCGAAAATAAAAAATATTTAAAGTACAGTTTACCTATTTTATTTTTATCAGTTATTATTTTTTTAATTTGGCCTCAAATTATTACTAAATCAAGTGCGCGACTGGTAAATTATAGTGTTTATTACGAAAAAGAAATGCCTTTTAATTTTAACATTCAAAATAAAAATTTACAAGCCCTACAAACACAAGATTTTAAATTAGAATTAAAAATTACTGGCAAACAGTTGCCAAACGAAGTATTTATAAACCTTAGTGGCATTGATTATAAACTAGAAAAAGAAAATAATGCCACATTTAATTATACCTTTAAAAACATACAAGCTACAACCAATTTTCAACTTTCTGCTGCAGGTTTTAGTAGTAAAGAATATGAATTAACGGTTCTTCCGAAACCATCATTGCAACAATTTAATATACAACTTATTTATCCAGCTTACTTAAATAAACCTAACGAAAATATTGCTAATACTGGCGATTTACAATTGCCACAAGGCACGAAAGTAAATTGGATTTTTAACACTAAAAATACCGACAAACTTCAATTACGTTTTAGCGATAGCTTAGCGCAAACTCAAAAAAAATCAGAAAATCAATTTGCCTTTTCACGCAAATTTTTGCAAAGTAATTCTTATTCAGTTAAAGCTGTAAATCAATTTGTTTTGCAAGGCAGCGATTCAGTTAATTATAGCATTAATATTATCCCCGATCAATTTCCCACAATTGACGTTAACGAAAAATTAGATTCTTTAAATCCGAAAAATATTTATTTCAGCGGACAAATAAAAGACGATTATGGTTTTAACCATCTTACATTTCATTATAAAAAATTTAGTGTAGATACAACTGGCAAGGAATTACAAACAACTGGCAATTACCCAATTAACGTTAATAAAACAGAATCCAATCAACCTTATTTTTATTTTTTAGATGCGAATTTGTACAATTTACAACCTGGTGATAAAATAGATTATTATTTTGAAGTGTACGATAACGATGGCGTAAACGGCAATAAACCTGCTAAAACTCAGTTAATGACCTTTAAAGCGCCTACTAAAGACGAAATTAACGAAAGTACAGAAAAAAATAACTCTGAAATTAAAAAAGATTTAGAAGAGAGTATTAAAAAAGCAAAACAATTACAAAAAGATGTAAACGATTTAGCCAAAAAAATTAACGACAAAAAACAATTAGGTTACGAAGAAAAAAAGAAAATTGAAGATGTTATAAAAAAACAACAAGAACTTCAAAATAAAATTGAAGAAGTAAAACAAGAAAATCAACAAAATAACCAGCAACAAAATGAGTTTACGAAAACCGACGAAAGCATTATGGAAAAACAAAAACAATTAGAGCAATTGTTTGAAAACGTAATGACGCCCGAAATGAAAAAATTATTTGACGAACTAAATAAAATGCTTGAAAAGTTAGATAAAAACGAAATTCAACAAAAGTTAGAAGAAATGAAGTTGGATAATAAAGATATTGAAAAACAATTAGACCGCAACCTCGAAGCCTTTAAACAATTGGAGGTGGAACAAAAAATGCTAAATGCCATTGAAAAATTAGAAGAATTAAAAAATAAACAAGACGCTTTAAAAAAAGAGACTGAAGAGAAAAAAGACAATATAGGGAAAGAAGATAAAAAAGAGACGGAAAAAACGGATAGTAAAAAAGAATTGGAAAAAAAACAAGACAACCTTAATAATGATTTTGATAAACTAAAAGAAGATTTAAAAGATCTTGACAAAAAAAATGCTGAATTAGAAGAACCTAATAAACTACCAAACAACGAACAAAAACAAAACGATATAAGTAAAGAGATGCAAAAAGCATCAGAAAAACTAAGTAAAGACAGCAAAAAAGACGCTGCAAAAAGTCAAAAAGAAGCAAGCGATAAAATGCAAGAAATGAAAGAGGAGATGGAGCAAGCAATGGAAGAAAACGAGGAACAACAAGAAGAAGATAACTCTGCTGCGATTCGTCAAATTTTAGAAAATTTGCTAAACCTATCTTTTGCTCAAGAAGAACTTTTAAAAACACTTCCAAAAACTCGTATTGATAACCCGCAGTATTTAGAAATTCCGAAACAACAAAACAAATTAAAAGATGATAGTAAAATAATTGAAGATAGCCTTTTAGCCCTTAGCAAACGCGCGCCACAAATTAGCTCGTTTATAAATCGCGAAATTGGGCAAATAAGTTCAAATATTGATAAAACTGTAAAAGCCCTTGCCGAACGCAATACTGGCGAAGGAGCTATGCGTATGCAAAGTACAATGACCTCGGCAAATAATTTAGCTCTTTTGTTAAATGAAAGTTTAGAGCAAATGCAAAAGCAAATGAAATCTAAAAAACAACAAAAATCAAAAGGAAAAAAAGGCAAATGTAAAAAACCAGTCAGCGACGAGGGTGAAAAACCATCTGATAAGCCAAGTATGCAAAGTATGAAAAAGCTACAGGAGAAATTAAACGAACAACTCAAACAATTAAAAGAAGCCATGGAAAAAGGTCAGAAACCAGGAAATAAGCCTGGCGATAAACCGGGTCAAAAACCAGGCGAAAAACCGGGTCAAGGCGGAATGGGTAAACAAGGTCAAAATGGGTTAAATATGATGCCAGGAAATAGTGAGCAATTTGCAAAAATGGCGGCTCAACAAGAGGCTTTGCGCAGGCAAATGCAACAAATGATGGATAAATTAAAGAATAAAGGCTCAAATCCGGGTGGAAATATTGCTGATTTAATGGAACAAACCGAAAAAGATTTAGTTAATAAACAATTAACCAACGAAACTATGAAACGTCAACAAGATATTTTATCTAAACTTTTAGAAAGCGAAAAAGCCGAGCGGGAGAGGGAACAAGACGAGCAACGTAAAAGTAATGAAGCGAAAAATCAAAATTTAAGCAACCCTACGCAATTTTTAGAGTATAAAAGACTCAAAGAAAAAGAAATGGAGTTGTTAAATACTGTTCCGGCAAGTTTAACGCCCTATTATAAAGAAAAAGTAAATAATTATTTTAATAGCGTGAATAAGTAATAATGATTGCAAACGAAAATATAAAAATAAGTTCAAAAGCAGATAATTTACATTTAGTAGAAAAACTAATAGATACCGTTTGCAAAGAATATAACATAAATGAAGATGCTTACGGCAATATTTTAATTGCTGTAACCGAAGCTGTAAACAACGCAATAAATCACGGCAATAATAACAATCCGAATAAATATGTTGATATTGCTTTTGAAAATGCCAATAAAAAATTAATTTTTAGTATTAGTGATGAAGGCACAGGCTTTAATTATAACGATTTACCTGACCCAACCGACCCTGCAAACATTGGTAAATCCGGAGGAAGAGGTGTTTTTTTGATGAAAAACTTAGCCGATTCTATTGAATTTTTACAAAATGGAAAAACCGTACTACTTAGCTTTAACAATTAATTAAAGTATAACACGCAACTAATTTCTTTATTTTTCGTATCTTTATACAGATTACTTTATCCTTTTAAAGTATGTTTAAGTTTAAAGATATAAAATCCAATTTCCATATCCAATTGCGTAGTTTTATACTTAGTATTTTTTTTATTTTAAATACATCTTTAAAAGCTCAAGATCCTCAATTTACTCAATTTTACGCTACTCCATTATTTTTAAATCCTGCTTTTACAGGCTTAACTTACGAACATCGCTTTACCGCAAATTACCGCAACCAATGGCCAGGCGTTAAAACAACTTACTCCACATATATGGCAACTTACGATTATAATATTAGTAATTTAAACAGCGGTATAGGGTTTTATGTGTTGCAAGATAGAGCAGGAACATCTAACCTTGTAAGTACCCATTCGGGCGGTAACTTTGCGTACCGTATTAAAGTTGGTAAATATGCCGAAGCCCGCGCAGGTTTACAATTGACAATGGTTCAAAAAAAATTAGATAATACGAGATTAACTTTTAACGATCAATTTGTTACAGGTTCTAGCATTTCGCAAGATGCATTAAGTATTGATAAAATAAATTATTTAGATGTTGGAGTTGGCGGTTTATTTAATTCAAGCAATTACTGGGCAGGCTTTGCTATAAAACACATTAATCAACCCAACGCAAGTATGCTTGGTAATATTGAACCTTTGCCATTATTTATAAGTGTGCATGGTGGTTATCGCTATATAATTAAAGCACGTGGAGCGGGTAGAACAAAGTTAGAAGAATTTGTTAGTGCAAGCGTACATTACCGTCACCAACAAAAATACGATCAGCTAGATGTTGGGGCATATTATTTTAAACAATTAATTAATGTTGGGATTTGGTACCGCGGCCTACCTTTTAAAAAGTACAAGGCAGGCTATACAAACCGCGAAAGCATATCGTTATTGGTTGGTTTAGAAATTCCTGATAAAAATCTTAGAATTGGTTATAGTTACGATTTAACCTTAAGTAAATTAGGCATTAACAATACCCAAGGGGCACACGAATTAAGTCTTGTTTACGAAATTGCTAAAAAACAAAAACGCAATAAACGCGTATTAGTAACTTGCCCTAAGTTTTAAACTTAAAATAATAACTATAAAGTTTGTAAAATCTTAAATAATTAAAGAGATTTTCATGTATCATTTAAACCTCTTTTGTGTACATTTGTTATCTTAAAAATGAACTCTATCAATTACATTGGCGAACGTTTGTGGGCAGGGAATTTAGGCAATTCCTTTGTGGTTTTATCTTTTGTAGCTGCACTACTCTCTTTTATTTCGTATTATTTATCATCTAAAAATGTTGATTTTAAAAAATTAGCACGTTTTTCATTTAATCTGCACAGTTTTGCAGTTTTTGGAATTATTGGTACGCTCTTTTTTATGTTACTTAATCATTATTTTGAGTACCAGTATGTTTGGCAACATAGTAATAAAGAAATGGATATGAAATACATACTATCTTGTTTTTGGGAAGGACAAGAGGGTAGCTTTTTATTATGGACGTTTTGGAACATAGTTTTAGGATTTATTTTAAAATACCAACTTAAAAATAATGAGTGGGAAGCTCCAGTAATGACAGTATTTTCGTTAGTACAAGTGTTTTTAGCCAGTATGTTATTGGGCTTGTATTTTATGGATAGTAAAATTGGAAGTAATCCATTTTTGTTGATGCGTGAACATGCAGAATTTAGTAATATTCCTTTTTTACAAAATCCTAATTATTTAGAAAAATTAAACGGTCGTGGCTTAAACCCCCTCTTAATGAATTATTGGATGACTATTCACCCACCCACTTTATTTTTAGGCTTTGCATCTACTCTTGTGCCATTTGCCTTTGCCATTGCTGCATTATGGAATAGAAGCTATGCCAGTTGGCAAAAAATTGCTTTACCTTGGACTTATTTTGGCATTTTAATTTTGGGAATTGGTATTTTAATGGGTGGTGCTTGGGCATACGAAGCTTTAAGTTTTGGTGGTTTTTGGGCTTGGGATCCTGTAGAAAATTCATCTTTAGTGCCTTGGTTGGTTTTAGTAGCTGCAGGACATACAATGATTATTAATAAAAATAAAGGTGGTAGTTTATTTACAACTCATTTGTTAGCCATTGGCGGATTTTTATTAGTGCTATATTCTACTTTTTTAACCAGAAGTGGTGTATTAGGCAATGCTTCGGTACATGCGTTTACTGATTTGGGAATGACTGGCCAATTGGTTCTTTATGTATTAACATTTATTTTTATATCAGTGTTTTTATTAATTACCAACCAATTATTTAAAGTAAGTTACATTGTTGGCTCACTCCTTCTTTTGTTTTTTGGAATGTTATATGGCTATAAAACTTATTTGTTAATGTTTTGGATTGGCGCATCTATAATTGTTACATTTATATCATACTATAAATTTTTCCCAAAAGAAAAAGAAGAAGAAGAATTATACTCCCGCGAATTTTGGATGTTTTTAGGCTCGTTATTGTTTTTACTTTCTGGTTTAATAATAACTTACTTTACCTCTATTCCTGTAATAAATAAATTATTTGGTACAGAGTATGCGCCACCAAAAGTGCATGTTTACAATACTTGGATAATACCTTTTGCTATTTTAATTTTAATTTTTATTGCGTCCTCTCAATTTTTAAAATACAAAAAAACAGATGCCAAAAAGTTTTACAAACGCATAAGTTATAGCTTTGGTTTAGCTGTTTTATTTGGCTTAGCTTGCTCTATTCCACTGTATTTTTTAAGCGATTTTTCTGCTTCTACCGAAAAATGGAATTTAATAAGTTATTCTCTTTTATTTATTACTGGCTTATTTGCAGTTTTTTCAAACACAGATTATTGGTTAAATATTTTAAAAGGTAATGTTAAAAAAAGTGGCGCATCTATAGCGCATATTGGCTTTGCTTTATTAATAGTAGGTGCTTTAATATCAACTTCTAAAAAAATTGTTTTATCAAAAAATACTGCGCAAAAAAAAGTTAGTAGCTTAGGTAGTGAGTTTGATGATAAAAAAAGCATATTGCTAACCCAAGGCGATACATTACCAATGGGGCCATATTTAATAACATATACTGGCAAAAAACGTGTAGGAATTAATGTTTATTTTAATGTAGATTATTTAAAAATAAATAAAAATAATAAACCCGAATATGATTTTACATTAATACCTCACGTTCAAGATAATCCCCGAATGGGCAAAGCGCCTGAGCCTGCAACCAAGCATTATTTAAACAGAGATGTTTATACGCATGTTACTTATGCCGATTTAAATGTTGATACAATAAAAAAGAAAAAAAATGCTTACGCATCAGCAAAAAATTATATTGGGCATGTTGGAGATACTTTATTTTCGAGCAATGCTATTATTATTATTGATTCGTTACGCACAAATTTAAATAGAGAACAATATCAAAAAAACGATTCGATGCTAGAGGTTACAGTTGTATTAAGAGCAATGGATGCCCAAAGCAACGAATACAAAGCCTTGCCAAAATATATCATTAAAAATAATGTTGTAATACCGCAAGATGATGTAATTGAAAAATTAGGATTAAAATTTGTGTTTTGGAAAATTAATCCCGATGAAGGAACTATAGAAATTACAATGAGCGAAAAATTAGATAATGCTAAAGATTTTATTGTATTGGAGGCTTATGTTTTTCCTTACATTAATATTTTATGGCTTGGCTGTTTAATAATGGCAGCAGGCACTTTTATTGCTATTTTAGAAAGAATTCGTACTTTAAAGCCGAAATCTTTAAAGGCATAAAAATGGCTAAATTAAAAAAGCAACACATTGTTATTATTGGTTGCGGAAACCTTGCTTGGCATTTGGCAAAACAATTTTCTACATTAAAAAAATTCGAAATTTCAATTTACAATCACAAAGCTAATAAAGTATTAAACGATTTTAAAACCCAATTAAACTGTAATGTGCACGTTGGCATAAACGAAATTATTACGGGAGCTGATTTTTATTTTATTTGTGTGTCCGATTCTTATATTTCTTCGGTATCAAAAAAAATAATTCCTTTTAATAAAGAATCTATTGTAGTGCATACTTCGGGGAGTATTACTGTTGAAAATATTAAAACAAATAATTATTGTAAAGCCGTTTTTTATCCGCTACAAACCTTTAGTAAAAATGATAACATTAACTGGAAAAAAATTCCAATTTTAATTGGAGCTAATAATAATCATACTTTTAAATTGGTAAATAGTTTAGCAAAATTGTTTTCAAAACATACACTACAAGTTAATTACAATCAGCGTTTACATTTACACTTAGCGGCTGTATTAGTTAATAATTTTACAAATGCTTTGTATGCTTCAGCGCAAAATCAATTAAAACGTGTTAACATCAATTTTAAAATTTTATTGCCTTTAATTCAACAATCCATTTTAAAACTGAATACCTTAAGTCCTTTGCAAGCACAGACGGGGCCTGCTAAACGAAATGACAACATAGTTGTAAAAAAACATTTAAAATTATTGAAAGTAGATAAGAATTTAAAAAATATATACAAACACTTAACCGAATTAATAGTTAACCAACAAACTCCTTAATATGCTAAATTTTAAACAACAATTAACAAAAATTACAACTTTAATGTTTGATGTGGATGGCGTAATGACCAACGGTAGCGTATTAGTTATGGAAAGTGGCGAAATGGTTCGCAATATGAATAGTAAAGATGGTTATGCTTTGCATCTTGCATTTCAAAAGGGATATAGAATTGTTATTATTACTGGAGGCAACAATGTGGCAGTAAAAAATGCGTTAAATAAAACTGGAATCACAGATATTTTTATTAATCAACACGATAAATTACAGTGTTATAAAGATTATATTTATACTAATAATTTAAGTGATGAAGAAGTACTTTATATGGGAGATGATTTGCCAGACTGGGAAGTGATGAGTAGAGTTGGCGTGGCTACCTGCCCTTACGATGCAGCTACTGAAATAAAAGAAATATGTAAATATGTTTCCTCTAAAAAAGGTGGTGAAGGCTGTGTAAGAGATGTAATTGAACAAGTATTGCGCGTACAAGGTAATTGGGAAATTGTTAAATGGTAATTTGAAAAATATTTTAAATATTAAACTCATTGCTTTTTTAAAATTAATAAGGCTCGAAAACCTTATAATGATTGCTTTAACACAACTTTTATTACGCTATTACGTTTTACAAAAAATATTATTTTTAAACGATATAAAACTAGAGTTAAACAGTATACTTTTTAATTTAATTGTTTTGAGTACTGTTTTAATTGCCGCGGCTGGTTATATTATTAACGATTATTTTGATGTAAAAACCGATTTAATAAATCACCCTGAAACAGTAGTTTTAGATAAGGTTATTAAACGCAGGTGGGCAATAATATTACACATTACATTTACAATTTTAGGAATTTTAATTGGTGTGTTTGCTGCCCTAAAAACTGGGTATTTGCGCTTAGCTATTTTTCATTTTGTTGCTGCGGCTTTGCTTTGGTTTTATAGTACGCATTTTAAAAAACAATTATTAATTGGAAACGTAATTGTTTCTATTCTATCGGCAGCAGTGGCTTTTATGCCTTTTGTATTTGAAATGGGAATGATGCAACACGTACATATAAACTTTAATTCTCAATATACTGCTGTAATTTTATCAAGTTTTAAAATTACATTTATTTTTTCGTTGTTTGCTTTTATAACAAGTTTAGCTCGTGAAATTATAAAGGATATGGAAGATTATAAGGGCGATAAAGCCACAGGTGGCAAAACAATGCCAATTAGTTGGGGCATGCAATCCAGTAAATTAACTTCTTTTTTTCTATTAATAATTACTGCTATTTTACTGCTGGTTGTAGTGTATAATTCATTTAAAGTAAATTATATTTTACTGTCTATAAACAATATTTACATTTTAATAGCCTTAATTTTCCCATTATTATTTTTAGCAATTAAAACGCTTTTAGCACAAAGCTCTACACAATTTAAATATACAAGTTTAATGCTTAAATTTGTGATGTTTTTAGGCTTAGCCTATAGTTTAATTTTTTACTACAATTAATATACATGAATGCAATTGAAACAATTATTAAGGAATTCTCGTACAAATTAATATTAGGCTCGGCATCACCCCGCAGGCAAGATTTATTAAAAAGTTTAGGTTTTGAATTTTTAAATAAACCCGTTCAGGTTAACGAAACACTTTGGCCTAAAAATTTAGAAGCACAAGAAATTTGTATTTATTTGGCAGAATTAAAAGCCGATGCCTACAACGAAGATTTAAAAGAAAATGATTTATTAATTACTGCCGATACAATTGTATGGTGCGAAGGTAAAGTATATAATAAACCCGCCAATTTTGCCGAAGGAAAAAAAATGTTAGAAAGCCTTAGTGGAAAAATGCATCAAGTATTTACAGCAGTGTGTTTAAAAAGTGCTAACAAACAAACTACTTTTTTTGATGAAAGCAAAGTGTATTTTAAAAAATTAAAACCTGACGAAATAGAATATTACTTAACCAATTTTAGCCCTTACGACAAGGCTGGTGGTTACGGTGTGCAAGATTGGATTGGCTACATCGGCATTGATAAAATTGAAGGAAGTTTTTACAATGTTATGGGTTTGCCAGTAAAAGATTTGTTTGAGGAATTAATTAAGTTTTAGCCATTAATAGTATAAGAATAGTTAGAGAATAATCATAAAAAAATAACCTTGCAAAAACATGTTTACAATTAAAAGAACAATTTCATGTTTACTCCTTTTTATTTTGCTATTAAGTTTTGGTTGTAAAAAAGATACTGAAATTATTACAGAAACTGAACTAACTTTAGGTCAAGCAAAAACGCAATTTAATTTTGAAGCATTTATAAATAATTTACAACTTCCTCATACTTCGAAGTGGTTTACAAATTTGAATGAAGATAGTTTTACTGTTACAAAATTTAATTATTATATCACTAATATTAAATTAAAACGTACAGATGGCTTTGTGTTCAATGAGCCTGAAAGCTACCATTTAATTCAGCATTTAGAAGATATTAATAGCTTTACTTTAAATAATTTACCGGAAGGTAGTTACAACCAATTACAATTTACAATTGGGGTAGATAGTTTAAGAAATTCTAGTGGTGCTCAAATAGGAGCTTTAGACCCAAGTAACTTTATGTTTTGGGATTGGAACACAGGTTACATTTTTTTAAAATTAGAAGGCGATTACAAGACAGCACTATCTATTCAGCCAACAAATTACGCTATGCACATTGGCGGCTATAAAATCCCAAACAATTATATTAGAGAAATTACTTTTAATTCCATCAGTCTACAATCTGTGAGAAATAAAACTACATTAGTTTATATTCATACAACTATTGACGAAATTTTTAAAAACCCCGAAACTATTGATTTTGATACGTTTAGTGGGCTTGTTCAAGGCAAAAACATGCAAACTCTTGTAAATAATTATACCGATATGTTTAGTATTTCTAAAATCGCAAATCCGTAACCATTCACAAAACCTGCATTATAAAACTATAAATAAAGCACTACTATATTTACTTTTTTTTGTTTTTCAATTTACTATTAACGCCCAAAACGTTATTATTAAAGGAAAAGCTCATACATCCTATGTTAACAAACAAATTCAGTTATATTCCTACACAGATTTTATTACCAACATTCAAGTTAAAGAAATACAAGATACGATTAAAAACGATGGTTTTTTTGAGTTGCATTACCAAACTGATTACACACAACCTATTATTCTAAAAATTGAAAACGTTATTGCTAAATTATACATTCAACCTAATTTTGTGTATGGTATTACTATCCCCGAAGTTGAAAAAGATTTAGATTATAAAAACGACGCCGAACTAGAAGTAAACATTGGTGTTATTGGTAAAGATAGTACTGAGCTTAATGCTTTAACATTTGATTATGAAGAGCAATACGCCAATATATTTATTTCTAAAAGTAATAAATTTTTATCACGACCTTTATTATTTAAACGTGCCGACTCGTTAAAATTAATATGCGACAAACGTTATAAAAATATTAAAAACGATTACTTTAAAAATTATGTCGAGTATTCAATCGCTACTATAAATGCCAGTGCTTCACGTGGCGAAAATTATTTAATTAATGGTTATTTAATTAACAAACCCATTCAGTACAAGCATTACGAGTACATGAAGTTTTTTAACACTTGTTTTAACGGCTATTTAAATGCGATGGGTTCTACTCACAAAGGACAATCGTTGTACAACATAATAAACGTGCAAGCCAGTTGGCAACAATTAAATGATTATTTAAAACGAGATAAATTTTTAAAAAGCGATAGCCTGCGCGAACTGGTTGCTATAAAAAATTTGTGGGATTTTTATTACAGTGTCGATTTTGCCCCCGATGCTATTAAAGCCATTATCTCGCAAATAAATGTAGCCACAAAAATTGCGGAACATAAAAAAATTACAAATACAATGCTAGTGTATTTTAATAAAATGCAAGTCGGCTCACAAGCACCTATGTTTAGTGCTCGAAGCAAAGACGGCACCATTGGCAGTTTAAGTTCCTTTAAAAACCGTTGGATTTATTTAAATTTTTTCTCAACAAAAAATATTGAAACTTTAAAAGAAATGCCAAAAATTGCCGCATTAAAAAAGAAAATGGCTGACAAAGTTATTTTTGTAAGTATTTGCTTAGATGATAGTTTAAAAAGCTATACCAACTATTTAAAAGCTAACCCCAAATTTGATTGGACAATTTGGTATAATTACGATAAATCGTTTACAAAAACTGCCAAAGAAAATTATTTTATAACTGGTACCGAAGGCTATTTTTTAATAAATAATTTTGGTTACCTAGCTCAATCTCCTGCCTTGTCTGCAAGTGGAGGAATTGAGTATAAATTAAATGTTATTTTTAAAGTTAAGAATAAAACAACGAAGACAGGCATTAGGTAATAATACAACTGTTTTGTATTTAAGACCTAACTAGGGTATTATGTAACTATCCTAACAATTCCTTAATCAATCCACTTACAATTTTGTTATCAGCTTTACCAGCAAAGGTTTTGCTGGCAACACCCATAATTTTACCCATTTCGCTGGCATTGGTAACGCCTAAATCGGCAATAATCTTTTTTAACTCTATTTTAATGTCTTCAGCGCTTAATTGTTTTGGTAAATAATTTTCGATAATTCCAGCTTGAAAATTTTCTGATTCTTCTAAGTCTGGACGATTTTGTGTTTTATAAATTTCTGCCGATTCTTTTCGTTTTTTTACTTCTTTTTGTAATGCTTTATTTGCGCTATCTTCTGTTAAACCTTCGGTAGATGTTTTTAATAATAATATAGCTGATTTTACTGCGCGCAAAGCTTCTAATTTTTTTGCATCCTTTGCTAACATTGCAGTTTTAATATCGGCGTTTATTGTTTCTTCAATATTCATAATTTTATTTTACGTAAAGTTAAAAAATTATTTTAATTTAAAATATATTGCATTCATCTATATTCGAATTGGCAAATAAAATCCTTATATTTTTTTTATAATATGCAAGCAAGTTATAATACTTAAAACTATTAGTTAGGCTTAATCTGCAAATAGTAAGGAGCTATCGCCATAGCTTAAGAAACGGAAATTATTCGTTAAAGCATAATCGTATATATTTTTCCAGTTATCACCAACTATTGCACTAATTAATAACAAAAGAGTACTTTGCGGTTGATGAAAATTTGTAATAATTCCTTTAACTATTTTTAGTTTATAAGGAGGTGCAATAAGTATTTGGGTTTTACAAACTAAATTTTGAAGATTATTTTTTTGCATCCAATTAATTAAATGTTTTAAACTTTCATCAACTGGCAATAAGATTTTTAATTCATAAGCATCCCATTGACTAATTTCAATATCTTTGATTGCTATATCACAATTTAAACTTGCTTTTATGCCCATCCAATAAAGTGTTTCAATAGTTCTTAACGAGGTAGTTCCTACTACAAAAATATTATTTATACCTATTAAGTTAATAATCGTTTCATAACTCACATCTATCCATTCAGCGTGCATTTCATGATTTGCTATGGTTGCTGTTTTTACGGGTTTAAACGTACCTGCACCTACATGCAAGGTAACATTTACAGATGAAATATTTTTAGAAGCTAAACTTTGAATTACTTTGTCTGTAAAATGTAATCCAGCAGTTGGGGCTGCAACCGAGCCTTTATGTTTAGCATAAATAGTTTGGTAACGAATTAAATCTACCTCATTACTTTTGCGTTTAATGTACGGCGGAATTGGCAAACTACCTACATCGTCTATTATTTCTGCAAAACTCAAATCATTGGGTTCCCAAAAAAAATCAACTAAAACATAGTCAGTTTTTTTTTCTATCAACTTAACATTTACAGTAATATTATTTTTAATAAGTATTAATTGTTCATTTTTCCATTTTTTTAAATTACCAATTAAACATTTGTAACGAACTGTTTTTATAGAAAGCATTGCTACACTTATGTCTTTATAACTATCATCGGGTTCTAAACAAAATATTTCAATAATTTGCTTTTTAGAAGTAAAGAAATATAAGCGTGCTTGTATAACCTTTGTATTGTTAAAAATAAGTGTAGTATCTTGTGGCAAATAGTCGATTAGGTTTTTAAAAATGGCCTCTTTTATTGTTTTATTTTTGTAAATCAAAAGTTTGCTATCATCCCTATTGGGCAAAGGGTACTCTGCAATTTTTTCTGCTGGTAAATCGTAATTAAAATCTTTTATTTGAAGTTGTGATGGGTGCATCTAAAATAATTTATTTTCTAAAATTAAAAAAATCAAATTGATGTTAGTCTTTTTTGGATTGGAAAAATATAGCAAAAGCATAAAAGTATAAATTAAACATTTGGCTTAAAAAATAATAAATAATTATTTAGCCTTTGGTCTATAAGCCTCAACTTTACCATTTTTAATATAATCTAAACTAATAGTAATTGTATCAACAAAACGTTTATTATTAAAATTTTGATGAAAAAGCGTAATATTTTTACCTTGCGATTTATAAACAATTGCTGTGTGTTTAGGAAAACTCATGCTACCGTTTGGTAATTTTAAATTTATGTTTGTAAACTGTAAAATATCAGCAGGTTTTAAAGCTTGTTTTTTATAATCAATAATTATTCCAAAATTGTAGGGTGTTTGCCAGTCGGCATTAGCAAACGTTAAGGCGGCACTTGCAAAATCCCAGCACTCGCCTCTATCAATTTTTTTGCCTAAATTTTTTATAGAATAATCAACAATTTTTTCAGCCACTGAAATATTTTGTGCCTCTAACTTATTTACAACTAAAATAAAAAATATTATAAAACATTTTATCATTATACTTATTCTTAAAATTAAAACACAGCGTCGGCTACAGCCTTAGTAGCTTCGCTAGCACCCATCGTATAAAAATGCAAACAAGGTATATTGGCTTTTACTAGTTCTTTACTTTGTTCGATACACCATTCAATACCTACTTGTTTAATTTGTTTATCGTCTTTACATTTCTCCAATTCTTCGTAAAAAGGTTGTGGTATATCAATATGAAAAATTTTAGGAAGTGTTGTAATTTGTTTTTTACCACTTAATATCTTTAAACCTGGTATTATTGGAATATTTATTCCGTTTTTGCGACATAAATCCACAAAATCAAAATATTTTTTGTTATCAAAAAACATTTGTGTAACAATATACTCTGCGCCCGAATCAACTTTAGCTTTTAAATATTTTAAATCGCTTATCATATTTGGCGCTTCAAAATGTTTTTCGGGATATCCAGTAACGCCAATGCAAAAATTAGTTGGCGCTGCATCTTTCATTTCTTCATCTAAATAAGATGCTTTATTCATCTCGTCTATTTGCTTTACTAAATCGAGCGCATAAGCATGTCCACCAGGCTCGGGCAAAAAAGCCGCTTCAGTTTTAATACTGTCTCCACGCATAGCCAATACATTATCAATGCCTAAAAATTGTAAATCAATTAAAGCATTTTCAGTTTCTTCGCGGGTAAATCCGCCACAAATAATATGAGGTACCGCTTCTACGTTGTACTTATTCATAATGGCAGCACAAATACCAACAGTTCCAGGGCGTTTACGAATACTTACTTTTTCTAAATAACCACCTTCACGTTTTTTATAAATGTATTCTTCGCGATGGTATGTAACATCAACAAATGCGGGTTTAAACTCCATTAATGGGTCAATTCCATCAAAAATACTTTGTATACTTTTGCCTTTTAGTGGCGGTAAAATTTCGATTGAAAATAATGTTTTCTCACTCTGCGAAAGCTTTTGAGTTAATTTCATGCTTAATATTAATTTTTATAATTATTTTATGAAACACACAGTTTAACTTTATTTATATTTAGCTAAACATAGCTATTCTATAAATAAACAACGTATAATTTAAATAGTTGTGTGTGTATGTTGATTAACAGAAATAATTTCTTTTATTTCGGGAACAGCTCTTTTTATGGTTTCTTCAATACCAGCTTTCATAGTCATTTGGCTCATATTGCAGGTTTTGCAGGCTCCAATTAATTCTAATTTTAAAATAAAGTCGGGCGAAATATCTACAATTTCAACATTACCGCCATCTGCCTCTAAATAAGGGCGAATTGTATCTAAGGCTTCCTCCACTTTACGGTACATTTTATCCATAATAAATTTTACCTCAAAGATACAATTTTAACAGACAATATACAAAAACCTTATCTTTACAAATATGGAAGAACAAAATTTAATTTTTGGCACACGTTCAGTTATCGAAGCCGTTGAAGCTGGTAAGGATATTGAAAAAATATTGGTGCAAAAAGGTTTATCAAACGAGTTGTTTCATCAGTTACGAAAAGCTTTACAAGGCACTACGGTGCCTTTTCAATTTGTACCACCCGAAAAATTAAAGCGATTAACAGATAAAAACCATCAAGGCGTTATTGCCTATTTAACTGAAATTACATATTACGACGCCGTGGAATTATTAACAGCGGTATTTGAAAAAGGAAAAATTCCATTAATATTAATTTTAGATAGAATTACGGATGTTCGTAATTTTGGTGCCATAGCCCGTACTGCAGAATGTGCAGGGGTTGATTTTATAATTATTCCTACAAGGGGTTCGGCACAAATAAATGGTGATGCCATAAAAACCAGTGCAGGAGCTCTTCATAAAATAAAAGTTTGCCGAGAAGATAATTTAAAAACTACTATTGATTATTTAAAAGAAAGTGGTTTGCAAATAATTAGTTGCCACGAAAAAACAAATAATTATTTTTACGATGTTAATTTTAAAGAGCCTACAGCCATTATTATGGGAAGTGAAGAAAATGGTATTAGCGGCGAATATTTAAAACGTAGCCTTATGCAGGTTAAAATTCCTATGGTTGGCAATACGGCTTCGTTAAATGTAGGTGTAGCAACTGGCATTATTTTGTTTGAAGCAGTAAAACAACGGTTATAAATTAACCAATGAGGCAGTTAAAAGACTGAGGTACAATAAGATTAATAAATATAAAGTTCGTAAAATTTCTCTATTTTATTAAATGAAAAAAGTTTTAGATTTTATAGTTTATTCTAATTTTTTTATTGCTTTGTGTTGTGTGGCTCTTACCTTACAAACAGCACTTATTTTTGACGAACTTAATGATTCTATTTTTGAATATGCATTAATAAATTTTTTAGCTACTTTTTGTTTATATAATTTACAACGTATTTATTACAGCTCAAAACAAAACGAAAATCCAAAATATAGTTGGTATGTAAAAAATAGGCGTTTAACATTTACTTTAATTGCTCTTTTAATTTTATTATCATATAATTTTTTGCGGGAATTTTTTATCGAAAACAAAGCTCATTTAATTATTTATTCTTCACTTTCTGTGCTTAGTATTTTATATTTTTTACCTCCTGTTCAATTAAAAAAATATGGTGTATTAAAACCTTTTTTAATAAGTTTTGTATTCGTGGTTATAGCAATTTTAATTCCACTTAATTTTAAATTAACTCAACAAACCATTTTTTATACACTATCTCAGTTTTTTTTTATAAATAGTTTATGCATTTTATTTGATGTGAGAGATATAGAATCTGACCAAAAAAATAATGTACATACTTTTCCAATTTTATTAGGAATAAATAAAACTAAATTACTAACGTATACTTTAGCAATTTTATATTTGGTATTTGGAATAATTAGTACAACATTAATAATCAAATTAATAATAATGTGTTGTTTGTTAATAATAATAACTCTGGTAACTTCAAGTAAACGACCAAATTATTTTTATCAATTAGTTGTGGATGGATTAATTTTAATTCAATTTTTAATTATATTTTTTTAATGAATGATATCCCTAATTAAAAACGAAAATACAATTTTACTAAATTTCGAAATTTATTTAATAAATAAATCAAATAATAGTTCTGTTAATTTATTTATACTCGCTACCACTATTAAACTGCAAATAGAATCTGTTTATAATAAAAAATATTCCAATATAAATTTACAATGCAATGTAACTGTTGCACCAATGTATAAATATGATTTAAAAAAAATTAAAACTAGGATAGTTTTTGCTGTAAGTAATCATATTACGAATAATAACGTAGCTGAAGCTTATTTTTGTAGCAACTTGGTAAAAATAAATGTTAACCAATTAGATGCTATAATTTCTAATAAAAATACACGGTCTATTCCTCACGAAGTTGGACATCTATTGGGTTTCAATCATCCGCATGCATGCGCAAAATTTAATTCGGTAAACGATTATGCTACCGATTTTGAAAAAAATATGACAGATGCCGAACGTCAAATAAATTTAATGAGTCAAACTTGGTACGTACAACAAGCGGGTAAAAACGAAAATGAAGCTTTAAACTTAACCCAAAGCCAATTAGAATTGTTGATTGAAAATTTTGAAAAAAAACGTTTAAATAAAAACCACAGTATTAAACGCAGTTTATTTGGTTGGCATTGGTTGGTAAATTTTAATAATTAAAAACAGGAATTTTTTTAGAAATAATTTCGCCATTATTATACATTAAAGTTACTAAATATACACCTGTTGCTAACTCGGGGTTTATAATAATTGAATTATAACCTTGGTTTATTACTAAACTATTACTTCTAATTAATCTGCCAGCTGCATCAAAAATATTTAGAGTATAATTTGTAGCATTTTTACTTGTTGTATTTATAACAATTCCACTTTGTTGATTGTAAAAAATGTATGGCGTTTCGTTTTTTAATTCACAATCGTTACTTACAAATTCTATTTTCGAATTTTTAAAAGTTAAATCATTATCCACCATTTTTAATCGGTAATAATTACCATAATTATTTTTGTTTAAAACTGTGTAAGAATATTTATTTATTGCAGAAGAATTTCCAGCCCCATTAACACTTCCAATTTTTTTAAAGCTTATGCCATCACTACTATTCATAATATCAAAATAAGCACTATTACGTTCGGTAGCGCTACTCCAATTTAATATAGCTGCGTTTTCATTTTTACAAGTTGCCGAAAAATCTATTAATTCAATTGGTAAAGGCACGGTAACCGACGATAGTACATATGGACAAAATTGTGTTAAACCGGTTGCGGTAACATTACCAACGCCTGCCGAAACTGCTGCAGCACTGCCAATTGTAGCATTATTCCCATTCCAGTTTGTACCATCCCAAAATTGTGCACCAATGTTGCCAGTATTGTAAGGCGCATTTAATGTGTTTTCGCTACCCCTATAGCTAAAAGTACAATTAGCAGTAACGGCGGCACTTGGTGTAATATCCCACCACCTATCAATTACCGAATTTACAGCACAAGTACTACCCGAAATTGCTAAATTAGGGCAAAACATAAAGCCTACAGCTGCTACATTGCTTGTGCTAGCCCAGGGTTGGTTGTCGCTTAACGAGGTTGAACGTGTACTCACATCAATACTACTAACCCCTGCAGTAGTTTTGTTAAATGTAAATGGTATTTGCGCAGCAGCAACACCAAAAGGGTAAATATGTGCTCCAGTTACTGTACCCATATTCCAGCGCATAACGCTTGGATTAACTGCCAAATTAGTTTCGCTTAAAACATAACCACTGCCAAATGTAACAGCTGTAATTGCAGGGTTAGTAATAGTTAAAATATTAGAGTTTAAATTATAAATATCGCTGCCAATAGCTAAAACACCATTTGTTGTTGTAACGCCACCAACACTTGTGTTTACATTTTGCGTTTTTGTGCTACCAGCAGTACCCGCCAAGGTTAAATTATTAAATGTTGTAGATGCGCTACCGTTAATAGTTTGCAAATTACCATTTAACACTACAGTGCCATTATCAGTAAAAAAGCCTGTGTTGCCAGCGTTATTTGTCCAATCGCCCTCAATTGTAACTATACCTGTAGCACTTGGGTCTATTCGCCCACCAGCCTGACTTAAATAATCGCCTGCGGTGCCTCCTGCAACATAAATTTGCCCTGCGCCACTAAATACAATTCGCGCGCCGTTGTTTAATATGCCTTGAGAAAAGGAAGTAATTGGTATAAATAATAAAGTAAATATTAATACTTTCATAAATGTTGTTTTAAATAGGAATTATTATTCTTTATTTACTTTTTTAGTATCAGCACTTAGCTCTTTTATCTCTAAATTATTTTGAGAATTATTTTCTTGGGCCTCTGCTGGTTTTATAGTGCTTTCTAACTTTTTAATTTCAAAAGTCGGCTTATCAAATCTTACTTTAGTACCATCCCACCATATTGAATAAGTAGGAGTTTCTGGATTATTATCATTATACATTACACCACTGTTGCCATTTATTTTTTCTTCAAAATCGTTGGCTAATATTTCGGGAGAAATGATTGGATTTTCAAATCCTTTTTTAACACCAATAGCTATCCAATTAAAATTAACTACAGATGTTCCTCTATTATTTTCTACAACAGTAAAACCATCAGTCGTAATATTTTCAATGTATAAACCTTGGCTATTACCTAAAGGGCTTACTGTTATAATAATGGGCTCTTGAGAAGAAAGTAATGAACTAAACTGGTTATTAAATAAAACAGTTGTTGTGCCGTTTTCTAATTTAGCTTTTCCCTTTGATGTAACTTCTACTTGCATAGCTGTTGTTGCATAAGTAGCAGTGCGTTCGTTTGAATTTGGGTTAGCATTAAGCACAGCTATAACATCGTTAGCGATTGTTTTACCATGCACATAAGCCCCATATCTTTCTCCAGATAAATTAGCTCCATAAACTAATCCTTTTATCCAACCACCCATTACACCGCCATAAATCCCTAAACCTACCATTGCGTTTGGCTCGGTTAATGCATTATTAATATTGTTAGACATTTTACCACCTGCAAAGCCTATTGTGTAATTTAATCCAAAACCATAAACGCCAACATCATTGGAGCCACCTGTGTAATATCCTAATGCTCCTGCCGAAAAAATAGTTGCGCCGTTATTATTACTTCCAATAACGCCACCAGACCTAGTTCCAATTCCGCCAGAACCGTATACACCAAAGTTGTAAGTTGCGGTTAGATTATTTGATTGACCATAAATAGCTTTTCTGCAACCTGCAGATAAAAATGAAGTACCATTAATAATACCAATATTTACTCCAAAAATACCGATTGGAGCAATATTTGCCCCAGTTGTAATTCCTAAAACCCCAAAAGATGACCCGTTACCTGCTGATTGACCTTGAATACCAGCGCCTGTAGCATTATCACATGCAGCTAAAACGCCTCTGCCACCTGCTACAGTATTAACAGCAAAAGCCGAAACAGCAGTACCAGCATAATAAGAATTTGCCCCAATATTAGCAGCTATTCCACTTCCACCAGATTGGTTGCTTCTAAAAAATCCTCCAAAACCAATTGATGCACCAGCGGCTGCATTATTAAATCCATAAACACCAATGCCAGTGGCATTTGTATTAAGGCCATAAACCCCTAAACCAGTTGCGTTTGTAGAAAGACCAAAAACTCCTTGCCCTGTACCCAAATTTTGTCCATAAATTGCAGCACCTATTCCATTTGCATCGCCATCAACCGCACTATTATTACCAGTTGCTGATGAGTAAAAGGTAGATGTTGCGAATGTTACAGTAGAATTAACGGCTACTTGACCAGAACCTAATATTCTCATCCTTTCTGTATTATTACTAAAAAACCTTACTGGTTGAGCATTTGTTGAGCCCATAAATTCAGTTCCAACTAATGCATTTCCAGCTAATGACCAACCTGTAGTTGCGTTTAAGAGTTGAACCCAAACCGTGCCATCAAAATACCAAAATCCGTTAGTTGTTGTGTCGTAAACAACTAAACCTGTTGCAGGCGTTCCAATAGCTAATCTGTCAGTTGTTATCATCCTAGGAATTAACAATCCGCTATTCGTTGATGCGATATCTAACATTGCACTTGCAACTGGTAAAGCACCACTCCCATTAATGGCTACATTTTGGCTATGATAACTGGCAGTGAATACATTAATAAAAATGAGCGATAGTATAATTTTTTTCATAATGCAATATATTTAATGCTAAGTTAA
>Ga0163144_10004825_pt1 | contig 30215 bp, 20 predicted proteins | sample OliLak19BULKMAT1_FD_123175 | JGI IMG/M metagenome (GOLD analysis project Ga0163144, IMG submission 123175) | Freshwater microbial mat bacterial communities from Lake Vanda, McMurdo Dry Valleys, Antarctica - Oligotrophic Lake LV.19.BULKMAT1 | ecosystem: Environmental > Aquatic > Freshwater >...
GCGCAAGCGCAAAGTCCGTCGCGAAGATCCACCGGTGATCACCACCGCTGAGGGCACGGTCAATCGTCTCGATTCGGTTGCCGAAGAGCGTGCCGACGGCAACCCGCAGCGCCGGGTGCAAAGCGAGCAGCTTCGCGCACGAATCCAAAAGTTGATGGAAGATCTCACGCCGCGTGAGCGCATGGTGTTTGAGATGCGCCATTTTCAAGGTATGCGGTTGCGGGCGATCGGCGATGTCCTGGGCACCACCGAAGAAGCAGCCAAGAACTGCCTGTTCCGCGCTACCCGGAAAATGCGCCTGGCTTTGGGGGACTTCGTATGAGCCTCCTCAATTGCGATGAGGTTCGCCAGCAGTTCGGATTGCTGCTTTACGGTGAGCTTTCGTTCGACGAAGAAGAGAATCTTCACGTCCATCTTGGCGAGTGCGACGCCTGTCGCGACGCGTTTGCGTGCGAACAAGTTATGCACGAATTGCTGGATCGGACTGCGCAGACCGAAGAGCCATCCGCCGATCGTTTGGCTGTGAATCGCGCTCAGTTGCGGTTCGTTCTGCGGATTGAGCCTGCTCCGGGTGGGTCTTTCTGGGCGAGAGTACGCGCGGCGGTCGTGCTGGTTGCCCCGCAACGGATGTGGCGTCCTGCGATGGCGATGGCGCTGGTTGCTTTGGGTTTCTTTGGCGGCCAATGGTATTCCGAACGTGGCAACATGGCTGCGGCACGTATCGCAGGAGAGCCTGTTTCCGCCCGCGTTCGGCAGGTGGATGTGGATGGCGACGGGATGTTGCAGATGGTTGTGGATGAGACGCGCCAGCGCGTGATCCGGGGCAATCCCAACGAGCGGGAAATCCGCCAGTTGTTGCTGTCGGCAACGATGGATCCGACTGACGCAGGGTTACGCGGCGAAACCGTGGAAATCCTGGTGACGTCCTCGCCCGGCGATGAGACACGAGCCGTGTTGATTCGTTCTCTTTTGCAGGATGACAGCGATGGTGTCCGGCTGCGCGCCTTCGAAGGCTTGAAGCCTTACGCGGCGATTCCGGAAGTCCGGATGGCGATGGCGCAGGCTCTTCTGCGCGATACCAACGCCGGTTTGCGGACGCAAGCCATCGATGTGTTGACGCAAAGCCGCGGCGATCTCGATACCGAAATGGGCATTGTCAGTGTGTTTCAGGAACTGATGCAGACCGAGCGAAACGGCTACATCCGGTCTCAGTGCCAGCGCAAGCTGCGCGAGATGAAGGCCTCCGAAGAAGTTTACTGATCGTCACTCAAATGAAAATCATTGGCTGCTGTTTGGTTGCCGCGGCTGGTTTGTGTATTGGACAGTTGCCCCCGTTGGTACGCGAGGGTGGAGTCTGGGCAAGCGTCGTGCATGGGGCTTTCCCTTGCGCGGTTCGCGGTCAACTCAAAGTGTCAACCACTGGCGATGTGGTATTCCGCGGCGTCTCGCGGGATGATTGTGGGTTCCGGATCCGCCAGAAAACCTATGCGGCGAGCGAAGCTGTTGCCCGCCAACAACTTCGTGGCTTTACGTCGCGCGCGAAAGCCATCGTTGACACTTCTATCCTGACGTTGGTTCCTGCCGAAGGATCTGACGCCACACTCGAACTCGAACTCTGGATTCCTCGCACCATGCGCGAGGCGACCCTCATGACAAAGTCCGGCCGCGTGGTCGCCTCCGACTTTGATGGATCGGTTCTTGTCGATTCCGGCGGTGGGCCGATCGACCTCGATCGCATAGGAGGCAACGGCACGGCCCAAACGGTTGGCGGCAAGATCAAGATCGGCCGCGTCACCGGATCGGTGCGCTGCTTCTCCGGCGGCGGTTACATTCGTGTGGATCACGCAGGCGGCGAGACTTGGGTGGATACCGCGGGTGGCGAGATCAGTATCGGGCAGGTAATGGGACCTTTGCATGTGACATCCGCCGGCGGCAATATCGAGATCGATCGAGCGGCCGGTGCCGTGTGGGCGCGCTCAATGTCCGGTCTGATCGATATACATGAGGCTGGAGGGATGGTGACCGCGGTGGCCCGGGGTGGGTCCATCCAAATCGGTTCGGCAAAAAACGGCGCGAACTGTGAGGCCAATAGTGGGACGATCCGCGTGAAGTCTCATGACGGTCCTTTGCAGTTGAGCGCGCTAGTCGGAAACGTGCTGGCGCAATTGACTTCGGGACATTCGTTTGCGGATTCATTTGTGAACTCCGATTCCGGCGATGTGACCGTGCTCATTCCGCACGACTTTCCCGTATCGGTGCAGGCTAGCAACGAGACTCCAGGATCACGGGGCATGATCGTGTCTGAATTCCCGCAGATTCGCGTGTTGAAACGTAGCGGTATGTCTCCGGTCAAAGCGGAAGGCTCGCTGAACGGAGGAGGACCGGTGCTGCGCGTCACGACAGGGCGGGGAAGTATCTATCTGCTGCGGCAGAAAGATGGCGTTTCGCGTTAGGTGACCTCTTGCGATTTTGCGCGTCAAAGACAAGGAAAGGTAAGTTGCACAGACCAATGAAGACCATTCTGATTCCCACAACGATTCTGGCGATCGCTGGGTCGATGACCGCGGCGATGGGCCAACCCGCCCCCCGCGCGAGGGCGGTGAGCAATGTGTACACTGCGACCGCAGGCAGCGGCAGCTATGTCGGTATCTTTCTTGCTGAGATCGACGGCGCGCGCGCCAGGGCTTTGAAGTTGCCGGAAGAGCGCGGTGTGGAAGTGACCAAGGTTGAGGACGAAAGCCCAGCGGCCAAGGCCGGTCTCAAGGTGGGCGATGTCGTTCTCGATTTCAATGGCCAGCGAGTGGAAGGCATTGAGCAGTTCCGCCGGTTCGTCCGAGAGACGCCGGCGAATCGCGATGTGAAGGTGCAAGTGAGCCGCGACGGCAACGTCCAAAGCCTTGTGGTGAGAGTCGGTGCTCGCAAAGGGACCACGGAAATCGCCATGGCGCCGCGAATGATCGAAATGCCGCAGCTTCGGGTAGAACGTCCGGGCATGTTGCTTTGGTCTCGGACTGCGCTTGGAGTCGAAGCCGATTCGATCGATGGCCAGTTGGCCGCCTACTTCGGCGTGAAGGAAGGCATCCTGGTTCGCAGCGTGATGAAGGGATCGACGGCGGAAAAGGCCGGCGTCCGCGCGGGCGACGTGATCGTGAAGGTGGACGACTCGAAGGTGTCGACTGCCGTGGACTTGACGCGTGCGATCCGAGCCGCCCGCGCGGCTTCTAAAAAGAGCTTCCCCATCGTTGTCGTGCGAGACAAGAAAGAGACAAGTTTGACTGCTTCGCCCGACGAAGATGACCGCAGCGAATGGCCTGGATTCGAATTGCCGGAGTCGCAACCGCGTCCAGTGGGATTGACAATCCGGCTCTAAATGACTCGCGGACTTTATTGGTCGCCGATTGGAATTGGAGTAAGCCCGTACGCTTCTTCTTTCCCTGCGAATTCCGCACGGTTCTTGTAGGTGATTGCGTGCAGCCCCACCGCTTGGGCGGCGCGAACATTGGTCACCTTGTCATCCAGAAAAACCGCATCGCCCGATTTGAGTGCGAGGTTCGCGAGGCAACTTCGATAGATCTTCGATTCCGGTTTCGCCGTTCGAATCTCATAAGAGAGCGTCACGTGATCGAACTGCGAAAAGAGATCGGAGTGCTGGTAAAGGTGAGCCCCCAGTTCTTCAGGCATGTTCGATAAGATCGCTGTTTTGAAGCCCGCGGCGCGCAGTGTGCGATTCCAGTCCAATATCGGTTGATCCAAAGCCAGCCAGAACTTCACATCGCGGTCGATGAACTGTTCGATCTGTTCATCCGTGTAGGACCTGCCCGCCGCCTTGGCGATGCTGCGCCAGAACATTGGACCGTCGAGGTCGCTTCGGTCATAGGCGAGTCGGTAGGTCCAAAAGTGCTTGAGAAAATCGCTCTCGGGCAACCCGCACAGATCGGCGAGTTCTGTGATCTGTGCCTGTGTGGGTAGCTTGCAGAGTACGCCACCGTAATCGAAGATAACCGCCTTCACTTTCTGCATGAAGAACTAACGTGTTCCTCCGCCTGCGCTGCTGCTGGTGCTTCCACCTGCCAATGGAGATTCACGACGGGTGCGAATCTCACGGACCGCGTAGATTCTGCGCCCCTGGCTTTCGAAGTACGTCCTCATCAGAACCTCGCCAAGGAGTCCGGAAGTGAACATCATGATTCCCGCGAGCAGGAGCAATCCGCCCGCGAACATCAGCGGACCGTGTTCCACGACGATGTCCATGCCGCGGATTTTCTGCACCACAAGATAGAGAAGAATCAGCGAGCCGATTGTGACACCACCGAGCCCAAGGGCTCCGAAAAAGTGCATCGGGCGGGTCATGTACTTGAGCAGAAATCGAATCGTGAGAATGTCGAAGAGCACTCGGAATGTCCGGCTGAGCCCGTAGTGGGATCCACCGGCGATTCGCGGCGTATTGCGGATCGGAACCTCGGCGACGCGTGCGCCATACATGCTGGCGAGGGCCGGGATGAAGCGATGGAGTTCACCGTAGAGATTGACGTCCTTGAGGACCTCGGCGCGATAGGCCTTGAAGGTGGTTCCGAAGTCGCGAAGTTCCACACCCGATGCTTTTGCCATCAACCAATTGGCAATTTTCGAGGGGACCTTGCGCGTGACCGCGTTGTCGAGACGGTTCTTGCGCCAGCCACTGGCGATGTCGTAGCCTTCTCCGATTTTAGCGAGCAGCGCGGGAATGTCTTCGGGGTCGTGCTGCAGGTCGCCGTCGAGCGAGATGATGATATTGCCTTGTGCTTCGTCGAATCCAGCGGAAAGAGCGGCGGTCTGTCCGAAGTTGCGACGCAGCCGGATGATCTTCAAGCGCGTGTCGGTTTCGCAGAGATTTGCTAGCAGATCGAAGCTGCGATCGGTGGACGCGTCATCGATGAAAATGATCTCGTACGGTTTTCGCATCCTTTCCATCACCAAAGTGAGCTTGTCATAGAGCGGAAGAATCGCGGGCTCTTCGTTGTGGATGGGAATGACAACCGACAGCATAAGGTGTAGACCTAGTTTAACAACGAAGTTTGACCGCGAAACGCAGCGGAGGTATTTTTAGCTGGCCACAGCTTCGAGGCTCTTCAACTTTGCGTTGAGAGTGGTGCGCTTGAGCTTCAGAATATCGGCTGCGGCCTTCTTATTGCCGTTGGTCATCTGCAAGGCCTGCCGGATGATGTTGCGTTCAAAGTCGCCCACAACCTGCTCATAGTCGAAGCCCGAGTCTGGCACCGAGACCGAGTGTGTGGACGCTGTGGAGTCGCCGGCTGCCGAAGGCATGGAGCATACATTGCGGAATTGGGCTGGGGCGACGAGCTTGAAATCGCCCGGATACAATACGTCGCGGTCTCCGCTGAGGGCGATTGCCATCTCGACGGAGTTTTCCAGTTGCCGGACATTGCCGGGCCAGTTTTGAACCGTCAACCGGTCCATCGTTTCGTCGCTGACACGTTTGAGGGGCAACCCTTCGTGGTTGCAGATCTTCCGCAGAAAATGGTGGACGAGGAGTGGAATGTCCTCGCGGCGTTCACGGAGCGGGGGCATGCGAAGCGGAACGGTGTTCAGCCGGTAGAAGAGATCTTCGCGGAACTCTTTGGCCTGGATCTTTTCCGGCAGACTGCTATTGCAGGCGGCAACGAGGCGGAAGTCGACTTTGATGTTCTCGGAAGATCCCAAGCGCTGCACCTCGCGCTCCTGCAATACGCGCAAAAGCTTGGTTTGGACACCGAACGGCAAGTCTGTAATTTCGTCGAGGAAGAGCGTGGACCGGTTGGCTTCCTCGAATCGTCCGATGCGCAGGCCTTGTGCACCGGTGAATGCCCCCTTGGTGTGACCGAAGAGTTCGGCTTCCAGTAGATTTTCTGGAAGTGCGCTGCAGTTGACCGCGACTATCGGATGATTGGATCGCGAGGAGGCGGCGTGGATCGCGCGGGATGCCATTTCCTTACCCGTGCCCGTTTCGCCGGTGATCAGGACGTTGCAGCGGCGAGTGGCGACAAGGCGGATCACTTGAGCGACGTTCTGCATCGCTGGGCTGGCACCGACCAGAATCTTACGCCAATGCTCTTCGGTGGAACGTTCTTCGATAGCCAAACGCAGACCTGCGACGAGGTCGTCGAGATCTTCGCTCTCGCCTTCCGATCCGATGGTGTCTGGGCCGAAGTATTGGGTAGCACCTGCCCTGATGCAGCGCGTCGCTTCGGAAACCGAGCCATTGCGGCTTCGAATAATGACCGGAACATTTGGAGCAAGTCGCGAGGTCTCTTCAAGCATCGTCTCGACGGAACAATCTTCGAATGGGGCGCAAAGCAGAACGCAATCGAAGATGTGGCGCGTGAGCATCGCGCTGGCATCGGCTCCCGTAACGGCCAGCCGGACTGTCGCAGAGGGCATGCGGAGCAGTAGCCGGTCGTCTTGTGCGAATGGTTGAGAAGTTACGAGAAGGATGTTCATAAGTGACGGAATCTTGCCTGTGACGAGTTTTGGTCAGTACCGCGGACCTGCACATCCATCGACGCCTCAGCGAGAATCTTTACGGGTAATTTGGTGCTATCTCCTCGTTTTTAAAGGACTATATCTTTCTCGGGTGAGATGACGGTTTGTCCGTGCTGTCCTACCAAGGCCGAAGACGAGGGAACTGGTCAAGCGACGGCGTCGAGAATTGGCGAACCTGCAAACCCAAGCTGACCAGTCGTCTCAGCGGTCGCCAAGTTTGGAGCGATCAAGTCCCCAGCGCGAACAAGGCGCTCATGGTTCCCGTACTGCGGAACGGATACTACACTGGAATCGGCGCGACTTGCCTGCGCAAAGAGCTGTGCGAAACAAAATCGAAAGATTGAACGGCGCTTTTTGAAACATGCCGTTCGTACGGTTCGATGGTGGCCGATCCACGTAAAGGACCAAAGTTCTTCTGTGCGACAACGCCAAATCCAAGTGTCATTTGACCGCATGTTAGCCTGAAGATTCATCCTCATGAGCGATCTCAAAAAGACTCCCCTCAACGCAACACACCGCGCGTTGGGAGCAAAAATGGTGGACTTCGGCGGCTGGGACATGCCGGTCCAATACTCCGGCATCATCGACGAGCATCTGACCGTTCGCACCGCCGTCGGCCTGTTCGACGTCTCGCACATGGGCGAAATCGAAATCCGCGGACCCCAAGCTCTCGACCTCGTCAACTACATCTCCACCAACAACGCCGCGAAGCTCAAGATCGGGCAGGCGCATTATGCGGGGTTGCTTTACGAACACGGCGGATTCGTGGACGACATTCTGGTGCACAAAGTCGCGGACGATCATTACTTCATCTGCGTGAACGCCTCAAATCAGGACAAAGACTTCGAACACATCGTTTCGCACAACGACTTTGAAGCGACCGTTGAGAACGCCGGCCCTCGCTATGCGCAAATCGCCGTGCAAGGTCCTAAGGGGCTTGCGACCCTGCAAAAGCTGACCGCTACCGAACTCACAGCCATAAAGTATTACTGGTTCGCAGACGGCGAAGTATCCGGCACAGCGGCGCGTATCGCACGCACCGGTTACACCGGTGAAGACGGCTTTGAGGTTTACGTCACCCCGACAGAAGCTCCGCGCATTTGGACCGAATTACTCGATGCCGGCGCCGAATTCGGTATCAAGCCCGCAGGATTGGGCGCACGCAATACCCTTCGCCTTGAATCCAAGATGGCGCTCTACGGCCACGAAATCGACGCCACCATCAATCCTTACGAAGCCGATCTCGCCTGGGTCGTCAAAATGGATAAAGGTTGCGATTTCGTCGGCCGCGCCGCTCTCGAAAAGGTCTCAACGCCAACGCGCAAGCTGGCCGGATTCCAGATGACCGGGCGCGGCATCGGACGCGACGGCTACGAAGTGCAGATCGACGGAGAGCAGGTTGGATGGGTCACCTCCGGCGGACCCGCCCCCACTCTCGGCAAGAACATCGGCCTTTGTTATCTGCCTGCGGACAAAGCAGGCATCATCGGCCTCGACATCCAAATTGTGGTTCGCAATCAACCGGTTGAAGCCGTTACCGTTCCGACGCCTTTCTACAAGCGAGCCAAGTAGTAGACTAGATTCTCAGAGAGACACAGACAGCACATGTATCCCGATCAATACAAGTACACGAAAGAACACGAATGGGTTTCGGCAGACGGCACAGTGGGCATCACAGATCATGCACAGAAAGAACTGGGCGACATCGTCTACGTGGATTTGCCCAAACCCGGCACGGCTGTTGAAACCGGCAAGAGCTTCGGCAGCGTCGAGTCCGTGAAAGCTGTCTCGGACATCTACTCGCCTGTCAACGGCGAAGTCACAGAGGTCAATGAGGCGCTAGCCACGGCGCCTGAAAAGCTCAACGAAGATCCGCACGGTACCGCTTGGCTGGTCAAGATCAAATTCTCGAATCCTGCCGAATTCGATGGACTCATGTCCAAAGCCGACTACGAAGCCTACATCGGCGGTCTTTAACGAACCTCGTTTCCGAAGCCAGCCCGCTCAACCTGCGCGGGCTGGCTTTTCCTTTTTCAAAACATGAATTTCCAACTCATCGCAACGCTCCGCTGGTGTTTTAACTGCATCCGGTGACGGTGATCCCGGCCTTTTTACTGGGCATTGGCTGCTCTTCGTATCGGAGAAAGGCAGCCGGTGGCATCGTACTCTGGGCTTTGTGTATCTGACCCTGATGACGCTGACCGCGGCGTTGGCGATCTTCATTCAGGAAGATCGCCCCGGCCAATGGAGCCTGATTCATCTCTTCGTCCCCCTCACTTTCTGGGGCGTCTTCGCGGCGATTTGGCGCATCCGCAAGGGCGACGGAGTGGGACACAGGCGCGCAATGTTCGGACTCTACATCGGCGGGCTCCTCATCGCTGGCGGAATCACTTTCTTCCCGGGACGTCTCATGCACCGACTGTTCTTCGGCTAGATTGCGGGATCCTACACCGGCCTTTTGGCGGGTTATCCGAGGGTTTTTCCGAACGCCGAATCCTGAGAGAAAAGCCTCGCGAAACGTACTATTTATGCAAGTAGAGAATGTCCTCCGACCCAGGAACGGTTGAGGCAGCCGCGGGTGCTCTTGCGAACATCCTGGCCGTTCTTGTCGGGATTTGCCCTAGCCCGGAACGACTGTTGATCGGCAGCGTCGGGTCCGTGAGGCTGTCTCGGATATCCGCTCGCCCGTCAATGGCGAAGTCACAGAAGTCAATGAGGCGCTGGCCACGGTGCCTGAAAAGCTCAGAGACGATCCGCACGGTTTTGGCTGGTCAGGATCTAGGAGGCCTGATCTGCGGTCTATAACCTTCAGCTTTTAGCCTTGCGCCGCTTCCACCGGGGTGGCGGCGCGAGGACAGCTACTCCGCCTCGCATAGTCAGACCATTTCAGCGCCAAGCGCTTTCCCATTTCCATCATCGGTGCCTCGATCCAACGATGCAGAACATAGGGCATTCCCACCACCAGCAGAACCAGGCAACTCCACCGCACAAACAATGGAAATCCGTTCAGATTCACGAATGAAATCCAAATCACCGGATCGTGGAACAGGTAGATTCCATAGGAATACTTGGCCACCACCTTCGCAGATCGCGTAACGACATTGAGACCTAGATCTTTGAAGTTGGGAATCGCCAAACCCAACAGCATGCACAAAACGAAGTCCGCACGAAAGTCCGGCATGATCGTGAGGCTCAGCACCAAGTTCACTAGGCCGAGTAGAACGATCGCTCCATACCAAGCCATCGCCGGAATCTTCATCATCTTCTTTTCCGCTGCCAACTGATAGGCGATCACACCACCCATAAAGCAAGGAAAACAAGCAAGAATCTGGTAATCGGGCGCCGCCGCCATAAACGCAAACCACAGGATCAATGCAGTGATGGCCGATGGAAACCACTTCATAATGCGGTAGATGATGGGCAGCACCAGATACATCTGGAACTCTCGCGGTAGACTCCAAAACGGCATGATCATGTCCGGAACCGCAAAGAGGTTCTGCACCAGCAACAGATTCGCCAGCACCTCTGAGAGACTCCACGCAACATAGGTTCCATCCGGAACCTGCGGAACTTGCAGCAACAGAATCACCGCGATGCAAACGATCGCAGAGGGATAGATGCGAAAGATTCTGCGAAGGTAGAAGTTCCCCATCAGGCCTTCCTCGCTGGTCCGGTCAAGCGACAGCATCAATACCAACGCCGTGTGAACAAAAAAGAACAGGACCCCCAAGTGCCCCAAAAAGTTGAGAAAGATGTTCCACAACTCCCGACTCTGCCCAACTGGCACATAGTTGAACTTGATCAGGAACAAGAAGAGATGGGCCAGGGAAACGCACAGCACTGCTACCGCTCGCAGCAAGTCCAAATTGCGAGAATCAGCGGGAAAAACGGCTACTGGGGATGCTGCGTTGGGCGGCGACGTGAAGAGCCTCATCTACCCTAGATCGGCTGGAACAGTTGGATCAAGATAAGGACGGAACACGGAGAATGGCGAAAGGAATGCCCTAGGACACCCTCAGATGTGTGGTCTCCCCATCCTGCTATTGCGGGCTATCCCAAGGGATTCCCGAACGTCGAATGTTGAGAGAAAAGCCTCGCGAAACGCACTGTATATGCAAGTAGAGAATGTCCTCCGACCCGGGAACGGTTGAGGCAACTGCAAGTTCTCTTGCGAACATCTTGGCCGTTCCTGTCTGATTCTCTCTCCATGTCCCATACTCCGGCGCCGCGCTTGCCACTATATGCGCGGCGCCATTTTCTTCTTTTGCATCCAGTGATCGAATCCTACCGATGATTGCGCACGAGTTGGTGGAGAAGAAGAGAACATGATCCAAATCCCCGGTCACAAGAACGACTCACGTCAGAACATTGTCGGAGCCGTTGCAAACCTGGCGCGCGATGGACAAGGCGGAAAACTCAAGTCCCTGGTTTTGAATTGCCACGGTGCCGCCGGATACCTCATCATGGGCGAGGGCTTTTGGAATGTCCACACCGGCATGTTCCAAGCTTGGCAAGGGCTGGTGGACACCATCTGGATCACAGCCTGCGAAATCGCTTCCCGCGTGCCGAACCCGAATGTCCCTGCACAAAGCGGTGACGGTTTCCTCTTTTGCCAACAAATGGCAATCAATGCCCGGTGCAACGTGGTGGCCTCTCTGCACACGCAGTGGGTCCCCAGACAAACCATCCCGAACGGTAGCGTCGACTCATTCGAAGGCCGCCTGCTCTGTTGGAAACCGGATGGCAATGTCGCTTGGGCAAGGCTCTATCCGATGACGACCGTGGAGTAGCGGTGCCGATTTCCGGTTCGCGAGTCGGGTAGATTCCTACCACGAGCTGGAAATTCGCCTCGCGCCGCTTGTGTCCTCGCGCCCTCGCGTGGAAGAAGTGCCAGAGCAGCGGGCACGTACATTTGGGCCTGTCTCCTGCGGCGCTAGCGTTTGCCCTGGACTTTTGTCGGTCTAGCATTTGGCGCAACTTCGGACTAACCTCCAGCGGAGTATCTTCCTCAGTTAGCAGTGCCAATGTGTAGACATCCGGTTGCAACAGTTCGTATTTGAATCCCAGAATGTTGTGAACAGCTTGGGACTGAATGGCAGTACCTTCGATCGTGCCGTTCGTGTCGACGATATCGACATAGTCGGACGGCGATTCCAGCGGAGAGCACGGAACCAACCGCACCGGCTTTCCATTGATGATGAGCGCTCCATCCTTCGTGGCGTCGTTGGCGCGAAAATAGACAGAAGAAACGCCCTTCGGCGGCTTCCAGGAAATCGCGCCATTTCGCGCCATCGCATACGCGGTATGCTTGACTCCTTTCCGTGTGTAGCAGATTCGAATATAGGTGCCGTCGAGCACCGGCTCATCGCCGCCATTCGCCATTTGTGGGACCTCCACCTGTGATTGCGGGAAACGGGCGGGATTGGGGTCAATCGTCTCAACGGTTCATTTAGCCGCGCCATCCAACCCAGCCCAACGTCATCCGCAGTCAAATACAATAGGGGGGTGCCAATAGAGGAAAGTCTCGCTACGGCGACTCAGAAGCTTGAGCGAGTCCGCAAGGAAATCTCCAAAGTCATCGTCGGTCAACAGGAAGTGGTGGATGGCGTCGTCATCTGTCTTCTCGCCGGCGGTCATGTGCTGCTCGAAGGCGTCCCCGGCTTGGGTAAAACCACCCTGCTGCGGACACTCTCACGAGTCCTGCACCTAAAATACTCTCGCATCCAGTTCACTCCAGACCTGATGCCGGGCGACATCGTCGGATCCATGATGATCGAGACGGACGACAGCGGCGCAAAGGGCATGCGCTTTCATCCGGGACCGATCTTTGCTCACCTCGTCCTTGCCGACGAAATCAACCGCGCCACACCGAAAACGCAATCCGCATTGCTCGAAGCCATGCAGGAACGAACGGTGACCTCCGGCAACATCACCCATCAGCTCGAATCGCCGTTTCTCGTCATGGCGACCCAGAATCCCATCGAAATGGAAGGCACCTACCCGCTGCCCGAAGCTCAGCTCGATCGCTTTCTGATGAAGATTCTGGTCACCTATCCTTCGAGACAAGATCTCGACCGCATCGTAGAACGTACCGTGCAGCGCGGCGAAGTCGAACTCGATCAAATTCTCACGCGCGAAGAGATCATTGCATTGCGCGGCGTCTGTCGCGAAGTGCTCGTGGCACCCCATGTTCGCGACTACGCGATCGACCTCGTGATGGCAACGCAACCCGGAAGTCCGACCGCCCACGACGTCACCACCAAGTACATCCGCTATGGCAGTTCGCCCCGCGGCGCGCAGGCGCTCGTCGAATGCGGACGCGTCTACGCCATCATGAATGGCCGTTTGAACCTCAGCATCGATGACATCGGGACGATCGCCGCTTCGGTTCTTCGCCACCGCATTATTCTCAACTTTGACGCCCACGCCGACGGTCAAACCACAGAGACCGTGCTGAACAAAATCCTCGCAACAGTGGGAGCCGCGGCGGTCAGGTGAGCACCGAGCCACTCATCGACCGGCTGCTGCTCGAAAAGCTCGAGCGGCTGACTTTGCATTGGCAGCGGTCGTTTCCCGGCCTCATCGGCGGACACAACACATCGCGCTTCGCCGGCGCTGGCTTGGAATTTCTCGACCACCGCAACTTCCACGTAGGTGACGATCTGCGCGCCGTCAACTGGCGTGCCTTCATGCGCCTCGAAAAGCTCTTTCTGAAAATGTTTCAGGTTGAGCCGCGGGTGCCTGTTCGCCTCATGGTCGACATCTCGCAGTCGATGACCACCGGCGAATCGAACACTTCCAAGTTCTTATTCGCACGCCGCCTCGCCGCGGCCATGTGCTACGTCGGGTTGGTCAAACTCGACACCATCACCCTTCAGCCTTTCAGCAACAGGTTGCACGATTCCTTTATCTGCGGCGGCGGACGTCACCGCTTCATGCCCGCCGGCGACTTTCTCAATGCCCTGCAGCCCGCTGAAGGACCCAGCGACTTTCTCGCCTGCTCCAAAGCATTCATCGGCAAGTATGTCCAGCGCGGACTGCTTATCGTGATCTCCGACTTTCTCGACGATCAGGATTGCCTCAAGCCTCTGCAGTATCTCGCCGATTACGGCCACGAACTGTTGCTGATCCAGACCTATGCGCCCGAGGATCGCGTTCCGCCATGGAAAGGCGAACTCGATCTTGAGGACGCCGAAACCGGCAAGCACCTCGAAATCTCGTTCGACGACAACGCGTTGAAACAATACACCGCCGCCTTCGACGAACACACCGAAGCCATCAAGCGCCTCGCCCTGCGCAACACCGGACGCTTTTCCGGTCTATCCACCCGGATCTCTGTGGAAGAAGCCATCTTTGGGCCGCTCGCGGCCACACAGGGGATCGCCTAGATGTTCTTGCTCAATCTCTCGTTCGGCGAGTTCGCGGCGCTGTTTTCCGTGATCTCCGCCGGCGTGTTCGCGCTCTACTTGCTCGACCGTTCGCGCCGCCGCCAAAAAGTGGCGACGCTCAAGTTCTGGCGTCCCGCCGAATCTCCCACGCAGTTGAACCAGCGGCGCAAGATCCAACAGCCGATCTCGCTGCTTCTGCAAATCCTCGGCATCGCGCTGTTGCTGCTCGCCATCGCGCAGTTGAAGTGGGGCAATCGCGAACAGAATACCCGTGATCACGTGCTCGTCATGGACGCCTCGGCCTGGATGGGTGCGCGTGGCGCGAGCGGCGCGCTGCTCATGCAGACTGCGAAATCGCAGGCCCTCGCATGGTTGAAGACCGTTCCTTCGGAGGACCGTGTCATGGTGCTGCGCGCAGATGCCTCCGCTACCCCCGCGACCCGCTTCGAACGCAACCGCGAGACCATTGAGAAGACCATTCGCGAAATGCAGCCCGGTGCCTCAGCCCTGCAACTCGATCAGGCGCTGCGGTTCGCCACGCAGTTCCAGAAGCTGAACTCGCAATCCAGCGGCGAGATTGTCTACGTCGGGGCCGGACGGGTGTCCACCGCGGACGTTGCCGTCCCGAACAATCTGCGGGTGCTTGCGGTGAAGACTCCGTCAGAGAACGTTGGACTCCGCCGCATGGGCCTTCGCCGTAGCGCCAGCGAACCCGATGCCTGGGAAATCTACGTCTCCGTCCGCAACTACGGACTCTCCTCTCAGAACGTCGCCGTCGGCCTGCAGTTCGCCGGATCCCCCGCCGGATCCCGCACACTCACCTTGAAGTCATCCTCCGAACAGGAAGCCACCTTTACCTACCGCACCCGCGCAGCAGGAGTCGTCGAAGCGAAGCTGTTATCCAACGACGCCTTCCCGCAGGATGACCGCGCCGTGCTCGAACTGCCGCAGCAAAAGAATCTTCGGGTCCTCGTCTTCACCAATGAGCCGGATCTGCTGCGCCCGGTTCTCAATGCGAACCCGAACCTCACGGCCACGTACGAATCCCCGGCGGCTTACCGCCCTGATCCGAAGGACATTGACATTCTCATCCTCGATCGCTTCGCGCCGCCACAAGCGCCTAAGATCGACGCCATCTGGATCGATCCGCCCGCCGCGCAATCGCCCATCGCGGTCGCTTCCACCAAAGCCAATGCCAAACTTAGCCATTGGACCGAAGATCCCTTACTAGGCGCAGGCTTGCGTACACGCGATCTCGTGATCGATTCCAGCGCGACGTACAAAGCCGCGCCTGGCGACATTGTTATCGCGGAATCCGACGGCGCGCCGTTGATGATCGCGCGCCCCGCCAAACCCAAAATCGCGGTGATGGGCTTTCACCCCGTCCGTTCGCGCATGAAGTACGAACTCGCCACCCCGCTGCTCTTCGCCAACACGCTGCGCTGGATGGCTCCGGAGAGCTTCCGCCGTTGGCAGTTGAATGGTGGCCATGTCGGCTCTGTCTCTGTGAAGACCGAAGGCCGCCTCGATCCCAAAGCCGTCCGCGTGATGGATGAGAACGGAGGAGCAGTGCCGTTCACTGTGGATGGCGACAACGTGCGATTCTTCACCAGCGATCCAGGCACGGTCCGCGTGCTCACAGGCGATCGCGACTACGTCTATTCACTGACTGTCCCCGAAGTCGGCGAGTCGGTCTGGGAGGCCCCGGACAGCGTGCGCAAGGGCATCCCGCGCCGCATACCGGGAGGTCCGTCCTCACAGGACCTTTGGTATTGGCTCGCGCTCGCTGCCCTCGCGATCCTCGCCACCGAATGGTTCCTCTTCGGACGCCACCGTATGCGCGTCCGCCAGGGTTCCGTCTCCACCATGCCCTCGCCGCAAAGGAAGGCATCGTGAACTTCGAACGCCCCTGGGTCCTTCTGATCGCCCTCCTCCCACTCGCCTGGGCCGCCTGGGAATGGCGCACCGCGCCGCGTAAACTCGGACTTATCCTCAAAGCGTTGGCATTCTCCGCCTTACTAGCCGCACTCAGCGAACCCGTCATGAACACGGTCGAAACCAAGACAGCGGTCGCCGTGCTGGTGGACACCTCCGCCTCCGCCTCCAAGCAGGACCTCGAGAAAGCCTCCCAATTCCTCAACGGACTCGAAAAGGAACGCGGACGAAACTGGATGCGCGTCCTGCCCTTCGCACGCGGCACTCGCGCCATCGATCCCAAGGAAACCGCCAAAGGCTGGTCGCTCATCAACACCGCCAGCGAGGCTGGACGCGGCACCGACCTCGAAGGCGGCATCCGCGAGGCGCTCTCGTCCGTGCCGTCCGGCATGGTTCCGCGCGTTGTCTTGTTGTCAGACGGGCGCGAAAACTCCGGATCCGCCGCCCGCGCCGCCTGGCAGGCCAAGCAATTGAGCATCGCCGTCGATGTCGTTCCTATGAAAGGACGCGACCGCCCCGGCATTGCGCTCGAATCCGTCAGCATGCCGCCCAACGCCTTCAGCGGCGAACGCTTCGCCGTAGAGATGGTGATCAAGGCCCCGCGCGATGCCAAGGGATCCATCGATATCCAAGCCGAAGGCAAACTCCTCGGAACCAGCCCGGTGCAGATCGCCAACGGCGTGAACCGTCTGCGTGTGCAAGCCAACGTCGCTGCTGTCGGCTCCGTCGATGTTGGACTGACCCTCAAAGCAGAAGGCCTCGGCGAGGTCCGCTACGATCAGGCGATCAACTTGCGCCGCCCCAAAATCCTCTATGTTTCGCAGGATCCGGCAGGCACCGAGAAGAACCTGATGCAGGCTTTTGCGGCAGCACAGTTCGACGTCACGCCATCGATTGATCCAATTGGCGCAAAGCTCAACGATTATCAACTGGTGGTCTTCAACAACTGGGATCTCGAATCGATCCCCGCCGCCCGCAAAGACGAACTCGAAGAGTACGTCAAAAAAGGCGGAGGCATGCTCGTCATCGGCGGCGAGAAAAACGTGTACTTCGAAGGCAAGAAAACTGAAGACGGCATCGATCGCGTGCTGCCCGCGAAACTCGCGCCTCCCCGTTCACCCGAAGGCACTTGCGTCGTGTTGGTGGTGGATAAATCTTCGTCCATGGAAGGCCGCAAAATGGAGCTCGCTCGCGTCTCCTCCATCGGTGTCGTCGAAAATCTGCGCGCCATCGATCTGGTCGGCGTACTCATCTTCGACAACTCGTTCCAATGGGCTGTGCCGATTCGCAAGGCCGAAGACCGCACGCTCATCAAGCGCCTCATCGCCGGCGTCACGCCCGATGGTGGAACGCAGATCGCGCCCGCGCTTGCTGAGGCCTATCGCAAGATCAAGCCCGTCACCGCGACCTACAAGCACATCGTTCTTCAGACCGACGGCATCTCCGAAGAAGGCGACTCGCTCGAACTCGCCCGCGAGGCCGCGGCGGCGAAGGTCACCATCTCGACGGTCGGCTTAGGCCAAGACGTCAACAAGGCCTACCTCGAGAAAATCGCTGCATTTTCCGGTGGTAAATCATACTTTCTCAACGACCCCGCGGGCCTCGAGCAGATCCTGCTGCGCGACGTGATGGAACACACCGGCTCCACAGCCATCGAGAAACCGCTGCAGGCGATCGTCATGAAGAAGGCCGAAATCCTCGAAGGAACGGGCATCGAATCCGCGCCTGTCTTGAAAGGGTACGTGAAATTTAAAGGCAAGCCAGGTGCCGATCTGCTGCTGCAAATTGACAAAGATCCGTTGCTCTCACGCTGGCAATACGGACTCGGCCGTTCCGCCGTGTTCGCCTCCGATGCGAAGTCCCGCTGGGCCGCCGACTGGATCACCTGGGGCGGCTTCGACAAGTTCTGGATGAATGTCCTGCGTGATTTGCTGCCGCACACCCAGACCTCGGAGGCGACAGCGGAATTCGACAGCGCCAGCGGCGACCTTATCGTGGACTACAAAGTCGCGCGTGACTCCGAAACGCCCGCAAAGATTCCGCCGATTTTTGTGGTGGGTCCTTCTGGTTTCCAAAAGCCTTTGAATGTGTTGAAGGTGGCCGAAGGTGCCTATCGTGGACGTTTGCCCATCGGCTCCCGCCAGGGACTGTTCCGCATCCGTCCCGTAGAGGAATCCCGTGCGTTTCCTGAAATCGGACTCTATCGGCAGGAAGAGGAAATGACGCAGTACGGCTCGAACGAGCAGTTGCTGAAGCAAGTGGCGGACTTCACAGGCGGGCGGATGAATCCTACGCCATCGCAAGTCTTCGATGCAGGCGGACGCTCGATCGCGTCGACTCTCCAGTGGTGGCCTGGATTGCTGGCTTTGGCGTTGGTGCTGAACTTGGCGGAACTGGTCCTAAGGAAGTGGCCCGGGTTGTTCGGAAAGTCGCTTAGCGCTTAGTTGGTTAGAGGGCAGCTATGCCCGCCTGCTAAGCGAATAGAATGGTGTCGATGTTCATGCAAGTTCTGGAACCTCGGGGATGAAGGCTCCGTCTTCGAGAAGGTCCGGCTGTAGCATCCGCCGCGGAATATTCAAGGCTTCGGCCAACGATACGCATCGCCTGCGCAAGTATCTGGCCCGTTTCCAAGCGGGCTGGTCCGAAGTAAACTAGAGATGGAATGAGGACACTTGCTCTTTTCCTGACACTTGCCGTGGGATCGGTCTTGGCAGAGGCTCCACCGCCTCCTCGTCAGAGCCCGGAATTTACGCTCAATCTTGAGGGTGGCAAGCAGGAGTTGCTTTCGAAATACCGTGGCAAGGTCTGCCTTGTGGAGTTTCTCTACACGACATGCTCTCACTGCCAGCACACTGCCCAGACGATTTCGAAGATTCAAAACGACCTCGGCCCGCAGGGATTCCAGGCACTCGGCGTCGCCTTCAACCCCATGGCGTCCATGTTGGTGCCGGACTTCGTGAAACAATTTGGAGCAACGTTCCCAGTGGCGTATGCGGACCGCGACAAAGTGCTCAACTACTTGAAGATTGCTCCGGAGGAACGCTTCGTGGTGCCGCAGGTGCTGATCATTGACCGCAAGGGCGTGATCCGCGCACAATCGCCTCCGCTGGGCGACGCGAATCTGCAGGATGAAGGGTATCTGCGAAAGATGATTGAAGGCCTCCTCAAAGAGGCTCCCGCCAAGCCCATGGCGGCAAAGCCTGCGGCGGCACCAGCCACCAAAGCACCCAGCGCAAAAAAGTAGTTGCTATACTTTAAGCACGCGCCCGTAGCTCAGCCCGGATAGAGCGCTTCCCTCCGAAGGAAGAGGCCACATGTTCGAATCATGTCGGGCGCACCATTTCCCTCCTCAGTCGTCCTGAATCAGCTGCCGTGATCTATCCAAGGCTTAGCCGCGGGGTGAGCGCTGCTCACACCCCGAAGCAGCATTACGATTCCACTAACCGCCTTGGTTGAGCGGAGATTCCGTTGGCAAACTCGCTCGGGTCCTGCGGAGCTGAAAACACTGTGGAGTTGCAAAAGAAAAGAGCCTCCCGCTCAAAACGGGAGGCTCTTTGTCATCGATGAAATCAGTCTAGAAGTAGTACTTCAAACCGATCTGCATGTTCCTCGGACCCACACCGTTGCGTAAACCGGTGATCTGTCCGAAGTTGGTCGCTCCGAATCCAGTCGCCGGATCGCCGAACATCGGAGTGTTCGTGAAGTTCGTCGCCTCAAGCCGAAACTCAAAGCGTTGACCTTCGCGAATCTGGATGCTCTTCAAGATCGCCGCATCCAACGTCTTGATTCCCGGCGCGCGATAACCCAAATTGCGCGGCGCGGAACCGGGGACATCCGGCAGCGGCTGTGAGAAGGCGGCGCGATTGAAGTAGTTGTTGATGCGATCCTGCACAGGACCCGACGTGCTCGGATCGCCGATCAGGTTGGGACGCTGCGTTCCATCCCATATGGCGCCGCCGTTCTGATTCACCTGCAACGGGTTGCCGCCCTGGAAGAGAGCGAGGCCGCTGAGGTTCCATCCACCGGCGACCCAGTTCACGACGCGGTTCATGTTCGAGCCGAACTTACGTCCGCGACCGAAGGGCATCTCATAAGTGCCGGTGAGCACCACGCGATGAGCGATATCGTGCGAGGAAAGCGCACGCTCGCCGCGCAGATCCCAGATGTTCTGCAACGACGTCGATCCACCCAGCCACGAGACGTTGCCCGAGCTATGCGAAACGTTGTCGATCATCTTCGACCAAGTGTAGTGGCTCAACATCGTCAAGCCCTGGCCGAAGCGCTTTTCCCACTTGACCTGCAAAGCATGATAGTTGGAATCGCCGCGAGCGGGTTCGGCCGTGCCGACGCCAGTGCCGTCGAATTGCGCCATCGGACGCAGCAGGCGGCTGCGCGAGACGGTGGGCAACGAGAGGGGCGACCGCGAATCGGTGATCTGGCCCAGGAACGGGTTGGGAACCAGCGCGGCCAGCGCCGTGCGGCCCACTCCCCAAGCGCTCTGCGGCAAGGGAGAGAGCGTCGTCACCGGCATAAAGAGATGGACGCCGCGGCTTCCGGTGTAGTTCAATTCCAGAACCGAATGTAGCGGCAATTCTCGCTGCACGGAAAAGTTCCAGGAATGATACTCGGGGTTGCGATTGTTCGACGGTAGGATCGTGCTGGCACCGAAGCCTAACAGCGTATTGTCGCCTTGTGTCCGGCCGGGAGGCAGGAGCAAGCCATTCGGAAACGGATTGTTCAACCGGGCGTTCAATGTCAGGTTGGAATCGAGCGACCAGATCGCCGGCGAATTGATCGTAAAACCAGTGCCGGGGCGTCCGAACACCGTCGCGCGTGACAGCGTATAGAACAAGCCATAGCCAGAGCGGATCGAGGTCTTCGAATTCAACGCGTAGGCGAAGCCGATGCGCGGCTGCCAGTTATTGGAATCGGAATCGAAGGGCGAGCGGCGCTTGTCGTCCACAAACTTGATGACGCCGCGGGTGTCGTAGCCTTGCGCCTTGATCGATGATTGCTGGTTGAGATCCCAGTAGCTGTAGCGGTCCTGAACTTCCCAGCGCGGCACGTCCACGTCGTAACGCAGGCCGAAGTTCAGCGTGAGCTTGCGGGAAACCTTCCAGTCGTCCTGGAAGTAGAAGCCCATGTAGGCGGAACGAGAGAACGCTTTCGGCTCGATCTGGAACTCGCTGCCGGTGGTCCAACCGATGAGCATCGCAGCAAGACCGTTGCCTTCGTTGCTTGGGCAGGTGAAGCGGTCTTTGCAGGTGACGCCGCGGCCGAAGTTGAAGCGTCCTGAAGGATTGCCGGGCTGCAGGTAGTCGAGTTGATTGAAGCGGTGTTCGCCTCCGACTTTGATATTGTGCGCACCCCAGATCCTGGTCATCGCTCCGGAAGTATGGTGGACGCCTTCCTGGCGATCCATCAGCCAATACGGCTCGGTACCGAATTCCTGAAAGCCTTCCGGTGCCCAGCGCGGAAACACCAGATTGGTTGCAGTGTCCTTCATGTTCTTGGGCAGGCCAAGTTGCGTGAGGTCGTAGGAAACATGCGGATTGCGGTGAAAGTCCGAGTACGTCAGGCCGTAGCGCAGAGTGAATAGCGTTGTGGCGCTGTGGATGTGCGTGAATTCGGCCACCATCGACTTGGTGTTGGTCTGGCTGTTGCCACCGGTCCAATAAGCGGGGTTGCCTTCGCCAAAGAGATTCGGATTGACCCCTTGGCTGATGACGTTGCTGTAGCGTCCGCTCATGCGGTTTGCGCTACTGAAGTTGTGATCGCCCTTGACGTTGATCTGGTGGCTGCTGCTGGCGTTGATGCCCTGTCCAAACCAGTTGGCCGTATTGGTGAAAGCGGCCCCAGCCTGGTTGGGAAGCGGAACAAACGACAAGGCCTTCACTGAGATCGGGTCGAACATCGACGCGGGTACAATGTTGCCTCCAAAAGGATTGCGCGCCGTGGTTCCGGCGGCGTTGGCGGAACTATCGAAGGGGTTGTGGACAACCATCAGTTGTCCCGCGGCATTGAACGTCTGAGAGAAATTGCCCTGGCGCTGCAGGGCGGTGGGTAGCGACACGTTCGAACTGGTTGGGCTTTCCTGCTTGGTGTATTCGTAGCCACCGAAGAAGAAGGTCTTGTTCTTAATCACGGGCCCGCCGATGACACCGCCATATTGATCGCGATGGAAGGCAGGCAGGGCGCGACCGGCTCGGTTGGCGAACCAATCGTTGGAATTCAACGCGGCGTCGCGCATGAAATAGTATCCGGTACCGTGGAAGTTATTGGTTCCCGAACGGGTGACCATGTTCACCACCGCGCCGCCGGTCTGTCCGTATTCGGCCGAGAAGAAGTTGGTCTGCATCTTGAATTCCTGCACGACGTCGACGGAAGGTGAAAACTTCAAGTCGGTGATACCGGAATTCTGTTCGACGGTGGTAACGGTCGCTCCGTCCACCAGCACGTCCGATGTCGAATTGCGCGAACCGTTGGCGACAAAGTTGGTGGTGCTGTCGCCACGGCGTCCGCCGGAGCCAACCACGCCGGGCGTGAGGTAGGCCAAACTCATTGAATTGCGTGCCAGGTTGGGCAGCGAGAGCATGAGCTTGTTGTCCACCACTTGGCCGAGGTTGGAAATCGTGGTGTTGATGAGCGCCGCGGAACCTTCGACTTCGACAGTGGTGGTGATGTCGCCAACTTGCAGCCTGGCGTCAATGGTGGTCTGTTCCTGTACGGCTACGGAAAAGCGTCCACTGGAAAACTTCTTGAAGCCGGCGGCTTCGGCGGTGAGCAGATAGCGACCGGGCGGCAGCGCGGTGACGACGTAGCGTCCTGAACTATCGGCTTCCGAGCGAAAGGTGGTTCCGCGCTCGGTATCCGTGACAAGGATCTTAGCCGAACCGACAGCGGCACCGGACTCGTCTACGACAGTTCCACGGACACTTGCGGTGAAGGATTGGGCGAACGTCAATGCGGCAGTCAAAGCCGCGAGGCAGGCGACGTGCCTGCAAGAGATACTCATAGAAACCTCCTGGGTTTCCGCTAGTATATTACAAAGTTTACTAGCATGTCGAGTGACGCGGAATAGCAAAAGGGCGGATCCCAGGTGAAGGATCCGCCCCTTAGTTCTAACCAAAGCGAGACTGCAAGTTAGAAGTCGTAGCGAGCCAGGAACTGCATCTGACGCGCACTGCTGATGCTCGACGTGAACCGTCCGAAGGCACCGACGTTGCCAAGATCGAGGTTCACATCGTTGAAGCGATTGGTGTTGGTGAGGTTGAAGGTCTCCCAGCGAATCTGGAAGCCGTGGCCTTCTTTCGGCAGCGGGAAGCGCTTGCCGACACCGAGGTTGAGGTTGAAGATGCCATCGACGCGAACCGTGTTGCGGCTACCCGTTTGTCCGGGGAGCGTGAAGCCCCACTGGTTGCGGGCGGCTTGCGGATCGGCGAAAAGGCTCGCAGCGCTACGGCCATCGATTCCTTTGGCGAGGTCAGTTTTCGAAGACGGAGCAACGATGCCAACCGGAGTGGCGAAACCAGTGATGTTCCAGTTGGTTGGCCAGTTGCGGCCGTTACCGACGGAGGTCGGCAAAGCCGTGGAAGTCTGGAAGGTTGGCGCAATCTGCCAGCCTTCGGCCAGCATCCGTCCAAGCAGGGACATGCCGCTTCCCCACTTCTTGTTCTTGCCCACCGGAACTTCCCAGATGGCGTACATGTTGGTGATGTGGCGCTGATCGTAATCTGAGACGCCACGGCGCTGGCCGGGTTCCCAGGAATTGACGACAAAGCCACTGAACGAACCGCCATTCTCGGCTCGGCTGGCAAGATCGATCGATTTCGAGAGCGAGTAGTTGAAGTCTAACGTGAGGCCTTGGCCAAAGCGCTTGCGGGCCACCAACTGGAAGGCGTGGTAGTTGCCGCTGCCGATGGAGCTCCAAGCCGAAAGAGCCGAGTACTGAGCATTCAGCATCTGGTTGGAGCTGATGCCGCAATCCGGATCGCAGAACTGATCGAAATCGGCGAGGGCCGAAGTGAAGTCGTTCGGATAGAAGCGGACGGTCTCCTGGTAGACGTTCTGTGTCGCAGTGCGTCCGCCGCCGGCGTAGTTGCGGAAGAACCGCTCGAAGAAAGGCTGTGCCGGCAGGTTGGCCACGTTCACGCCTTGGCGAAGCGCCAACGCGAGAGCGGTGGCCGCCTGGAAGTATGTCTGACCGGAGGCCGGATCCTTCAAGTTGGTCGGCATCGCCAGATCGCGATTGATGAGCGAGCGGCGCGACATCGAATTGACGTAGGACGCTTCGATGAATAGGCCACCCGCGAATTCGCGTCCGATGGATAGGTTCGAACGCATGACATACGGCATGTTCAGCTTGTCGTCGATGGAGTTGGTAATCGCGAAGCTACCAGAGCCGGACGACGGCGGCGTTGCCGGAAAGGTTGCCGCCGGTGCCGCACGGAGCAGGCTCGACGGTACGTTCGAGAACCCTGTAAAGCGGGGTGCGGTGAGCGAGGTCAACTGTCCGGCCGGATTGGTCAAGCCGATGGCCAAACCAAACGCGTTCTGGTCATAGCTGAAGGTCAACGGTTGGCCGATCAGGTCGTAATACTGGCCCCAACCCGCGCGGATCGAGGTCTTGCCGGGTCCACCGGTCAGCCACTTGAGCGGACCGCTATCCGCCGCGGGAGACCATGCGAGCGCAGCGCGGGGAGCCAGATTTCCCTTGTGGAAAGGATAGATCGGGCGGCCGCCCTTATTGGCAAGCGTGTAGCTCAATTGGCCGGCACCGGTTTGGCTCAAGCCCTGTGCGGCGAGTCCACCGCGGGTATTGAACCAATCGCCGATCGGGATGTTGGTGGAAAGCTGCTCACCGTTCTTTTCGTAAATCGGCGGCATCAACGAGTGACGGACGCCGAGGGTGAGAGTCAAGTTGCGGCGCAGACGCCAGGCGTCCGAAACGTACCATTCGTACTCTTCGTTCCCGAAGTTGCGTGACACCGGAGCGCCCACGGGGATGCGGGTGCCGTCCGTCTTGAAGTTGTAGCGCGCCGTACCCGCCGAGACGATTCCCAGGACAGCCATGGCAGCATCGCCGTAGGCAACGCGGTTTGCGGCGGAAATGTCGGCAGGCATCAGATCCGCACCCGTTCCGCGCAGCCACGAAAGGTTGGCCTGAGCGAAGTTAAACGAATTGGCGGAGTTGTTTGAGGCGTTCGAGATCCAGCGCATCGAACCGCCAAAGCGGATGTCGTGCGATCCCTTGTTGAACGAGAAATCCTGATTGATGTTGTGCACCGGAATCTGACGGCTGACGCCGCGCGTGGTGCCGTTGATTGCATCGATGTTGCGGAAGGTCACGAACGATGAATTGAGCACACCGGTGGTCTCGGTGGACTGGCGCGTCAGGCCATAACGAAAGTTGCTCACCATCGAGTTTGAAACAAGCCAGGTGTGGCCGATCGCAATGCCCTTGGCGTTGGTCAAACTCACCGAACGGGGAGGCTGCCCAGGGAACTGGGGGGCGCCGTTCTCACGGTCGTATTGCATTTGGCCGCGGGCAAACAACGTGTGCTTGCTGCTCAGGTTGTAATCGAAACGGGATAGGTAGGTGTCCTGCTTGCTCTGCAGCGGGGCGGCGAAACGGTATCCAACAATGTTCAGACCGTCGCCGAGAGTGTTGTCGTTGGCGACCGGATACTGCTGCAGGACCCTGAGTGCTTCGGCATTGGGACCGATGCCCGCGGGATCGATTCGGCGCATGTCCGCGGCGTTGAGAGTGACGATCTGGCCGGTGTTGTTGATGTACTGCGCTCCGCCTTGGCGCATGATCGCCGACGGAACGGTACGGGACACCGCAGCGGCGCTAGCGTCGCGGCGTGTTTCGAAATTCAGGAAGTAAAAGAGCTTGTTTCTCTTGATCGGCCCGCCGATCGAAGCACCGGGAATATTGATGAGCAGCGGCGCGCGAGGTACGCCGGAGGCATTGAAGAACCAGCGGTTCGCGGAGGTGATCGTGTTGCGATGCACGTGGTAGAGAGACCCGTGCAATCCGTTGGTTCCGCTCTTGGTGACGAGTGAAACCTGTGCGCCTGACGAACGGCCCTGGTCGGCACCGGCACCCGATGTGGTGGTGCGGAACTCCGCCGTGGAATCCAGTGTAGTGCGGAGCACGGAGGTAAAGGATGTGCGGGAACTCTGATTGTTGACGTCCACGCCATCGAGTGTCACGTTGGCCTGATCGGATTTGCCGCCATTGACGGAGCCTGAACGGTCGTCCAGGGGGGAACCCGAGACTTCGGCGAAGCTTGTCACACCGGGCTGAAAGGCCAAGAGCGAAGCGAGGTTGCGCGCGAACAGCGGGAGCTGCAGAATCGGCTTTGTGCCGATCGCGTTTCCGATGGTGGCGTCGACCGTGTTGAGCTGGGCACCCGTTTCGATAACCGCAACGGTGGTCATGACCTGTCCGACCTTTTCGAAGACGACGTTGACGGTGGAGGGCTGGCTGACAAGGAGACGGATGTCGTTGAACACCATGTCGTTGAATCCGGCGGCCTTGGCCGTGAGCTTATAGGTTCCGGGGCTGAGTTGCGGGAAGCCATAGCGGCCTTGAGAGTCGGACGTTCCTTCGCGGAAAGCTCCGGTTGCGGAGCTCTGCAGGATTAAGGTTGCGGCCGGAATGACAGCGCCACTGGGGTCGCTGACGGAACCGTTCAGAGAGGTCGACTGACCAAGTAGACCAAAGGAACACAAGCACAGCAGTGCGAGCGTAGAAAGCAGCTTCTTCATATTTCCCCAATCAAGAGATTCTGATCATCGACAGCGTCGCTGACACGGCGACAGTTGTTTGTATAGCGTTAAGGATACATAAAAACGCGGTGGTCGCCAAGTATCATGAAGCAAGTTTAATCTTCTAAATGATTGATTCTCTTCAGTTTATGGTAGTTTTACGATTCCAGAAATGGTAACCCTTTGTAAACAAACCAAAACGGCTGGTCCACCTTTGAGGGGTGAACCAGCCGTTCGTGGTGTTGTTTTCTGTGGAAATCCGGGAGATCTAGAAGATCACACGCATGCCCAAGCGGATTTCGCGCGGATTCTGGTAACTGATCGCCCGATTGAAGATCGGGTTGTAGAAGATACCAGGGGTCGGATTCGAAGGATTCACGAGCTTGTTGATGTCATAGCCGGAGAAGAAGGTCTTCAACGGAAGTGTAGTCTCCGTCAATGCGCCCGAACGATTGATGCCGTTGTTGACGTTGGTCAGAGCAGCGCGGTTGAGCGCATTGATCACGTTGATTTCCGGCACGAACTGCCAGCGCTCACCCATCTTGAAGGTGTGCTTGGCGGTCAGGTCGGTTTGGATGTATGCAGGCGAGCGTCCCAAATCGCCACGGCCGTTGGGGAACGTGGGAGCCGAGATGTAGATCACCTGCGTCGTGAACGGGGTACCGGAGAAGATGGCCTGGTTGATGCCGATGTTCGTGGCTCCGACCTTGCCCCACTTGATGTCGTGGCTGGCGAAGAAGGTCACGGTGTTCGGGCGATCAGTGGCCAAGCGTCCGACCGAGTTCTGACCCTTCGAGTTGAAGTAGTAGTACGGCAAATCGAAGGCGCGGGAAACACCTGGATCGGAACGTCCGTTCTCGTCAGAGTTCGCGCTGCCCGAGTAGTTACCAAACAAGCGGCTGTAGGTGTAGCTAGCCAACATGTAGGTATTGCGGAACACCTGACCCTGGACGCGGAATTCGAGTCCATCGTAGTCGCGAATTGCCGGAGGAACGAGAAACTCACCGCTAGGGGCCTTCTGGCCATAGGGGGTCTTCGTGTCACGGGTGTCACCGAAACCGGGGTTGCCGATCAGGTAGACTTCGTCATCGCCGTCAAGGACGCCGATGTCTTCAATCGCTTTGAGAAGGCGCTTGCGGCTATAGCGGATCGTACCGGTCAAGCGGCTGTTGAGCGCGTGGTCGAGACGAACCGTGAATTCGCGTTGGGTGTAGGGCTTGATGTTCTTGTCGATGCCCTCAAGTTCACCAGCCGCGTTGATCGGAATGGAGCGATTGTTGTAGGAGACGATCTCCGTGCCCAAGGCACCAGGATTGGCGCGACCGAGGTTGAGAACGTTCGGATTGTCTAAGCGATACACATGGGTGACCCAGTAATCGCCACCGAAGCTTCCGCGAGCAAGTTCATACTTCATGACATCGTAGTAGATTCCGAATGAACCGGAGAGTTTCCACTTGCCATCGCCCAACACGTCCCAGGCTACGCCGAGGCGGGGAGCCACTTTGCTGAACCAATCGAACGAGACGGGGTTGGCGACATTCTTGCCGTTGACAACGGGGGTGTATGGCGGCAGGAACTCGTTCTCGAGGCGTACACCGAGGTTGAGAGTGAGTTGCTTGGTGACGCGCCAGTTGTCGTTGATGTAGAGACCCTGGTTGCGGCCATTCACGCCGTTGTTCAGGCGGACGCCATCTTCCCAGCGGTAGTAGCCGAGTGCGCCGCGAACGTTGTTGATCGAACCGCGGCTAAAGGCCTCACCCCAGTTGACGCTGAAGCTGCCGTTGGTGAAATCGGAGACGACGCGGTTGCCGAGGCGATTGAGCAAGTAGCCAAACTTGAGGGTGTGCTTGCCAGCGAGGTACGAGGCGTCGAGGTAAAGATTGTGACGGTCCGTGATGTCGAACTCCGTACGCAATGTGCTGGACACATTCGCAAAGCCAGCGCCACCGGGCGTCGGAACGCCAGCGGGAGCCGCTGTGTTGTACACGATGCGGGGAAGTCCAGACAAACCGTAGTTGAACAATTTATCGTTCTGGTAGCGGTAGCCGTAGCGCGCACTGATCAGGAACTTCGGAGTAAAGGTGTAGGTGGCTGATGTGCTGTACTGCTGCGACGGCTGAAATCCACCCTGAACTGTGAGGTCGTTGGTGGGAGCGGCGATACGGATGTCCTGGTTGGGCAGTGCACCACCCTGCACCTTGACGGGACTCCAGATCCAAGAACTATTCACCTGCAGCTTTGCAAGCGGGTTGTAATCGATACGAGCCAAGCTGAAGTGCGAAGTGGTTTTCTGGTTGAAGTTGCGGGTTCCGGCAGCGTAGTTGATCGTACGGTCCCTGTTTTCGAACTGGGGCATATAGCCCATGTTGAAGAAGAGGCGGTTCTTGATGATCGGTCCACCAATCATGAAACCGGGGTAGCGGACGCTGTAGTCATCTTCGCGGGGAGCAAAGAAGTCGGGCAGATTGGCATTGCCGGGCAGCAGCTTCCAGAATCCACGCGGGCGGGGATTCAAGGAGGAGTTGGTGAACTGATAGAGTACCTGGCCGTGGAAGTCGTTGGTACCAGACTTGGTCGCGATGTTGACCACACCACCGGTCGCGCCGCCGGAGTCGGCGTCCATACCAGCGGACTTGACCTGCACGTCCGAGATGAATTCGAACGGGATCGCGCTGTTGTTGCGAAGAGTTCCGCGGCGGACATCGGAAACGTCAACACCATCGATGATGAAGCTGTTTTCGGATCCCGATGCGCCGTCCACCTGAATGCCAGTGGTGCGACTGGCGTTGCCCGCGCCCGCGGAAGAGGACGATTTGGGTTCGAGACGGACGCCGGGGGCCATTGTCAGGATTGACTCAAAGCTACGGCTGCGCGGCAGGTTCGAGAACACCTCAGAGGTAATGTTGACCGCCGTGCGGCTTGAGGTCGGGTCGATGGAGACGGCGGAGTCTGTGACTTCAACGGTCTCGGCAATGTTACTGACCTTGAGCGACGGGTTCAGGGTGATCTGCGAGCCGAGGCTCACATTCACGTTGTTTTGTTTGACGGTGGCGAAGCCGGTCTTGGTGACGGTGATGGTGTAGATACCGATGGGCAAACGCTGCATGGCGTAGCGACCGGAGCCGTCGGATTCAACTTCGACGGGTCTCGGGAGACTGGGTGTGGTAGCAACCAGTTTGGCTCCGGGGATACCGGCACCGGACTGATCGATAACAGTGCCAAGGATGGCACCGTAATTTTCCTGGGCCACTGCGCATGTGGTGACAAGCAATGCGGCCAGGAGGAATGTAGCAACTTTGGATAGACGAGTGATTCTCATCTCCCCTCCTTCTTAACGAATTTCGGAGGAGAAAAAAGCGAAGCGAGACTTTGCAAACATCAAGCACTTCGAAATTTACAAAGTTACTCATGCCTTTCCCCTAATTGTGACTAGAGTATCACGTTCCAGTCACAGAGTTGCAGCAGGTTCCGCTGCTTAGTGGACGCGCCAGTCTACAGACGACAGTTATGAGTCATCCGGCGCATCGTGCTATTGGTGCTTCCTGCGTGAGTTAGCCGACGATCTCGGTGAGGATCCGATTCACTTCCCCAGCGGGA
>Ga0163144_10004826_pt1 | contig 30214 bp, 22 predicted proteins | sample OliLak19BULKMAT1_FD_123175 | JGI IMG/M metagenome (GOLD analysis project Ga0163144, IMG submission 123175) | Freshwater microbial mat bacterial communities from Lake Vanda, McMurdo Dry Valleys, Antarctica - Oligotrophic Lake LV.19.BULKMAT1 | ecosystem: Environmental > Aquatic > Freshwater >...
GCACGTTGGTGCTGAGACCCGCGCCCGCCTTGAGGCTTTCAAGCAGGCCGATGTCACCCTGGGCGGCGATCTCGGTGTTGAAGCGGGTTGAAGCGTCGATGACGATGAACATCGCGCCGTTCGCGTAGGGGTCTGGCTGCCCTTTTTCGCGAGCGGAATCCGCCTGGGTTTCAAACATGTTGACGAGCGTCTGAATGCCTAGGTTGTCCGTCACCCCGCCGTCAACCAGATGACGGTACTGTTCAAACGTAGTCGAATAGTCGCGCAGTGTGACATGGTGCAACAGCACCGGCACGCTCGAACTGGCCGCAACAGCATAGGTCAATGGGTACTTGGACAGGTCGGAATTCAACGTGTCGAACGTCTCGTTGGAAAACGTGAACGGCTTGCCCGACTGCAGATCGGTGGCGTTGATGAGCAAGCGTGGCCGGTCCGGTCGCAAATCGCTGTAGGTCAGCTCTTTGCCGTTTCGGATGAAAAGGTTGTTGCGAAACGTGTTGGCGAGCAGGTCGGACCGGTCGAGGTTGGAAAATGTCATGCCGAGAATGTTCCACGGCAAGAGCGTCTGCATAAGCAATTCAGACGCGAACGAATGGGTCATCTTCTTCTGGACGTTCTGGGGGTTCCATTCGTCACCCCACGCGCAATAATACGCCGCTACGACCGCCCCACCACTGACGGCCGAGATGTAGTCGGTGTGCTGCAGGACACCGAGGCGCTGCAACTGAAACATGCTTGCCGCGCCGAAGTTGGCGCTGCGCGACCCACCACCGGAGATCGCGATGCCGACGAAATAACCATCCGCATCGTAAACCGGTGGTGTCGCGGGGTTGGTCGCGGGGCGCATCGGCTGCTCGTCACTGCCGGGTCGCTCGCTCAGGGCCGGTGGCATCGACAGGAAAGTCCCCGCGCGCGTCGCGTTAAGACTGCGCCGTTCCAGTTGAACCTTCGGGTCGTTCAACGGCTTGTTCACGAATGTACAGCCACTGAGCGCGACCGTGACGCCCATAGCGATGCAAAGCAATGTCTGACGTAAGCTCATGTCGCGGGGATTGTACCTGCGGTGCGCGCAAAACAAGGGCGCGCCAACAGCCGTGTGAAAACAACTGCATATGCCCGCATCAGTACGTTGCCAAGTTCGCGCACGATGGGATAGAAGGGGTTAGGATACGTAGCTCATAACGAGGCCCACGATGACCATTGCCAATCCAACGATTTCTCAAGCGTCTACCATCGATCATTCCAAACCTTCTCCTGCAGCCAACGTGCAGGTGACCAAGTGGGTCCAGAAGATGATCGACCTCTGTCGGCCCGACCAGGTCGTCTGGTGTGACGGCAGTAAAGCAGAACGCGTTCGCCTGACGCAGCAAGCCATCGACGCGGGCGTGCTGATTAAGTTGAACGAACAGAAGCTGCCCAACTGCTACCTGCATCGCAGCAACCCCAACGATGTGGCGCGATCTGAACATCTGACTTTCATCTGTACCCCGTCCGAAGACATGGCAGGCCCCACCAACAACTGGATGGAGACCAAGGCCGGCTACGCGAAGCTGCGCCCGTTGTTCGATGGCTGCATGAAGGGGCGCACGATGTACGTCGTGCCGTTTGTCATGGGCCCGATCGGCAGCCCGCTGGCCAAGGTGGGCGTCGAGCTGACCGACAGTATCTACGTCGTCCTGAATATGCGCATCATGACCCGCATGGGCGATGTCGCATGGAAGCAGCTCGGTGAAAGCGACGAGTTCACGCGCTGCCTGCACTCGCTGGGCGACGTGAACCCCGAACGGCGGTACATCTGCCATTTCCCGTACGACAACACCATCTGGTCCTTCGGCAGTGGCTATGGTGGCAACGCCCTTCTGGGCAAAAAGTGCCTGGCGCTGCGCATCGCCAGCGTTTTAGGTCAGCAGCAAGGCTGGATGGCCGAGCACATGCTGCTCATGGGCGCGCAGAGTCCGCAAGGCGAGAAGACCTACGTCGCTGCGGCGTTTCCCAGCAGTTGCGGCAAGACGAATTTTGCGATGCTCATTCCACCGAAAAAGTACACGGACCAGGGGTGGAAAATCACCACTGTGGGTGATGACATCGTCTGGATGTGGGTCGACGAAAAGTCGGGTCGTCTTCGCGCGATCAACCCCGAGGCGGGCTACTTTGGCGTCGTCCCCGGCACCAGCCTGCACACCAACCCCAACGCCATGTTCGCGATGAACAAGGACACGATCTACACCAATGTCGCGCTTACGCCCGATGGTGACGTTTGGTGGGAAGGCAAGACCGACGCCGCCCCACCCAAGGCGATCGACTGGCAAGGCCAGGAATGGACCCCCGACAGCGGTCGCAAGGCGTCGCACCCGAACAGTCGGTTTACTGCGCCGATGGTGAACAACCCCGCGCTCGACCCCGCTGCGAACGATCCCGACGGGGTCGTCGTGTCGGCGATCATTTTCGGTGGACGCCGCAGCCGCACCATTCCGCTCGTCTTCCAGGCATTTAACTGGGTCCACGGCGTCTACCTCGGCGCCACCATGGGCTCCGAGACCACCGCCGCGGCCGTCGGCCAGCAAGGCGTCGTCCGTCGAGACCCGATGGCGATGCTGCCGTTCATTGGCTACAACATTCGCGACTACCTCGTCCACTGGTTTCGCATGCGCAAGAAGATGAGCGACTGCCCGCGCATCTTCAACGTCAACTGGTTCCGCAAGGACGACCAGGGCCGCTACCTGTGGCCCGGCTTTGGTGAAAACATGCGCGTCCTGAAGTGGATCATCGACCGCTGCCAGGGTCGTGCCTACGCGAAGGAAACCGCCATCGGTTGGATGCCCCGCGCCGAGGACATCGACATCGAAGGCCTCGCCGTCACCCGTGACCAGATGAAGCAACTTCAGTCGGTCAATCTTGAAGAGGTCAAGGCCGAGATCATGAGCCAGGAAGAACTCTTCCTGAAGCTGGCGGGTGATCTGCCCAAGGAAATGATCTTCCAGCGGGAATTGCTGGTGACTCGCTTATAGCGCCTTCAACCCGACATTTTCCTCCCTCTGTAGTGGCGACGCCTGCGTCGCGGTGATGCGCAGCATCGTTCTGCCGTACCACGGGCGGCTCGCCCGTGTTTGTTTTTGTCAATGGCGAAGGCATGGGTGGGCCGCCCATGGTACGGAAGAAATTGCAGTTGCGCCGCACCGAGACGCAGGTGTCGCCACTACAATTCTGGCAAACTTGGTGAACGCGGAGGTCCGCTTCAACGCTCCGCCTACCCTGCTGACGGCGGAGCCAAGGCCCGTTACAATCCGTCCGCCGGGCACCCGTAGCTCAGTTGGATAGAGCAGCGGATTTCTAATCCGCCGGTCGGTGGTTCGAGCCCACCCGGGTGCATTTGGGTTACTACTCGCAAGGCGAACGCTTTAGTGACCTCGTAGATTCGGTAGAATTCCCGCCATGCCACTCTCTTCCACGCTCGCGAGTTTGAACATCGTCCTCCCTGCTGTCGCTGGGCCGTTTGGCGCGTACGTACCGGCCAAGCGGGTGGGCAATCTGGTTTTCGTTGCCGGTCAGTTGCCGATGAAGGATGGGATACTGATGGTGACCGGGACGGTGCCGTCGAAGACCAGCGTGGACGATGCCACCGCCGCGGCGAGGCAGTGTGTGATCAACGGCCTGGCCGCCGCGGCGACGGTGTTGCCGTCGGTGGACGTGATCGTCGGCGTCGTGCGGGTCGGGGCGTTTGTCGCGTCGGACACTGGTTTTACCGCCCAACCGAAGGTCGCCAACGGGGCCAGTGAGTTCCTCGTCCAACTGCTTGGTGAAGCCGGCAAACACGCGCGGGCGGCGGTGGGTGTGAATGTCCTGCCGCTGGATGCGAGTGTTGAGGTGGAATTTATCTTTGAGGTGGCATGAGAGGAGCCACCCGTCAGGCCGCCGCAACAAACATTCACGCTCGGCCAGCGTACTGTGCTATAGTTTGTTACAACAACGATGATTCGCTTTGCCACCATCCACGACGTTCCCGAGATCCAGCGGATCGTGAACAGCCATGCCGAACTGGGCAAAATGCTGTTCAAGAGCTACGCAGAGTTGTATGAGAATCTGCGCGCGTTCGCGGTTTTTGAACGCGACGGCAAGGTGGTCGGCTGTGTCGCGCTGGGACTGATCTGGGCGGACCTGGCCGAGGTGCGGTCACTGGCGGTGGACGACAACTATCGCGGTCAGGGGATCGGCAAGGCACTGGTCCAATGGTGCATCGCCGACGCAAGGCGGCTCGAGATCCGCAAGCTGATGTCACTGACGTACGAGAAAACCTTCTTCGAAAAGCTCGGCTTTAAGGTCGTCGAAAAGGACACGCTGCCATTGAAGGTCTGGAGCGACTGCGTCAAGTGCCCCAAGAACGACAACTGCGACGAGATCGCGATGGTCCACGAATTGGCGGACGTGAAAGTGATCGACGCGCCCAACGCGCACCCGACACCGAAGGGGCTAAGCATCCGCGTGTTGCAGGGAATGACGAGCGCGTGATCGCGCGTGCGCGTGTCTGCGTGTCTGCGTGTCCGCGTGTCTGCGTGTCTGCGTGTCTGCGCGAAATTGTTAGAGACGCGAAGGCGCGAAGGGCGCAAAGAAAACGCGAAGTAGATCGAAGACTGGCGTGGAGGGAAATGGAAACCACGATTTCCGCCTTTCCTACGCGTGTATTTTACTTGGCGAGCTTCGCGCCTTCGCGTATCTGAATCCCGGATCGTAAATGATCGAGTGCGCGCAGCGGTGATCCGGCGCGCAGCGATTGACTGAGCATTCCAACACAATTATCTCTGCATTCCTCCAGACATTCCGCAACTCGCCGAACGAATTGCACCGCATAGCGCTCTGGCGCGCACTGAGTTCGTAGAGAGTAGGAACGGGTCCTGCCGATCAACGGTGAGAACTGTTCACGATGCTCTTTGACAAGTGAAGAATGGGTTCATATCGACGGCCGTCGTTTCGTGTCGTTTCGTGTCGGTTTCGGTCGTTTGTATGTCGTTTGTATGTCGGTTTCGAATCGGACTTTTCGACCCGTCTGTGCGGCCAAGCGCTCGCTGGCGTTGCGGTTACGTGGCGAATGGAGGAAGGAACGGGTCGAAAACTTTAATTTGTGTGACTGGGCGCGATGGGATCACGGGGTCTTGTACAGGTGCCCAAACTCGCGATACCACCCGACGAACTTGCGCAACCCCTCGGCGAGCGTCGTCTTCGGTTCGTAACCCAATTCCGCTTTTGCGCGGGTAAGGTCTGCGAAGGTGCGTTCGACGTCACCGAGTTGCGCGGGGCGCTTGTCGAGGATGGCGGGCTTGCCGACAGCGCGTTCGAGCTCGGCGATCAGTTCGGTCAGTGTGACGGGGCTGCTGCCACCGAGGTTGTAGATGCGGTAGCGGTCACCCTTCTCGAGTGACGCCATGATGCCCGAGACGATGTCGTCGACGAACGTGTAGTCGCGACTGGTCGTGCCGTCACCGAAGAAGGGGATTGGTTTGCCAGCCGAGATCAACCGGGTGAACTTGTGGATCGCCAGGTCGGGGCGCTGGCGAGGACCGTAGACCGTGAAGAATCGCAGGCACGAGACAGGCAGTTTGTACAGGTGCCAGAACGTGTAGCAGAGCAGTTCACCGGCGCGCTTGGTGGCTGCGTAAGGGCTGATGGGTTCAGCGACCGGGTCCTCCTCACTGAACGGGACCTTCGCGAGGTTGCCGTAGACGCTCGAACTGCTGGCGAACGCGAACTTGCGCACACCGTGGTTCACGGCAGCCTGCAGCAGATGCGTCGTCCCCTCGACGTTGACGCGCGCGTAGTACGCGGGTTGCTCGATGCTGGGTCGCACCCCCGCCATGGCAGCCAGGTGGAGGATGCCGACGGGTTTGGTCTTGGCGACGAGCGCGTCGATCTTGGCGCCGTCGGTGATGTCCATCTCCTCGACGTCGAACTTCTCACCAAGCGACGTGATGCTGGAGAGGTTCAGCTCTTTCCAGGCGCGGTCGTAGAAGTCAGAGAAGTTGTCGATGCCGATGACGTGATAACCGCGTGCCAGCAGCTCCTGAGCCGCGTGCGAGCCGATGAAGCCTGCGGCCCCGGTAACCAGGATGTTCGGTCGATCTGCTGCCATGCGTCCTCCGTGATGATCGTCGCATCACAACCCACTAGCGGCACCGACGCAAGCGCGGCGCGCCAATGCATGCCATCACTACGATCGCGAGGGAAGCCTGTTGATGCAGGAGAAATCCCTGGTTCGGCTGACCAAGGCAATCAGCACCGGCGAGGCACAGGTGGTGATCCAACCGGTGACACTTACGCTTAGCCGACAGTTGCTGTCACTTGATTGGCTAGGTTGGTTTCCCCAACCGTCAATCCCAGTGACGCCGCATCGACCCGAGCGTTCGGCAGCAGAATCGTGAACCGGCTGCCCGAGCCCTTGCCACTGGTGACACTGATGTCACCCCCCCACTGGCAAGCCAGTCGCCGGGCGATGGTCAGACCAAGGCCGAAACCCTTGGTGTGATTGCGTTCGGCATTGTCGAGCTGGACGAACTCGTCGAACAGTGTGTCGATGACGGCAGGGTCGATACCGACCCCGGTGTCGATGACGTGCAGTTCGACATTGGCTCCGCGAGCGTCGATCTCAACGCGAATACCACCTTCGTTGGTGAACTTGATGGCATTGCTGATCAGGTTGGTCAGCACCCGGTCAAGCTTCGACAGGTCGCAGCGGATCATCAGGTCGGTCGGCACGCTCGACCGCAACCAAAGCCCTCGCGCCGCGGCGACAGTGTGCTGACGCTGAAGGACTTCGGTAACCAGGTCGGCCAACGGGAAGACATCTTGATGAACAGGTTCAGCAGCGAAGTCGAGCTTGGCATATTCGAGCAGCGTGTTCAGCAGGTCGGCGGTGGCCTTAGCGCTGGAGCGCATGTCGCGCACGGTCGCCGCAAGCGCCGCCTGGTCGTTGGTCGCCTGGTTCACCTCGGCCAGGTGAGACTGGAGGATGATTGCGTTGAGAGGGGTGCGCAGGTCGTGACTGATCGCGTTGAGGAAGAAGCTCTTGCGTTTGCTCTCTTCACGGCTCTTCTCCAGATTGTCGGACAGTTCCTTGTTCCGCCCGATCTCGCCGTAGACGACCTTGAAATTGCGAGCCTGGAGCGCGTATCGCCAAGTCGAGTAGACGAGGAAGACCATCACGATGTCGTACAACCGCCACGCCGGCCAGAAGAGTTTGACGGGGATGAAGAGGTAACCACAGATGCCACAGAGCAGGAAGATGTTCCGCATGCCGCGCAGCACCTGCTTGGCGGGGATGTCGGGCAAGGTGCGCTCGTTGCGCCACCAGTGCGACATGATCAGCATGTACCCCGTCGCAACGGCAAGGTCGAGTGTGACCGTGGTAACGATCCAGAACATGTCCCCCCGCATGCAGTGGAACAGGGTCCGGTACGGCATGTCACCACCGGCGAACCAGTCGAGAAAGGATTGTAGACTCATGCGTTCTTCTCAACGTAACGAGCACTTGCGACGATCACAGTTTGCGCAGAGGACGAACGTCAACCACCGTCATCCCCGCTGCGGTCGCCGACTGGATGCCGAGATCGGCATCTTCAAAGGCGTAACACAGGTTGGCCGGAATGCCAATCTGTCTCGCGGCCTCCAGGAAGATGTCCGGCGCTGGCTTACCATGCTGGACCTCGTCGGCGGTCACGACGGCGGCAAAGCGGTGCAAGAGGCCCAGGGCATCGAGCGTTTTCAGGCAGATCGCCCGGGTGGCGCCGGTCGCGACCGCCATGGGCAGTTTGCCGTTGTATTCCATGATGACCTTGAGCACAGGCTCGATCGCCACGACTTGTGGAATCATCTCTACGAACAACCGTTCCTTGAGTTCGGCCGATTCCTGGACGGGCAGTGTATAACCGTGCCGTTCGTTCAGAATCTCGAGGATGCGGACAGTCGGGATGCCGGCCATGTCGTAGAACATGGCCTCGGGGAAGTCGTGCCCGTACTGCCCCAGCGCCGCCGACCAAGCCTTGTAGTGGAGGGGCATGGTGTCGGCGATCGTGCCGTCACAGTCAAAGACGAGTCCACGGATATGAGGGGGGATGGAGATCATGTGTAGCCGCAGGATGGTAAACGGTGATTGGGAGAATCGGAAGGACGATTCAACGCCTGAAACATGGCGGTGTCGTGCGCGTGCTGTAGGGGTTGGTTGGCTTTTCGCTGCCTTTCACTACGATGACCATCCTATGATTCAGCCAGGGCTTCCACCGACCATCCCCCCACCCACCGCCAAGCCCGCGCCGACCCCACCTGCGCCGCAGCAATCGACGAATGTGAAGGACACGATCGAGTCCATCCTGGTTGCGTTCATCCTTGCCTTCATCTTCCGCGCGTTTGTGGTTGAGGCGTTCGTCATCCCGACCGGCTCGATGGCGCCGACGCTGCTCGGCGCCCATATGCGGTTCTTCTGTCCAGATTGCGGGTACCGCTTTACAACCAACTACAGCTCGCAGCGTTCGCAGGATGACGACGTATATGTTCCTAACGAGGCCGAGCCAGTCGAGGTGCGAAAAGACGTCTACGAAACCCGTGTCTTCCCGATCCACTGCCCCAATTGCGGGTTCAAGTTCCCCAAGGAAACCTCCAAGGGCGACGACAACGACGCCACGTCCCCACCGGTGCATCACGGGGATCGCATTCTCGTGATGAAGTATCTGTACTTGTTTCAGGACCCCAATCGCTGGGACGTCGTGGTCTTCAAAAGCCCGGAAGCGCCAGCGAAGTACGACTACACGCAGAACTACATCAAGAGGTTGGTCGGCAAGCCCAACGAGATCATCATGATCCTCGATGGCAACATCTACGTCGCACCGAACACCGGCCAGGCACCGGCACCGGCCGACTTTCGCGTGCAGACCAAGCCCCCTGAGGCGCAGGATGCGCTCTGGCGGATCGTCTATGACAACGACTTCCACCCGCGCGGCCAATTCCGGGCGCGTGAATGGAAACAACCCTGGACCCCCAGTGATGCCAGCAGTTGGGACCAGTCGGCAAATGGGGGTCGTACGTTCCGTTTCACGAATGCCAACGGAGCCGCGACCCTGCGGTTCGATCCCAATGCAACGCCTGACGTCTTCCCACTGAGTGACTTTGTCGGCTACGACCAGACGCACTTCGGTTACCCACCCGACTATGCGCCCATTCGCCGACTGCAGGGGGATATCTACGACGCGGAGCTGTTCCCACCGAAGAACAACGTCAGTGAAGTGAAGCTGGCGCTCAACTACCGTCGTACGAGCGGTGACGGATCATTGCGCTTGCGTCTATCGAAGCTCGACCAGACGTTTATCGCGGAGATCACGCCTGACAAGGTCCGGTTGCTGCGCGTTGAGGGGCCGGGGACGGACGCGAAGCTCGTCAGTGAGACGGAGTTCGACGGTCGGTCGGACCGCGCTCGGCGGATCGACTTTCAGAACGTGGACTATCGCGTCAGCCTGTCCATCGACGGTAAAGAGCTTCTCGCGACCGATGCCACCTACGCGCCCGACGTAGACATGCTGTTAAACGCCTTCAATCGTCGTCAACGGCTGCCCAAACCGACGATCGAGATCACTGCCGAGAAGCAGACCTGCGAGCTTTCGCATGTGGGTCTGTGGCGAGACGTCTATTACACCAACCTCAGCTCCGAGTCGCGCGACGGTGTTGCCGACGTGCCAATGGTTTGGGCCAACCCCGTTCGCTTCCCCAACCACCTGATGGTGCTCGGCCCGGACGAATACTTCGTTTGCGGCGATAATTCGCTTATCAGTGGTGATGCCCGCATATGGAAGTCACCGATCAACCTGCCCTATGAGGAATTGGACGTCCAAGCCGGCCGCGTGCCAGGCCGGTTCATGCTCGGCAAAGCTTTCTTCGTCTACTGGCCAGCCGGTTATCGCCCGTTGCCGAACTTGCCCGGACTGGCCCCGAACTTCGGCCAGATGCGATTCATTCATTAGCATCATTACCGGATCGCTTCGCGACCGGGCAACCCGGTGGGCCACCGCCCCGACCTACCTTTTACCACCAGTGACAAGCCATATCCTAAAGGGAACGGTGGCCGGATATCGCGTTGGATTGTACCGACGCTTGTGGGTGATATTGGGTCCCCGCATTTTCACGTTAAAACCCTGTAAGCAGCCGTTTTACGATCGACTTCGATCATTAACAGGTCCCGAATACCCGGCCGAGCCTTTCCCTTTACATCACGCGCCGAAATTGCTTGACGGTTTTGCATCTGCTCGTAACAATCGGCCGTATATCACCGGGATGGAGCATCTCAAGGTTTCCGGTTCAATTCGAAGATCACGTTTGAAGTACGAAAGTTTGTCAATCTTGCAGCCGATGTAACGGACAGAGGACCTATTTGGCCCGCAGGCATTTTCTGCGAACCAACAGGCCCAGTTAGACGCAATACTTAGACACGGTCCCGCTTCTGGCGGTTGCGGTGACCCTGCCTCTACCGAGTGGTTAACCTATGGCGACAGCCGCGGTTCAATCTGGCCTCCAGTTGTATCTCCGATCGATCAACGAATCCCCGTTGCTCACGGCAGACGAGGAGAAGCAGCTCGGTCGGAAGATCGTCAACGATAACGACCCCGCGGCCCGTGAGCGGATGGTTCGTTCCAATCTGCGCCTCGTTGTCAACATCGCAAAGCACTACGTCGGTCGCGGTTTGGCTTTGCCGGACCTGATCGAAGAAGGCAATATCGGGCTTCTCAAGGCCGTCGAAGGCTTTGACCCGGAGAACGGGTGCCGTTTCAGCACGTACGCCTCGTGGTGGATAAAGCAGGCGATAAAGCGTGCCCTGATCAACAGCGTGCAGGCGATCCACATCCCGGCCTACATGGTCGAGCTGATGAGCCAGTTCAAGCAGGCCATGCGCAAGCTGGAAGACCAACTAGGGCGCACCCCGAGTATCGACGAGCTATCGGCCCATCTGAAGATGTCGCCAAAGAAGCTCAAGATCATCCGCAAGGCCGTCAAGGCCTATCATTCGCCCACTCAGGTGGCTTCGGACGATGGTGAGCTAACGATCAACGACCTCGTCGCTGACACGCACAACCCGACGCCCGACCAGGAAGTCTGCGACACCGACGAACTACGTCAGCTTGGGGAACTGCTGAAAGAAATCGACGACCGCGCCAGCAATATCCTCAAGCTCCGCTACGGCCTGACTGGTGAAGATCCGCTTACGCTCAAAGAAATCGGTGAACGCATCGGCCTGACCCGCGAACGCGTTCGGCAGATCGAACACGAAGCGCTGAGAAAACTTCGCGACCAGATGATGGCTGGCGTGAACTAAGTCCACGGCGGTCGAGTCATTCAATTGAGAATGAAGACGCCTGAGCGCTATGCAAAGGTGTTTTACTTTCCCATCGCGGTAGAGCCGACGGACGGGGCCGCTTGCTACCATGGGCGGGGCCCGCTACCCCCGAAGCGAACACTATTTGCTGAACCCAAACCGCAAGATCGTCAGGATCGCTTTCACGCCGTCCTTCCAGGTGATCTTCTTCCCCTCTTCGTAGCTGCGGCCATAGTACGCGACGCCGACTTCGTAGATCCGGAGGCGTGGGCGGATCTTGGCGATCTTGGCGGTGACTTCGGGTTCGAATCCGAAGCGGTTGCACTTGATCGTGATCTGGTCGAGCACGGCCTTGCGGAAGACCTTGTAGCAGACTTCCATGTCCGTGAGGTTCAGGTTCGTGAACATGTTGCTGAGCGTCGTCAGGAATTTGTTGCCCAGCGTGTGATAGTAGTAGAGCACGCGGTGCGGTTCACCGATGAACCGGCTACCGTAGACGACGTCGGCCTTGCCGTCGACGATCGGCTGCAGGAGCTTCATGTAGTCTGACGGGTCATACTCCAAATCCGCATCCTGCACGAGCACTGTGTCACCACTGGCCAGCTTAAAGCCGTCACGCAGCGCGGCACCCTTGCCCTCGTTCACGGGCTTATGGCGAATCTGGAAAGACGCCTGAGGGAACATCGCAGGCAATTCGTCGAGCTTCACAGCGGTTTCGTCGGTCGAGCAGTCGTTGACGCAAATAACCTCACGTGTCACATCGGGTGGTAGCTCGGCGTCCACGACAAGTTTGATCAACGACTGCACGGTGGCAGCCTCGTTATAGACGGGAATGACGATCGAAACTTTGGTGACCGGTTGCGTAATCATGGGCGCAGAATTGACTCGGCGGCGATGGTAGCCGATGCCCCCCCGATGGCAAACGTTGAGGTCGGTGGAAAATTTCGAAGGTCGACCGGTCAGGCGTGAGATTTCAACAGGTCACGGTAGGCATCCATGACGGCCAATAATCGCTCGCGCGGCTGGACAACATAGAACAATTCGCGGTCGAAAAGCGTCCTTTCCAATGCGAGCTGCTGCTCTGACTCGGTGAACCGGCGCTCCCAATCCAGAACAATCGGATCGCGAGCGCGCGACTTGATCTCACGGTGCATCTGCGTGAAGAGGGTTGACCGTTCCAGTGACTTCCGTGGCGCCGCGGTGATGGCGGCAACGAGGTCCATCTTTGCCTCGCCGAGCACGCGGTGTTTCAGTTGGTGTCCTTCCTGCCGCAAGCAGGTCAAGCAGGCTCGCGCTTGATTGAGCGCATCGGGGAACACGAGCGTCGCCGTCGCGACGCTGAAGTGCGGTGGCTTCAGGTGGAAGTATCGCTCGATCAGCTTGTCGAGCACCTGGTCGTAACGCCCACCACCGATGCCGTGGGTGAATTGGTCTACAAGGAACAATCGAAAGAACATCGTCAATGTCAGCGCGCGGGGCGCCAGACGAAGGTTGTGACGCCGCAACCATGCAAGCAGCGCGGTCGCCGCTTCTGACGCGTCGGCGGAGGGGTCGAACGCAAACGCATCGTCTGCTCGCACGATCGCCCAGTGGCCGTCCACGTCAATAAGCGTTGCTCGCTCGCGATGACCATCGGACATGTCGTCCAACCACAGCGGCACTTCACAGGCCCCGTCCGACTGCTTCAAGTCGGGCATCGGTCGGCCGTCATCGTCGATGTCGTTCTCGTGTCGATACTCGTGCAATGCCGCGTTGTACGCGGTCGCGAACTCGCCGGCGTTCACGCAAATGTGATGCGCCAGTGTCAAGAATGGCTCACTGACAAACATCGGTGACGCCAGCATCGCGTGATGCCGCAACCCAAGTGACCAGTCGACCGCGTGCGTCGCGTTGACGATCGCACTGGACAGTGGCACGTCCTGGTCCAACCCCAGCTTCGTCATCGCGTCGAAGAACGTGTCGGCGATCGGTTTCGTGGTCCATGTCGCAGCGGCTGTGTCGAACTGCTGGCGCACCTCCGCGAGATAGGCGGGCGTCGGTTGACGCAACAGGCCACTCCACTGCGCCTTGGCGATCTGTGGATCATCCGTGATCGCCACTCCACCGCCGGGCCAGCGGACCTGCAGGTGTTTGGGCGCGTCGGTGTCGACAGCGAAGTAATAGGCTTCGCCATTAACCTGTTCTGCCAGCGAGTTGATCATCGCGTGCTTGGCCCATACGCCAGGGTGATACAACTCCGTTTGATGACCCGTTGCGATGAGGGGCTTGTCGTCGTCCGTATGACCGATCCAATGCCGCATCTGCCGGCGAAGCTCGGGCAGTGGCGCGTTCTGAATGCACACGTGCGTCGCGCGGCGCAACACCATCGCGTTCTCGCGCGTCTGTGCGATCAGCGTGTCACGGTCGGGCCATAGCAGGGTCTGCCCGTCGTTGGCGGGGGCTTTCCAATCGGCGTAACGGGCATCGGCGACGGGCATGGCGGGTTATTTCGAACAGCAACAGGAAGAGGGCTCACAACTGTCCGACGCCGACGTAACCACCAGCTCGGGTGCCGCCTCTGCGGCGATCGTCGCGATCTCACGCTCGAGGACCTGCATGTAGTGGGCCAGCCGGTTGTCCGGATCGTCAAGCTGCCCGCCGAAATGTCGCGACGGGTCGTTGTAGATGCGACGAACGGGGATCTCGGTCAATCGCAACCGATCGTGTGCCACGCGTGGCCACAATTGCATGGGAAACGCGTAACCGGGCTCGGTCAGCCCGAGTTTCATCGTCGCACTCACACGATGGGCCTTATAGCCGCAAAACGCATCGGTCAGGTTCAGGTCGAACAGGTCGTTGAGCTTCAGCGTCAATTTCGCGTTGATCGACCTGCGATCCGCCGGCGCGGCGTCGTCGGTGGCGTCCTTCGCCAAATAGCGCGACCCACTGACAAGGTCCCACCGGTCCGTCGCGATCTCACGGAGAAAGTCCGGAATGCGGCTGGGCTCGTGTTGCTCGTCGCAGTCCATGGTGATGACCCATTCATACCCATGCGCATCGGCGTACGCGAAGGCATCGATCAAGCTCTTGCCATACCCCTGGTTGGGGCGATGGGTTAGGACCCTCACATCGTTCCGGGCCGCGAGGATGCGTGGCGTATCGTCGGTGCTGCCATCGTCGACCACCAGCACGTCCGTCTTGTACTTCGTCACTTGATCGAGAACGTGATTGGCGTACTTCTGCTCGTTGTGGACAGGGATGGCGATAAGGGTTCGCAAACGATGTGCTCCCAAAGACGACGATAACCGATCCCGCGGCCAAGGGTTCCGCTCACCGGTGGCTAGCGATCGTAGAACGCCTCTTTCACAGGGTCAACCAGCAAAGCGTATGCAAAGCCTTGCCCAATTTGCCGCTATGAGGGGTTCTCCGTATATTCTGCGGTGGGGTTGGCGTGGGAGCGAGGAACCGAAGCAATGGCATCTCAAGGCAAGACCGTCTGCATCCTGTTCACCGTCGCCGTGACCGCCTGCGCATTGGCGGTCGGTTGCAAGTCGACTCCTTCGAACCGCGCGCCGGCTGCGATCGACCTCTACGTCGCGGGTGTGCGCGCCTATGAAGCGGGTGACGAAAACCTGGCGATCTCCAACCTCGTCAGCGCCACCGAGACTAATGGCAACCTCATCATGGCCGCCACCCTGCTTGGTGATCTGTACAAGGCCCAGGGCAAATACGACCAGGCCCGCGAACAGTACCAGCGCGTCGCCACGCTCGATGGTTACAACTACCAGAGCCACTATAACCTCGGTGTGACCTACCAACTGCTTGACCAGTTGAAAGACGCCGTCGCCAGTTACAAGCGGGCGCTCGTCCTCAAGCCCGACCACGTCGAAAGTAACATGAACCTGGGCCTGGCCTACGTCGCCCTTCGCGAGAACGACGACGCGATCGAGCCACTTCGCAAAGCGACCGACCTCGACCCTCAAAACGCCGCTGCGTGGGCCAACCTCGGTGTAGCGCTCGACGGCAAAGAGCAGTACGCCGATGCCGAAAAGGCCTACCGCACGTCACTGGATTTGAAGAGTGATCAACGTTCGACGCTGCTGAATCTTGGTGCCAACCTTGTCCGCCAGAAGAAAGCCACCGAAGCCATCTCCGTCCTCGAACAGGCGCTATCTAAAGGTGAAGAGCCCTTCGTCCTCAAGCAGTACGGCGACGCCCTGGCGCTCGTCGGCCGGTTCGACGACGCACTCGCCCATTACGAAAAAGCCCTCGCCAAGAACCCCCGCTTTAGCGCTGCGTGGAACGAGAAGGCCAACACGCTCATCGCGCAGTACAAACAGGGTTTGCAGCTCGACGACGTGAAACGCACCGCAGCGCTCGGCGCCTGGAAGAAAAGCCTGGAGATCAACGGGGAACAATCGCGCGTCAAAGCGTCGATCAAGCAGTGGGAAAAGGGAAGCCTTTGATCGTAAGGAAGAAGCATGAAGGCTGAAGGATGAAAGCAGCACCAGGCTGGATCGCCTTTTTTCCTTTTCATCCGTCATCCTTCCGCCTTCATCCTTATGCCATCCAAACTCTCCATCCTCCTCGACACCCCCGACTTCGTTGCCGTCAACAAGCCCGCGGGGCTGGCGACCATTCCCGGGCGGGCTGAACTCGACAGCGTTCTCGAAGCGCTGGGCCGACAGTTGAACCTGCCGTCCAGTGGCACCGCCGACCCGCGCTTGCGCGTCGTGCATCGGTTGGACAAGGAAACCAGCGGCGTCCTGCTCTTCGCCAAGCACACCGCAGCGCAACGCCACGTGTCGCACCAGTTCCAGAACAACACGATCGAAAAGGAATACCTCGCGATTGTCTACGGCGGGCAGGACACCGACTCGGGTGACGTCAACGCACCCCTCGCCGTCCACCCCACTGACAAAACGCGTATGACCGTCGCCAAGCACGGCGGTCGCCCCGCGCGCACCCTCTGGAAAGCCGAAGCCGTCTACCGCGGCTACACACTCATCCGCGCGTTCCCCAAGACCGGCAAGACCCACCAGATCCGCGTCCACCTGAAACACGCCGGCATGCCACTGGCCATCGACGCACTCTACAACCCCACCCCCATCGGCCGCCCCACCGGCGTCTTCCTCAGCGGCTTCAAACGCGACTACCGCCCCACCCGCGGCGAAGACGAACGGCCCCTGATTTCGCGGCTGACGTTGCACGCCGAGAAACTTCGCATCCTCGGTCTAAACAACGAACCGATCGAGATCGTCGCGCCATTGCCAAAGGATTTCTCGGCGACGATCAACCAGCTAGGCCGGCATGGGCGCAAAGGGTCTTAACGCGCTTCAGTCTGGTGACCAAGCCCGGCGCTAGTGTATGTCTTGGGATCCGATCGGTCGACCGCTACATCCCGCCCATCAGCACCGCGATCAGGCCCTTTTGGAAGTGCAGCCGGTTCTCAGCCTGCGGGAAGACGAGGCTCTGCTTGCCTTCCATCATGCCTTCGCTGATCTCGAGCCCTCGGTACGCGGGCAGGCAGTGGAGCACGACGGCGTGGGACGGGGCCTTGGCCATCAGCGTCTCGTCGATCGCGAAGCCGGCGAAATCCTTCAGGCGGCGGACCTTTTCGGCTTCCTGGCCCATGCTGACCCAGGTGTCGGTGTAGACGGCGTCGGCTTCGGTGACGGCGTCGATGGGGTCGTTGGTGACGATGAACTCCATGTCCGGCACCTGCGACATGATCCGATCGACGTCGCTGGTCGGTAACGCGTAGCCGGGTGGTGTGGCGCAGATGAAGCGCACGCCGAGCTTGCCGCAGGCGATCGACAGCGACCGGGCGACGTTGTTGCCATCCCCCACATACGCGAGCGTGCGGCCGGCGATCGAGCCGAAGTGCTCTTCCAGCGTCAGCATGTCGGCCAAGGCCTGGCAGGGGTGGCTGTAGTCCGTCAGCCCGTTGATGACGGGGACGGTCGCGTGCTTGGCGAGGTCGGTGATCTTCGAATGTTCGAACGTGCGGGCCATGATGCCGTCGCACATCCCGCTGAGCACGCGGGCCACGTCCTGCACCGGCTCGCGCTTGCCCAGGCCTACCTCTTCATCCCGCAACAGCAGCCCGTTGCCGCCCAAATGCGTCATCGCGACCGCGAAGCTGACCCGCGTGCGCAGCGACGGCTTTTCAAAGATCATCGCGAGCGTCTTGCCCGCCAATAGCGCGTCATTTTTCCCGGTTGTCTTGTACTGTTTTTTGAGACGAACGGAGACATCAAGCAAGTGGCGAACCTGATCAGCGGTGCAGTCGGCGATGGAGATGAAGTGCTTCATGATAGCAAGCTTGAGAAAGAAGGCTCAAGGGTGAAAGCAAACGCGGATGACGGATGTCTTTTTCATCCTTCATCCTTCGCTTTCATCCTTATTCTACAACACGATCTCAGTCCCAATCCCCGCCTCGGTGTAAATCTCAAGCAGCAGCGCGTGCGGGATGCGGCCGTCGATGATGTGCGTCTTGTTCACGCCACCTTGCAGCGCGGTGATGCACGCTTCGACCTTGGGCAGCATTCCGCTGCCGATCGCGCCGCTTTTGACCATGTCGTCAATCTGCGGAACGGTCAGGCTGCGGACGAGGCTTTCGGGGTCCTTGGGGTCGGTGCGGATGCCGTGCGTATCACTGATGACGACGAGCTTCTCGGCCTTCATCGCAGCGGCAACCGCGCCGGCGGCGGTGTCGGCGTTGATGTTGAGCTTCCCACCCGCCCGGTCGCGCGCGATGGTGGCGATGCACGGGATGCTGTCGGCCTGCACGAGCAGCTTGAGCAACCGGTGGTTCACTTCCGTCACCTCGCCAACATACCCAAGGTCGATGCGTCGGCCGTCCTCACCCTTCAGGTACGTCTTCTCAGCGAACAGGACGACGCTGGCCAGCGAGTGCAGGCCCATCGCTTCGCAGCCCTGGCTTTGGATGAAGTTGACGATGAACCGGTTGATCTGGTTGCACAGCACCTGCTCGGCGATCGCGAGCGTGCGCTCGTCGGTATAGCGCCGGCCCATGACCATCTGTGGTTGCAGGCCGGCCTTGGCCATCGCGTCGTTGATCGCCTTGCCCCCGCCGTGCACGAGCACGGGCTGCATGCCGACGTAGTTCATGAAGACGATGTCGACGAGGAGGTTTGTCAGGGCCTCTTCGTCGTCCATGATCGACCCACCGACCTTTACGACGATCACCTTGTCGTTGAACCGCTGAATGTAAGACAAGGCCTCGATGAGGGCCGACGCCTTGCCGATCGCTTCGTTCATGACCATGACGGCAAACTCCGGGCAAACAGACCAAGCGGCAGAGAATACGAACGGCGGTTGGTGGTGTCAAAAACACCTGCATTGCCATGGGGAGCCACGAAGACGCGAAGGGACGAAGGAGACACGAAGAAAGACGAGATGCTTGGGTGGCTGTTCGATGGACTTCCCAGCTCTGTGCCCTTGTTTGCCTTCGTGATATCTTCGTCCCGTCGCGCCTTCGTGGCTCCCCCTCTTGACGTAAACGCCCGTCCGTTCGACGATGCCCCACATCATGGCCGACAATCAACCCCTCAGGCTCGCCGGGTTTGCCGACGAGATTTCGCCGCAACTGGACGATCAGATTAAGACGTGCAAGTCGCTGGGCATATCGCATTTCGAGTTGCGCGGTGTCTACGGTAAGAACGTTCTCGATTTCGATAACGGCCTGCGCAACGAGATCAAGACCAAGCTGACGGCAGCCGGTCTGGGTGTGGCGGCGATTGGGTCGCCGATCGGGAAGGTGAAGATCAGTGACGACTGGGCGGCGCACTTCGAGCGGTTCAAGATCGCCGTCGACGCGGCCGAGTTCTTCGGTGCGCCGTTCGTCCGCGTTTTCAGCTACTACGCCGCCGACGGTGAGACGCACGCGGATTTGATTGCAAAGCACAAGGACGAGGTCGTCCGCCGATTCAAGCAGAAGGTTGAGTACATCAAGAACCGCAACGTCGTGATGGTCCACGAGAACGAAGCCCACATCTACGGTGAAAAGGGCCGCGAGTGTGAGATCCTGATGAAGGAAGTGAACTCGCCCAAATTGCGCAGCGCGTTCGACTTTGCGAACTTCGTACAGGCCGGCGAAAAACCGATCGACAACTGGCCGCTGCTTAAGCCGTACACGGTTCACATCCACATCAAGGACGCCACGCTCGGCACGGGCAAGGTGCAACCGGCCGGTGAGGGGGACGGTGACATCGAGCCGATCATCAAGGACGCGTATGCATCGGGTTACCGCGGTTTCCTGAGCCTCGAACCGCACTTGGCGAACCACGGACAGTTCAGTGGGTTCAGCGGGCCGGACCTGTTCAAGACGGCCGTCGACGCGCTGCGAACCGTCGCAGCGCGGGCCAACGTACCGCTCGCTGCTGCGGTGTGAATGGAAAAGCCCCCCACGCAATCCGACTGGCTGGCCATTCGCCCCAACTCGATCAGCCTCGAGCTGTCGACGAGCCCGGCCACCGGTCGGATCGTCGCGCTGGGTGATCGAGTGACGGCCGGTGAGCGCGTTGGTTGGACGAACGATGCGTCGTGCATCGTCTCTGCTGACGGCGCGGTGACGGATCGCGATCGCGCGGTCGGCGTGCTGTCGATCGACGTCGACCCCGCGTACGCGCTTCCACCTGAACCACCCCACCACGATCACCACGACCGGACCGCGATCGCCGCGAAATTGGAGGGCCTCCGTCATGCGGATCGGGGAGTGTGGCTCGAGCGCCTGCGGGCCGCGGGGATTGCTGCCAATCGCGTCGGTTGTCCCGATCTGTCCGAACAGTTTCGCCAAGCGCTGACGAGGCCCATTGACACGGTGGTTTGCTGCGGGCTCGATACCGAGTCGTCGTTGCCGTTCGCGTCGCTGTTGGCCACTCGATTCGCGACGGAACTGGTGGTCGGCGTGGCGTTGATGGCCAAGATCCTGGGCGCGCCGACGGCGATCACCGCGATTGACGCTGCGAGCCCCGTTCGCGCCACCGCGGCGGCGCGGCACTGGTCGGCGCGCACCGGTGTGAAGCTCAACCGCCTTGTGAACCGTTACCCGCAGGCCGATCCAACACTGCTGCTTTACACGCTCCTTCGACGCCGACTCTTGCCTGGTCAGATGCCCACCACGACCGGTGTGCTGCTGCTGGACGCGCCGGCCGCCATCGCGATCGGGCAGGCGTTCGTCACCGATGCCCCGGTGACGAACGCGTTCACCGTCGTGCGCGACGTCGGCTCGCGCCAGGCCCGCAGGGCGCGGGTGCCGATCGGGACGGATCTTACGACGGTGCTTCGATCGACCGGCATGCCGTTCAGTGGCATCACGCTGCGGGCTGGTCAACTGCTGCACGACGTGCGGGTCGACCCACGGCAGACGCGCATCGGCAAGGGTGAGCTGACCTATCACGTCGCGCCACCCGAGCCGACGATTATCCCCGACCCCTGCGTGCGATGCGGCTGGTGTGTGGAGATCTGCCCGACGCGCGTCCACCCCGCCGGCCTGCTCGATGCGGCCCAGCGCGACGACCGCGAGATGGCCGAGCGACATGGCCTGCACGCCTGCATCGAGTGTGGGCTGTGCACCTACGTCTGCCCGAGCAAACTGCCGTTGCTCGGCACCATCCGCCAGTTGCGATCGGTTTAGCGCACGCATGATCGCTGACACTGTCCGCGTTGGCAGTCGTCTGGTACAACGATCGCGACGATGTCTTCGCTGCCGGTTACTGCAGAGACGTGTACACCCCCGTTGGACGAGGTCGGGCCACCCCTTCGTCTGGACCCGATCACCCGATCGCCGTTGCACGCCGGGGTAGACGTCGGTCGGTACTACGCAATGCACTTCGTCGCAGCGGCGTTCCCGGCGGCGGCGGGGGTGGCGCTGTATGGGTGGCGGGCGGTGGTCGCGATTGTCCTGGTCGTGTCGGCGGCGCTGCTTTCGTCGTTGCTGTGGCAAAGCATCGGCGCGCGGGGTGGGCAGATCAGACTTGTTCACGTGGGTTGGTTCTCGTTCCTTGTCGCACTCATGCTGCCGGCGCACTGGGCCGCTCAGGTCGACGCCGCCGGTTACGGTGCCCCGTGGCCGATCCTGATCGCTGCGGGCATCACGCTTAGTGTGCTGATGTGGATTCTCGGTGGGTTGGGCGCGGGGCGTATCCATCCCGTCCTCGTCTGTTTCCTCTTGCTCTGCGTGCTGTACGGCCAGGCTTTTGTTGCCAATCGCGTGTTGCAGCGTGACAACCTCGTGACGGGAGACCTGTTCGTCGCGCCCCTGCCGGACGCCGTTCCGATCAGCAGTGAGCGTTGGATCACCGCTATCCCGCCGAGTTCGGGTGACGCGATCTGGCGACCCAATGCCGCCGAGATTCTCGGCCAATTCACGACCGGTGCCGGCGCGACCGACCCGCGCACCTGGACCACGCTGGACGTCCTGTTGCGCGACCGTATGCCACCACTGGACGACTTCATTCTCGGTGGTGAGCCTGGCCCGATCGGTGCGGGTTGCGCCCTCGGTGTGATTGTCGGTGGTTTGTTCATGCTCTACCGCGGGCTGATCGACTACCGCATCCCGCTGCTCATCTTCGTCTTCGCGTATCTGGCAATGGCGATCCTGCCGATCCCGGTCATCATCACGGACGAACCACACTATCGCTGGCTGGCGATGCGCGTACCGGAAGTAAGTTGGCAGACGGCGTTGACGTTCGTGCATTACGAGTTGCTCGCCGGCCCGATGGTGTTCATGTCCTTCTTCATCGCGACGAGCCCGAGTGTACGACCGGTCAGCAAGTCCGCTCGCGCGGTCTACGCAGCGCTGATCGGCATCCTGACCGCGCTGTTCCAGCTTTACGCGTCCGTGTCGTACGGACCGTATCTCGCGCTGCTGATCGCGAGCCTGCTGACGCCAACCTTCGACAAGCTGCTGAGGCCAAGGCCGCTGGTCTGACGACGTGATGATCGGAGACGCGAAGTCGCGAAGGCGCGAAGGGAACGCGAAGCAAGACCAATGCGCCTCTGATTTCCTTCGCGACTGCTTCGCGCCTTCGCGACTTCGCGTCTCTTCCATCCCCTCGCGGCGCGCGAGCGTCGTCGGTATAGTCGGCATCGCTTGCGGAAGAACATCGCCATTCTCGGGTCCACGGGTTCTATCGGTTGCAACGCGTTGCAGGTCATCGAGCATCTGGGGTATCCCTATCGCGCGATCGCGTTGAGTGGTCATCATCAGCCGGGCAAACTTCTTGAACAGGTTCGACAGCACCGCCCCGCGGTCGTCGCGGTGACGGACGAGGGTTGCGATCCAGCGCACCTGGACCGGCTGCGCGAGTTCGCAGGTGAAGTCATCGTCGGCCCCGAGTCTTTGCAGCAGATCGTGTCGAGGGACGATGTCGACGTCGTGCTGACCGCGGTTGTCGGCGCTGCCGGGTTGCCAGCAACACTCGAAGCGGTTCGCCATGGCAAGACAATCGCGCTGGCCAACAAGGAGTCGCTCGTCGTAGGTGGGTCGCTGGTCATGCCCGCCGCGAAACGGTCGGGCGCGACGATTCTGCCGGTCGACTCCGAACACTCTGCGATCTTCCAGGCAATGAAGGCCGGTCGGACCAGCGAGGTGAAGCGCGTCATTCTGACCGCCAGTGGTGGGCCATTTCGGACCGCAACCTTTGAGCAGATGAAGCGTGCTACCTACGCCGACGCGCTCAATCACCCGACCTGGCGGATGGGCAGCAAGATCTCCATCGACTCGGCGACGATGTTCAACAAGGGTCTGGAGCTGATCGAGGCCTGTTGGCTCTTCGACCTGCCGCCGGACAAGATCGAGATCGTCGTGCATCCTGAATCGGTAGTGCACTCGATGGTTGAGTTCGTTGATGGATCGACGATTGCTCAACTGTCACCCCCTGACATGCGTTCACCCATCCAATACGCCCTGACATACCCCAACCGCCAAACCGGGCTCGGCAGGCAGGTGGATTGGACGAAAGCATTTTCCCTGAACTTTGCCCCCCCCGACGTCGCACGATTCCCAGCGATCCGCCTGGCGTACGAAGTGGCGAGGCAGGGTGGAACCGCCGGCGCGGTGTTCAATGCCGCCAACGAGGCCGCCGTTACCGCTTTTGCGGCTGGTAGGGTCTCACTGACGCAGATTTCTGAGCTCGTTGAGCTTACAATCATGGGTCACCGGGTTCAGGCCAGCCCTTCGCTGGACGATCTGCTAGAGGCGGATCGCTGGGCCCGCGCTGACGTTGTCGCGCGAGCGGCAAAGCTGGCATAGGCGTTCGAAACGTCATAAACGGAAGCTGACAATCGCATGATGGAATCCCTCTCTTCGTGGCTGCAAACCCCGCTCAACTGGATCCTTCTGGGCCTGGGCTTTGGCTTTGTCATCTTCTGGCACGAGCTGGGCCACTTCCTTGCCGCCAAGTACGTCGGCATCAAGGTCGAACAGTTCGCGGTCGGTTTCGGCCAACCGTTGCTGGCGTGGCGCAAAGGCATGGGCCTGCGCTGGGGCTTTGGTGGAACGACCAGGGAGTTTGAACACATCGTCAAGTCCCACCTGGCTAAGACGCATCCCGATGACGTCAAGCTGAAGGAAGAGCACGAGTGGTCCGACGAGCAGTTCGTCAAAGCCGCTGCAGAGCTGGGCGTCAGTGAGACCGAGTACCGGTTGAACTGGATCCCTCTGGGTGGGTACGTGAAGATGCTCGGGCAAGACGACATGAAGCCCGGCCAGGAGGTCGCCGACCCCCGCGCGTACAACCGCAAGAGCGTCGGTGCCCGCATGCTGGTTGTCAGCGCGGGTGTCATCATGAACATCATCCTGGCGGCGTTTGGGTTCATGGTCGTCTTCCTCGTCGGCTTCAACTCGCCCCCGGCCGTCGTGGGGGGTGTGGCGCCGGGTTCACCGGCGCAGTTGGCGGGCCTGTCAGTGGGTGATCGGTTGATCACGTTCGACGGCGCGTACCAGCACGACTTCACCAAGATCCAGCTCAACACCGCGCTGGCTGACCCGACCAAGCCCAACCCGATCACCTATCGCACGCCCGACGGGCAGACGAAGGAGGCCGTCCTTTCCCCCAAGCGCAACGAGAAGTCCGGACTCGACTTCCTTCAGCTCGGCATCGAGCGCCCTTCCGAACTGCGCGGCTTGAACTCGAAGAAGATGCGCCAGGAAGCGCGCGACGTCTTCAAAACCCTCCCCGCCCAGCAGCAACTCGTAGGGCTGGACGAGACGATCGTCGCGATCGCAGGCAAACCGGTCACCGCGACCGATCTGGACAAGCTCGACCCCGCGAGCATTGCCTCTAAGGTTGCCGACGTGCGCACGCTCGATCAGGCCCTGCAGAATTCGGGTGGCAAGCCCGTCGCGATCACCGTGCGTGGCGCCGATGGCAAGACGCGCGACGAGCAACTTCAACCGATGTTCGCCGAGCCGTTTGACGGTTCACTCAGCATCCTCGGTTTACAGATGCGTCCGCGCATTGAATCGGTCAGTGAAGAGTCGCCGGCATTCGGCAAGCTGAAGGACGGTGACGTCGTGCTGGCGGTTGGTGTGGGCAGTGATCTCATCGCCAACCCTTCGCAACCCGTCTTCCGCGCCATCGTCGGCAAAGCCGGTGACGAGGGTCGCAAGATCAGCGTTACCGTCCTGCGCGACGGGAAGGCCGAAGAGGTCAAGGACCTCGACCCCAAGTACAAGATCGCCAAGGGCAAAAAGGGCCTCGGCGTCGGGCTGGCCTACGCGTGGGACGTCCCCGAGACCGCTAACCCAGCCGACGACAGCTCGGCCAAGGGCGTTTCGGGTGGCATGACGATCGCCTCGGTCAACGGTAAGCCCGTCGGCACGTGGCTCGACATCCGTGAAGCCGTTCGCAACATCAAGGAAGGTGACGTCGTCACGCTTGCCGGCACGGTAGATGGCAAGCCCGCCGAGCAGAAGCTCACGGTGACGAAGGACGACGCGACCGCGGTGTCGCAACTGCTTTACCGGCACTCGCTCAGCCTGCACGAAATGGTCGAACCGCGCGAGACGAACAACCCGCTCGTTGCTGCTGCGTGGGGCGTCGGTGAGACGCGCGACGCCGTCCTGCAGGTCTACTTGACCGTCAAGCGCATGCTGCAAGGCAGTGTCAGCTACAAGAACGTCAGTGGCCCGGTTGGCATCTTCGCCGCTGGTTACCAGTTCGCCGACCGCGGACCGGTCTGGCTGCTCTGGTTCCTCTCGATCATCGGTGCCAACCTCGCCGTCATGAACTTCCTGCCCATCCCCATCGTGGACGGGGGGCTCTTCACGTTCCTGATCATCGAGAAGATCAAGGGCAAGCCCGTATCCGCTCGCGTGCAATCCGTTGCGCAGGTGGTCGGTTTGGCAATCCTGCTGAGCGTCTTCCTGCTCGCGACGTACCAGGACATCACCCGGTTGTTCTAGAATGGTTCCTGCGAGACGCAGGGTGTGGGTTCTTGAGTCTTCTCGTAGCCCCGCCGCTTGCGGCGGGTCTTCCGTCTTCTCAAACCTCCGTAAAAAAAGTTTTCACGAGCTTCCTTTCCGTAAATCGTTTCCCCCAAAACAGTTCCGTCATTTCCATCCCCTACAAACCGACCTGAAACCGACATACAACCGACACGAAACGACCTAAACCGACAGCGATCCCTATCACGGTAAAACGCTCAACCATTCCTTGGCTATCTCATCACTTCGGCCGCAGAAGCGACCACCCTGTCATACCGACAAGAGCAGTAGCACCCATCACGTCATTGCGAAGAAAGCGGTAGCGACCAGAAAGATCGCGACCCTTCACGCGATCCTGCCAAGTCCAAAGACTTCTCGTCGCCGGCGCTACTGTTGCGATAAAATCGAGATCCGTTTTACCCGCATTCGCCCTGAGAACACACCCGTGAGACCAGCGGGCGTCTAATTGCCAATGAACGTCGAGGAGCATGCGTGGCGCTTCGCGCTGCGACGTAGCCCTGCATCATTACACGATTGGTGCGCGCCGCAGCGCGTTTGCGCGCAGTGCACACTGAGGATTTCGGGTTTCCGAGGGAAAGTGGGTCGCGGAGATTTCGGAATGCCTGGCCGGTCGGTGCGCGCGGGCGCGTCGGGCGGCGCACAGGAAGAGTTAGGGGTTGAAGCGCAGAGAGGGACAACCACCGCAAGCGGCGTCGCTTCACGGAGACTCTTTTTCTCCATGCACGTTTTACCGTCGACGTCGCGCCAGCATCGTCAGGCCTGCGACCATTGCCAGTCCGATCGTCCCCGGTTCAGGCACCGCAGCCGTCAGGGTCGCAGTCGAGCGCCACGCGAGGCCATAGTCCCATTGGAACGGAGCACCGACCGCGGTCACTGTCATTGAGTACGAGCGACCGGCGACGAGCGTCGTCCAGAGGTTCTCCGTGTTGTCGACCGCCGACGAGTCGCCAATGGGATGAGGCTAAGGGATAACCCGCACCGGTACCGTAACAGTGACTGAACGAGGGCAGCTCGCGCTTTTTCACTTCGCAGAGATATTCATCCAAGATGAATACATGCACCACGCGTCAGGTGAGAGGTACATTAAGGCGCGGCCTGAAGGGTGGGTCGACGTCTGGATGGAAAACGGTCGCCCGACGAATCAGAGCCGCCGTCGCTGGGAGTGCGGAAAGTGCTCTGTCCAATATGATGATGCAGTGAGCTTGCGCTCTATACCACTTGTGTTGGATATGTCGCGCAACGTGAGACTCGTGGCGTGCTTCACAAGCGAAGATACACAGGCTACGGAAGCCATTTCCCTCTTTCCGATTTGACTCGGGGCCATCTCAATTGCACATCACCTATGAATGGTTTCCCGCGTCACCAATTTCCTCACTCCCCACCGCCGATCGCGGCGGGGCTTTACGCTGATCGAGGCGTCGTTGACGACGATCATCGTCGGCACGGGTGTCCTGGGCATGATGGGCTTGTTCACGCACTGCACAACGCAGAACCGCGTCGCGGCCCGGTTGACGACCGGGATGATGCTCACGCACAACATTCAGGAATGCCTGGCCAACCTGTCGTTCTTCGATCCGGAGACTGCCGGCACCACATTCGGTGACGAGGCCGGTGAGACGCTTCAGTCGTATGACGATGTGGACGATTTTGACGGGATGAGCTTCTCGCCGCCCATCGATTCGTTGCGGCAGGAATGTGAAGACCTCAGCAAGTATACGCAGACAGTGAGCGTCGTGCCGGTCTATGGCAACGGGTTGGATTCCAACTCGGGCGCGACACTGACTATTCCCAAGACGGCTTATACCGGCGCGGTGCGCGTTCGCGTTGTGGTCACGTATCAGGCCGGTGAGGGAACGTCGGTCGAAGAGGTCTATCGCCAGAGTTGGATTCGGGTGAACAACTGACGGCCGACCCCCTTACGGGTGGTCGATAGGACGGATTGTTATGACACCAACGAACCGCATCAACCTCCGCAAGCACCGCCGTGGCGCCACCGCCGTGGTCGCGATGATGTACCTGATCATTTTCAGCACGCTCGCCGTGGCGATGTTTGAGGTGTCGACGCTCAACACGCGCGCCGCGGGCAACTTTGCGGATAATGACCGTGCCCGCGCCTCGGCCGAGTCGGGCCTGCGCTGGATGACCTGGCGGTTCGTGCGCATGGCGCGCCCGAAGACCTCCATTGGTGACATCAACTCCACCGTCGCCGACTCGCTATGGCCCGGCATCGTCAGCAGCATTCAGGCCGACCTGTCGTCCATGCAGACGACTGCAGAACGGCTCACAACTGTCACCACCGGTCAGTTGAAGACCGCGCCGATTAGCACCGAGGTGAACGGCGGCACGTTCGTTGTCACCGTCAAGCAAAACCCTGCCGACAAGCGCTACCTCTTCGTCACAAGCACGGGCACGTACGGCCAGACCAGCAAGTCGTTGTCGATGACGTTCAAGATCGACAAGAAGGTGAAATTTGCGATCGTCGGCAAAGTGCCAATCCAACTGGGTCGCAGCACGATTGTCGAGGGCCCCGTCGCGATGGCGACCGCCAACAAGTACCCACCCGTGCTGATGCTGAGCGACTTCCGCCATCTCAGCACGTCACTGCGCAACAAGATCGATGCGTTCAACGATTTCCTGCAGGAAAACCACCCCGGTTACGACAACCGCATCAACGTCAACAACCCCGACGAACTCGCGCTGGCGACGGCAGAGAACTACAGTGACGTGAACAAGGACGGTTACATCGACGAATACGATCTGTTCGTCAAAGAGTTTGACGGCAACAGTGACAACAAGATCACCAAGGCCGAGTTCACCAACCCCAGCACGGGCAAACTGTACGATGTCGACCTGTTCAACGCGATCGACGCGCTGGGCTCGCCCATGTTTGACGGTGACCCGATGCGCCTGGGCTACCAGGACAACGTGATCGACAATTACGACGCCTACACGAAGGTGCGCGGCCAACTCACGATGGCAACAACCGCCAACGCCTGGCAGGCAAACCTGGGCAGCGGCAGCACGATTCACGACATGATCGTGGGTCCCATTCAAGCGGCCGACGGCGCGTCCGTGCCGGTTAAGTTCGGGGCGGATGCAACGGAGATTTTCGACCTGTCACCCACCAACTTTAATACGGCGTCGTTCAAGAACCGCACGGGCTCTACGGCCGGCACGACCGTGCGGCAGTCCGGTCGGATCGAGAACACCACCCTGCTCGCCAGTGACGTTACTTACACACCGGCCGTGCGGCAGGTGACGGTGGCCGGTGGCACGACGCTGGTCGTCGGGCAGGCGTACTTGAAAACCACCTTCGACGCGGCCAACACCACCGCCGTCGCAGCGGGCAAGGCACAGGCAACCGGGATAACACCAGCGAACACCGCCGACGAGCGCACACCCTTCGGTTCGACGACCTGGCAGGCCACCTATCGCCGGCCGGCGTTCCGGTTCATCGCGTTCAAGAATGTCCGCATCCCCAAGGGACTTAATGCGCTGTTTGAAAGCTGTACCTTCAAAGGCGTAACGTTTGTCGAGTTGACCACCAATATCAACGGCAACAACTCCACCAGCTCGAGCGAAGGGATGACATGGTCCAAGCGAATGAAATCGGGCCAGGGGTCGTTCAGCAAGGACACCGCGTTGACCACCACCAACAGCAGGGGTTTCGACGACGGTAACAACCTTCGCTTTAATAACTGCACGATGAACGGCCCCGTCGCCAGCGACAACCCGAGCGCCTACACCCACTTTTCCAACTCGTGGGAGTTCACCGGCAGCACGCTCTTTGACAACCAGGTCGACCAGACCGCGACCATGATCGCACCGCAGACTAATATCGAAATGGGTTCGTTCACAGACCCGTCGGCGGCCCCCAGCAAGCTGGTCGGTGTCGTTGTCGCGGGCAACATCGACATCCGTGGCACGAGCGTGGTCGATGGCTCGATCATCGTGACCGGTGACGGCGCCGGCAATACAACCCAAGGCTGGTTCGGCCCAAGCGACTCGGACACGACCTCGACCACCCCCATGCCCGAAGGTGGCTATGGCCGACTCAACATCCGCTATAACCCGACGCGCCCCCTGCCCGATGGGATCAATGTCATGATCGACATTGTCGCAGACCTCCAGACGTATGAAGAGGTGGCCAAGTGAGTCATCAATGCGGAAGGGCCTCACTCTCCCCCCGGTGGGACAGACATTCTTGTCTGTCTCTCCCCCCGGCTTTCCGTCGCCGTCACCAAGGTCTCGGCATCGTTGAACTGCTTGTCAGCCTGGCGATCGTCGCAGCCCTCATGACGGCCGTCGCCGTCGCGGTCGATGCGTCGTTCAAGTCTTACACGATCAACCAAAGCGAATCCGACCTCATGCAGCGGTCGCGCGTGGCGCTTTACCGCATGGTCTCGACCATCCGTGAA
>Ga0163144_10004828_pt1 | contig 30212 bp, 36 predicted proteins | sample OliLak19BULKMAT1_FD_123175 | JGI IMG/M metagenome (GOLD analysis project Ga0163144, IMG submission 123175) | Freshwater microbial mat bacterial communities from Lake Vanda, McMurdo Dry Valleys, Antarctica - Oligotrophic Lake LV.19.BULKMAT1 | ecosystem: Environmental > Aquatic > Freshwater >...
AAAAAATTGAGGAGCCCTCTGGTGTCTGGTCATTCATATTTACCCCTACTCAACCACTTGTATGGCAGGCCGGGCAACATGCCATCTTCTCCATGCCTGGCCGGCACGTATCTGGCAAAACGTGGCGCCCGTTCTCGGTCGCCTCTTCGATGCACGAAGGAATCATCAGAATTGGAACTAACCTCCCTCCGACACCGAGTGATTTCAAACAGAAACTGGCTTCCCTTGCGCCAGGTGATACGATTCGCATGCACGGACCGTTTGGAGAATTTCATGCACACAAAAAGCCTGAAACAATTGTCGGGATTGCAGGCGGGATTGGTATCACACCATTTCGTTCCATCGCCTATGAAATCGCCCATGGACAGCTACCGACAAAACTCCATCTCATCTACTCAGCTCGGGCAGAACACACCTACCGAAGTGAGCTTGATAGCTGGTGCGCCATGACAGACAAGCTCACTATCGAATATATCCATACACCTGAAGAAGTGAGCGAAAAGCTTGCACAAACAGCCGCTACGTACAAAAATACGGTACGATACTTTCTATCTGGCGCACCCGGGATGATTACAAGCCTTATTACGGAATGCCGCGCCCAAGGTATCACCCGCATCGTAAATGATCCGTTTAAAGGGTACTGACGTTTTGACACTGCCACAATAATATTCTACATTTGGTTAGTTAGGTTCATCACAGGAGTACTACCAGATGATCGACGCTCATGATAATGCTTCGGCCTACACCACTGTCGGCCTCACCCACTTTCGACCATCACAAGAAATTAACAAGTACGGTGACGGTTCTGTCCCAGGCTACGTCGACGTAATTGTAGTAATCGACACGAGTTTTGCTCTGTACAAAAAAGGCACTACGTGGCACATTCGGCTGGTAGAGCAATCAGTAGCTGACGAGATGAGGCGCAATAATCATGCGAATTATATTCTCGTGGATCTTGCCTCTAACGAATCGGTCCATACAGCGTTTCCGACGTTCGTACCAGACCTGCTTGGCACAACCCTGAACGTCGTCATCGTCGTTCAAAACATTGAAGGCAGTCGTAGTGAAATCAGGGTGGCACTCGAACCGCCAGTATGATTACACGTCACGCGTGGCAGCTCCGCTGCCACGCTTTTCTTTACCTTAAGAAAAAGAAAAGCCGCGCTCACGCGGCTTTTGAGTATCAGTTCAAAAACTTGTTTTTTGTGGACGATTCTACTGTCGTCACTACAGATGCAGGATCACCTCCTTTCGGCGAGCAGAGGGTTGGTGGGGGGGTCAAAAACATGGCAATTCTCCTCTGTGGCCGACGCCCGCATGCGTCTAACCTAGTTATATGCCCGATTCTTCTAATTGTAAATATCGGCCTGTAGATTGTCGCCACCACCCCTTTGCGGTATAGTTTCCCCACCAACGGATTTCCGTCCTTAGCTCAGTTGGTTAGAGCGCAGAGCTTATACCTCTGTGGTCCCTGGTTCGAGTCCAGGAGGACGGACAAAGTATTTAAATAGTCCGAGCTGAATAACATGAACTGCTTCATGTTGTTCCCGGTCGCGTAGCGAATCACCGGTATTTATGAGGTGATAGGGAGTTGGTTAGAGCGCAGAGCTTACAAGTGAGTGAACGAGTGTTGCATGAAAGTTTACTTTCATGCAACCGAGTGATCGAAACTTGTATCTTCAGATATACCTCTGTGGTCCCTGGTTCGAGTCCAGGAGGACGGACGTAGGAAAGTTTCAATCAATATACTCTGTGGTCCTGTTCTCCCTGGAAATTAAGGAGAGTTTACTCGACTGTAATTTCGGAAGTTCCTTTATGGAACGAGTCCAGGCACACGGACAATGTTTATCCGTCCGAGCTGAAAAACCGTCTCGACTTTTACCAAAGTCGAGACGGTTTTCAATCTGCGTCTTGTTATACTTATAACAATGAAAAAGCTGTTCAAAAGCCGTTCTTTATATATCACACTCACTCTGGTTGTGATTGTCATTGTGGTTAGCCTACTTCTTGGTGTGGGTCGCTCAGCTCCCCCACCACTTGTTACCACCATCGTTGAGACCGGTACAGTGCAACAACTTGTCTCTGTCTCTGGAGTGGCCGACGCAGTGTCACTCGTAAATCTCGCCTTCCCTACTACTGGCATCGTGTCTACCGTGCCGGTACGTGCTGGTGACATCATCGCTGAAGGTGATATTATCGCGACCCTAGATACGCGAACACTTAATGCAGACCGCCTCGTAGCATCAGCTGAGCTCTCGACCGCGCTCGCCAACAGAGCCGAGCTTATAGCTGGACCAATCAGTTCTGAGCGGATGGTCACAGACGAAACAGTTCGCGTAAGAGCCCAAGCATTTGAAAATACAAAAGCGAATGAAGCACAAAAGGTGGCTAGTGCGTACCGCACACTACTCTCGTCAAGCTTAGCCGCCTATTCTCTTGACCCTAGCGAACGAGCGACACCCCCGATTATTAGTGGTACGTACGACTGCAGTAGCGAAGGTCGCTACGAAATTAAGGTATTCGCCTCAGCTGCAAAATCAGGCTTTTCCTTTTATCTCACTGGCCTGGAAGCTGGCACATTTGTTGGTTCGACTGAGCAGCCAACTCCAATCGGCACGTGCGGCTTGCAAATTATTTTTGATCGTACAGCAGTGTACCCTAGCTCTGAGTGGATAGTGGAAATTCCAAATACCCGTGCTGCCTCCTATACCACCAATCAAAATGCCCACATCCTCGCCATCTCGCAAGCCTCGGCCGCAATTACCTTTGCCGAGCAAGAACTCGCCTTAGCACAAGCAACCGCCATTCAAAGTAATGCTCCAGCCAGAAGTGAGGCCCTAGCACGCGCTGACGCTGCTGTTATCGCTGCGGAAGCAAAGTTAGCACGCATCGATGCCGAGATTGCGCAGCGGACAATCCGTGCTCCATTTGCCGGCACTATTACCAACATCAACATCCTCCCCGGTGAAACTGTCACCAGTGCCCCAGTTGCCACCCTCCTTGCCACCAGCGCGTTTGAGGTAACTGCTCGAGTACCAGAGATTGATACTGGTAAACTTAGAATCGGGCAGAAGGTGCTTATGCTGTTTGATGCGAAAGACGATGAATATATCGTTGGCGAAATTGATTTTGTTTCACTAAACGCTACCACGATTGATGGTGTCGCCTATTTCGAAGCTCGAATTACGCTCGAGAATCCACCGGTATGGATGCGTAGCGGTCTCAATGCTGATGTGGAAATTGTTGTTGCTGAAGCAACTGATGTGCTCCGTATTCCAAAGCGATTCCTTACCACAGAAGGTGGTAGCCCAGCTGTACGAGCAATTATTGGTACAGCAGTAGCAACCACAACCGTGGTGGTCGAACTTGAAGGAAATGACGGCTACGTCGCAATTAGCGGTGTACGCGAAGGCGACACGCTCGTTGCCCCATAACTACTATGCGCTCACTTCGCATTGGGCTTCTCCTTGGCATACGGCAAATCCAGCGTGCCAATATTTGGACTACCACACTCATCATTTTTGTGATGACTCTTACGTTTCTAAATTTAATTGCCGTCTCTGGCATCTTGGTTGGACTCATCGCGGGTTCAGAACGTGCCGTACAAGAGAAGTCTATTGGAGACATTATTATTACACCACTTGATAGCGAGGATGAAATTCTACAAACTGAAACTATTAGCCGGATTCTTGCCACCATTCCCGAAATTGAATCGTTTAGTGTTCGGTACCAGCAGGGAGTTCAAGTTACAGCAAACTACGAAACGAGACGTGATTTTCGAGATGAGCCAAACGTAATTGGTACTCAAGCAGTTGGATTGGATCCTGTAGCTGAGGATGCTGTTACTGCCCTATCTGAAAACATCGTTGAAGGGTCATATCTCAATCCAGATGAGTCAGGTTATATTCTACTCGGAGCACTTAATCTAGATCGTTACACAGCAGGATTTGCAGATATCACTGGCTCTCTTGAAGATGTATACCCTGGCGATTCAGTGCGTGTGACAATTAATGGCGCTAGTCGTGAATTCACTGTCAAAGGCATTATAAATGCGAAGGCCGGAGGTGTTGCCAACAGCGTATACTTGCCAGAGAAAGAATTGCGTCGTTTGAGTGGAAATGTGAGTCGGAATGCAAATGAGATTGTAATTCGATTAAAGGACAGTACCCCCGCCGCAGCACTGAAAATAAAAGGTGTTCTAGAAAGCCAGGACATCGGTTCGAATGCAAAAATTCGAACATTCCAAGAAGCCCTACCAAAATTCATCACCGATATAAAGAACACGTTTAATATTCTCGGTACATTTATTGGCGCGATTGGTCTCGTAGTTGCTTCCATTACAATCTTCATTATTATCTTTATCAATGCTGTCTCCCGTCGCCAGCAAATTGGCATCTTGAAAGGTATTGGGATTGAACGTCGTGCCATCGAAATCGCCTATGTCTTTCAGTCCGCATTCTATGCCATCGTCGGCTCATTTTTTGGCGCTCTCATCACCTATGGATTCCTGATTGGGTATTTTGATCGTAACCCAATTGATTTTCCGTTCAGTGACGGCATCATGGTTGCCCCACCCGAAGAAACACTTACCCGCTTTATAATTCTATTTGTGGTCACACTCTTTGCTGGATTAGTGCCAGCGTGGCTCATTGTGAGACAAAATACCCTTAACTCTATCCTCGGGAGAAAATAGCCTATGGACTACATTATTAAAGCTACAAATATTCACCGTCGCTTCGGTACCGGCGACCTCATCACCCACGTTCTAAAGGGTATCGATATTGATGTTCATGCCGGCGAATTTTTGGCCATTATGGGTAAGTCAGGAGCGGGCAAGTCAACCCTCATGTACCAACTCTCTGTACTCGACAAGCCTTCGGAGGGTACCATCATTATTGATAATACCGATGTAAGTAGCTTAAACGAGCACGAGCAAACCACCTTTCGTCTCAATACGCTCGGCTATGTCTTTCAAAACTACGCGCTCGTCCCCGACCTCAGTGCTGAAGAAAACGTCATGCTCCCGGTCCTCATGCGAGGTACTAACTGGGAAGAAGCCCGCGTTATCGCTCGCACTGCTATCGACGGCGTGGGACTGGTCGGCAAATACAAAAATCTTCCAGCCGAACTGTCTGGCGGTGAGCAGCAACGCGTCTCGATAGCGCGCGCCATTGCTGGCAAACCAAAGATTCTGTTCGCCGACGAGCCAACTGCTAACCTCGACAGTGTTTCTGGACGATTAGTGGTCGACTTGATTACTAGTCTCAATCGGGATAATGGTCAGACTGTCGTTATGGTCACCCACGAACGTGAATATGCCCTTGGCTGCGACCGCATCATTCACATGGTCGACGGTGTCATCACCGATATTGAGCAACTCTGATAACAAAAACCGCCCTCATGAGGGCGGTTTTTATTTCTTTACGATTACTTCTTTTCTTCAGTCGGTTCGAGTACTTCAACCTTTTCAATTGCCTTGGTTGGATCGCCGTAGTGTTCTTCATCTTTGTATACAGCTTTGTACGCGTCCTTGATTTCAACACCATGTTGCTTGAGGAGTGCTTCGTACTCTTCACGTTCTAGCGTCTCTACCTCAGCCAGCTTCTTCGAGATAGCTTCTAGCGCTGGGCGGTACTTGGTAAGTACCTCCTTGGCGCGTCGCTTCCCTTCTTCGATGATGGCAGCTACTTCGTCATCAATGGCGCGAGCTACTTCATTTGAGTAACCGCGGTCTTCAGAGTACCCACCGCCGATGAGTCGTCCGCCGTGCCCTTCAAGCGCGTTTGGTCCAAGCTTATCACTCATACCGTACTTAGTGACCATGTCACGAGCGAGGTTAGCTACTACCTGAAGATCATTTGATGGACCAGTTGAGAGGTCGTTAAAAATCATTTCTTCAGTCACATACCCACCAAGTGTCATCGCAATGTCGTCGAGAAATTCTTTCTTAGTGTGCATGCGGCGATCTTGGTCAGGTAGCTTTAAGGTATAGCCAGCCGCACGTCCACGAGAGATGATAGAAATCTTCTGTACCGGGTCGGCATACGGCAAGACAGACGCGACAAGGGCATGACCAACTTCGTGGTACGCCGTCACGAGCTTCTCGTGCTTCCCGAGCACATGGCTCTTTCGTTCTGGACCGAGCATTACCTTTTCAATCGAGCGGATGATATCGAACTGTCCTACCTTCTTGCGTGTTTCGCGAGCAGCGAGAATTGCTGCTTCATTCATAAGTGAGTAGAGGTCAGCACCAGAGAATCCTGGCGTACGCTGCGCGATAATTTCAAGATTAACATCATCCTGTAGTGGCTTCTTGCGGGAATGTACTTTAAGAATCTCAACGCGATCACCACGGTCTGGAAGGTCGATGGTAACGCGACGGTCAAAGCGACCTGGTCGGAGTAGTGCTGGGTCAAGTACGTCTGGACGGTTGGTCGCCGCCATCACAATCACCTTCGCGTTTGGCTCGAAACCATCCATCTCGACGAGAATCTGGTTGAGGGTTTGTTCACGTTCATCATTTCCGCCACCAACACCGGTACCACGAACCCGTCCAACAGCGTCAATTTCATCGACAAAGATAATTGACGGTGCGGCCTTCTTTGCCATTGAGAAGAGGTCACGCACACGAGAGGCACCAACACCAACAAACATTTCGACGAACTCAGAACCTGAGATTGAAAAGAATGGCACACCAGCTTCACCAGCCACCGCGCGAGCGAGGAGTGTTTTACCAGTTCCCGGCGCACCCATCATCATCACACCCTTAGGAATCTCCGCTCCAATGTCGAGAAATTTCTTTGGGTTCTTGAGGAAGTCGACAATTTCTTCTAGTTCACGCTTAGCTTCCTTCGCTCCTGCCACATCCTTGAAGGTCACTTTCTGACTGTGATCATTTGGGTCAATCACGCGCGCTTTAGACGAACCAAAGTTTAGTGCCTGCATACCGGCTCCTTTCACTGAACGGGTGAAGAACCAAATAATCACGCCGAGCAAAATGAGTGGAAACAAGAATGGTGCAAATTGACCAAACCAAAAGAGGAATCCGGTCTCACGCTGCACATCAATCGTGATGCCAGCCAACTCTTCAGTCGTTACACCAAGGTTGGTGAGTGACTCTGTTACCGACGCATCAATCTCACGCTTGGCTTCACCTGACGTCCGCGTGTTGTCCTTATAGCTCACCTCGAGTGCTGAGCCCCGCACCACAATTGTATCGACTTCGCCTGCCTTCACTTGCGTAACGATATCTGTGAGAGTGAGTTCTTCAGGTTGGGTTTGGTTTTCAGTGAGGTATGAGAAGACAGCCGTCACTAGTATAAGGAGGAGGAGCGTCGAAAGCATATTGTTCCAGAAGTTCCCCGGACCAAGTGGTACTTTCTTTCGCATCTCTTTTAAACCAAGTGACGAGCCAGATTTCTTTTTCGGACTCACTGGTTCCTTGATGTCTTTTGCCTCTACCACTTCCGGGGTAGGAGTGCTATCTGCACCGGTTTTTTCGGTGGTTTCTTTGCTGTCGTGTGGTGTATTCATAACTAGGGCATTATACAGAAATCGCTTGTTTTTGCGAGTAATTTGCTATAGTACGTACTATCTATGAGCCAGTACGCCCGCAATAACAAAGCTAGCTTCGACTACGAGATTCTCGACACCTACGAGGCTGGCATCGTGCTGTCTGGCCAAGAGGTCAAGTCTATCCGCAACAAACGAGCCAAACTGGACGGTGCCTTCGTGATTATCCGAGGCGGAGAAGCCTTTATCGTCAATCTAGCCATCCCCGCCTACCAAGCCATCAACGCGCCAAAGAACTATGATCCGGAGCGGCCGCGCAAGCTTCTGTTTAGTAAAAAAGAGCTCGACATTCTCGACCGCGCCACTAATACCGAGCGTTTGACAGCTATCCCACTTTCATTGTATAATAAGGGACGAACCATTAAGGTCGGTGTTGCGATTGCTCGCGGAAAGAAGAATTTTGATAAGCGCGAGTCTATCAAGGCCCGCGATACCAAACGCGACATCGACCGTACTTTGAAATCTCAATACTAGTTTCGAAGCACTGGGGTGGAATCCCCCACCTTGAGCGAGGTCAAAATGAAACTGCACTATTTTCTGTTCTACCTGGGAGTCTATTCGATTAACCCAGACGAGCTCCTGGCGTACAAAATCGAGGATCCAAAGGTACTCGATTTACTCGCAAGGACGAACGCACTCATCGACAGCCGATTTAATGGCGACGAAAGAGAATTTTTTGACGCCGCTGAGTACGAGTTCGGTACTAATCTTTGGCAGGAAAATATCCTGCCTGATTTTGAGAAGTGGGTCGACAAACTCATCGCTCTAGGCCTTGGCTAGCACTTTATCGCAGAAGGCGAGTTCTCACTCGCCTTCTGCCTACCCCAGTGCTTCGAAACAAATAGATTGTGATTTTTATTCTTTCCAACTAGAATACTAATCCGCACATAGTTCCCCGAAATTATTTGAAGCCTCAAATAATTTCGGGGGATGCTAGGCATCGACGGTTAGTCGTGTCGGTTGTGTGCAGTGTCGAAGATGATGCAAATTCGTTAAGCGCATCAAAAGTACATGCAAACAAAGCAGTACCAAGTCCTTACGCTAACGCGTTCGGATTCGCACCCGCTGTAGCGTAACTTTACGCTCGCCGCTGCGATGCAGATACGGTAAAGGCCTCGTACGCCGTCATTTGTAAAATAGCCATGAGGCTGTGGATTCCTCTGTCGTTGTCTTAGGGATTCAAGATTGTAACAACTCGGAACCTGATTGTTTTGTTTATTCTTAAGGTCAGGAACTTAAACTAAAGGATGAACTACGCACTGTAGACTCATAATCGCACCCTGATTCGGACGGGAGTTCAATTCTCCCCATCTCCACTCGTAATAATATTAGCGCCATTAGGCGCTTTTATTATTTGAGTAGAGATGGAGAATGCAAATAGTTTTGCTTTCGTCGAGAATTGAAAGACGGAAACATGTGGCTCTGCCAAAGTTGAGTCGGGTCGAGAACACTTAGTAGATTTGGAGTCAAAGACCAACAAATATACTTAGTGATTCGTGACCAATCTCGTCATCTCCACCAAATCTGAAACAAAACGAGCCTTATTTTATATGGCTCGTTTTGTTTAATTTTGGAGAGCTGTTTGGAAATTGGAACCTCTATTTACACAACATCATTTTCACTATATTGTTCGGCCAGTTCGTTCAAACTTTTGAGAGGATTTCCTGATGGAAACATCCCAGCTATTCTCTCTACTTAAAGAAGCTAGGGAGAACTACAATATATATATCATTGCCAGAGCGGCTTTGATGATAAGCGGTCGAGATCATGAGTTCACACTAACCGCGGAAGAGAAAAGTGAGATTCTTAAATGCTTCGAGAACGCTAGAGAGAGGAGAGGCATCTTGGGTCTGGAAGACGGCTATGAGCTGGCTCGCTGGCTCATGATTTGCCGTTATCTGTTTCCTGAAAAGGAGATTCACCCTTCCGCAAGTGACATCACAATGATCCAACAAGCTTGCGACTCGTACATCGATGACCGTATTCTAAAGCAAGTCGCTTCGTTGGTGCATATGAGACAGGAATTGAATATCCCAATCAGCATCAACAGGCTACCACCAAAGAAACGCAAGTACGTTTTGAAACTGGCCGCTACTCTTGGATGAGTGGCGGCTTTCCTTTTCACCACAAATCAACAATCTTCAAGAAATTCGGACACTCCATTTCAATCAAAGAGGTTCTAACGTGGTAGAAAGATTTCCATAAATGTAGTATCAGCTTACTAAAGCGGTACTTTCTAATTTTCAATCGGTTTAGAGACCCTGCAACATCTGTCTCATCTGTGCAATCTCTGCTGATTGCGTAGAAACAATAACCTGTGTCAACTCAGCAATCTCAATGTGTTCAACGTACGGCTGGACACTTCGAGCCATCATGATGGCTCCCATGTGATGTCCAATCATGTCCTGAAGAAATACACGGTCTAAGTCTGCACCGGATAAGGTTTCTAGTTCACGCATCATATTCATGTATTCACCTTGGTTGGTATATGGTTCACCGTACCAGTCTTGATACCATTGTTTCATTTCAGTGATTTCAGCTTCTTGAGCGACCACTATGTTCTCTACCAACTTTTTTATTTCTGGAGTTGAGCCACCTCGAGCAATTACTTCTTTTGCAGTATCGACGGCTTCTTGATGATGTGGAATCATACCCTCAATAAATTCACGTTCACTGGAGACCATCATACCCATCATGTGGTTCATACCTCCCATCATCGAATCATAACCTTCTTCATTCACACCAGTACTCATAAGCGTGCCGTCTGGCATGTGGTGCATACCTACTGGAGCGTTTTCGGACACATTATTATCGTATCCGTGATTGCCATACTGCTTATCTTTGTCTGCGATAGCATATCCGCCAATCCCTCCAATGAGGAGAGCGATAATCGCTACTAATATAGTTTGATTGTTTAATTTCATAGATGGATTGTATCAAAATAAGCAGACCTCTACAACAAATCAGCATTCTTGAAGAAATTTAAACATTCCACTTCAATTAAAGAGATTCTAACGTGGTTCAAAGATTTACAAATAAATTTAAAAAAGCACCCTCTGGGTGGTTTTTGTTATTGCATCTCAGATTTTGATACACTTATCATTAATGAAAATATCACCGATTAAACAGAGAGACCCAAACGCTTGTGGTCCAACTTGCATTGAAATGGTACTAGCTTACTTCGGTATTTCACACTCAGTGAGTGACATAACCCGTATCACTAAGTACAAAAAGGCGGGTGGGATGTACAACAGAGATGTTATACGCACACTGCAGCACTACGGCCTCAAAACAAAAACATTTAAAAATACAACATGGGAATCTCTTAGTGAGCTCAACACTAGTGACTCAGTCATTATCATCTCGTGGATGCTCGAGGGATACATAGGCCATCTCAGTGTAGTTGAGAAAATTGATAAAAAGCATATTTATCTTGCCGAACCATCTACTGGTGATGTATTGAAAATTGAGAGAATAAAGTTTCTCCGGCTTTGGTTAGACTATGAAGCTAAGCCAGAGGTGCCAATGTATCCAGAGTCAAAATCAAATATCCAACTTCGTTGGATGTGTGTCGCAAAAAAATCATAGGAAAATTGGTACTTTGCTATACTCAGTAGTATGCGCATTAAAAACATAATTTTTGATTGGGATGGCACCCTCAGCATGACACTACACTTATGGGTCGCTGGGTACCGTCAAGCGCTACAACATCAAGGCCACACGATTCTCGATTCAATCATTGCACGCGACTTTTTCTATGAACACGATAAAGGTCAGTTAAACTATCCTGACATTAACTTTGAAACCTTGGTAGATGACGCGCGAGCTCATGTCTTTTCTCACCTCGATGATTTACCCCTTTATGAAGGTGCTAAAGAAACTGTCGAAATATTACACGAGCAAGGTATCAAACTGGCGCTCGTCTCATCCAGTGGGCGGCGACTGCTTGAAAAAGGGCTAGCCGTACACGGATTAGATCAGTACTTTCTCTCAGTTATTTCGGGTGATGACGTCACCAAGCACAAACCGCACCCAGAAGCCTTCAATCAAACATTTGAACGCATTGGAGTCGTTCCAGAAGAGACGCTCATCATCGGCGACGCGAAGACCGATATTATTGTCGGCAAAGCAACCAATACTGTAACCTGTCTGTTCACTCCCGAAGATAATCGAATGTTTTATGACTTCGATGTGCTGCGCGCAACTGAACCTGATCACATAATTTCCACACCAAAAGAATTACTCGATGTAGTTGCGACCTTAAACCAATAATAGGAATAAGTGTAAAAGAAAAAGCACTCGTTTCCGAGTGCTTTTTCTTTAATGCTACTTGGTGTGGAATGCCTTGTGGTGACACAAGTTCAAACTGAAGGCTAATACGGTATACTGAACATCTAAAAGTAACCAATACGAGTATGCATCAAGGAAATTGGAAATGTAGTGGATGTGGTGGAGCAATTACCGAACTCCCCTTTCAACCACGTGGTGAAGCCGGTCTGACGTGCCGGACCTGCTACGCAAAAGCAAAAGGCATCGTCGCCAGACCAGCACCAAACGTGCCAGCATCTAACACCGCAACCGAACCGCAGCCATTTGATATGCCTGATGATGCTGGCTTTGCGAGCGAACCACCACCATTTGATGGTATGGACGATGCTGTGCCTTATAAGCCAGGCGAAAAGCCAAAGTTCTCTGGCGACTGGAGCTGTGCTGGGTGCGGAGCATCTATCACTTCCCTTCCGTTCCAACCAAGAGACACGAGCAACCTGAAATGTCTCGACTGTTTCAAGCAAAGTCGCGGGTAATCATCCATGAAACTGCTCGCAGAAATTAGCGAAGCATCGCTTGGTCTGTCGGGGGATGGGGCGAAGTTGGGTGAAACCTATCGATTCCGCAAAAGTGCACGAGTCATTCTATTAAATAGTGATGGTTTGATGGCAGTACAGTACTTGCATAACTATTCTTTTCATAAACTACCGGGTGGTGGTGTCGATTTGGACGAAACCGTCGAACAAGCCCTTGTGCGTGAAGTACAAGAAGAGGTTGGTTGCGACTGCCGGATTCTGAAACCAGTTGGCATCACGATTGAGTACCGTAATTTTCAAAACCTCCTCCATCTTTCCTACTGCTACGCAACTGAAGTTATTGGTGACATGGGCACCCCGGCCCTCGAGGAGGGTGAGCAAGAAGAAGGTCAGGAAACACTCTGGCTTCCACCGGCTGATGTATTAGAAAAGATGGAGACCGATACTCCTGGCAAGTTTGAAGGACACTTCATCCTCGCCCGAGAAACTGCTTTTTTGCGAGAATTCTTGCAAGGTTAGTCGTATACTTACTTCATGAAACGCCTACTCAAATACGGAAGCATTGCGGTACTGCTCGGCCTCGCCGCATGTACGCTCTACATCCTAACCCTCGAGCCACGTACTGACCGTATCTGGGAAGATAGTTTGTCGCGCTCGACGTACATCACACAAAACGATGGTGGCTATGTATTGCACAACGTCCGTGACTGGACGTACGGACCAGAGACTATTTTGAGTCAGGACTGGATTGACTCGATGTCGGTATCAGCAACAGACATCACCCGCGTGTGGTTTTTACTCGAACCCTTCTCTGATTGGGACCGCGTCGGACACACCTTTATCACGTTTGAATTTGCTGATGGCAATAATCTCTCCTTCTCAGTTGAGGCTCGTCGCGAATCAGACGAGGTATACTCAGCCTTCCAAGGTCTGTTTCGAGCGTTTGAACTTTCTTATACCTGGGGCACCGAGCGGGACCTTTTGACTCGACGTCTCCTTCACTTAAATCACGACGTTCGGATGTATCACCTCACGATTGAACCAGAGGTGGCTCAGACAATTTTTGCATCACTGGTTGAACGCACCAACGATATTTATCAAAACCCTCGCTTCTACAACACCTTGTCGGAAAACTGCACCAACGTCCTGGCTCGCGAAATGAATATCGCCTACCCACAGAGCGTACCAAAAGACATTTCATGGTACCTCCCCGGCACCTCAGACACCTTCTTGATGAGTGAAGGATTCATCGAAGTCAAAGGTACTCCGGAAGAAATGATTGGAAAACACAATCTACAAAACTACCGCGACACCATCGTGTCGATTGCCACCAGCAGCCCGCAGGTATTTTCTGCAAACGTACGTTCATTACTTATTTCTAGCGACTAGAGCGATTCCTTGCAACAACCACTGGATGGTTATACAGTGCTCATAGAAGCAAAGGAGACTACCGTGCAACATTCGAAGCCACTACTCTATCTCATTGTGTATGATACACAGCATGTAGAACGACTGAATGCCCATTGGGAATTAAAAAAATTCGGCCTGCGCCCAATGTACGCACCAGCAAAATACGCGGTGGCGTTCCATGTAGGTGCTATCGACTCGGAAATACTTGCATCAAGCTACCTCGAGCGTGATGAGCGCATGAATGAAGCAATTTGGTTCAACTGCGAACGTGATCTTGGAGAAGCGATTCGTCGCTTGCAACAACGCTTTCCAAGAAAACCGATTCCGGACACGATTGACTACACCGTTGATTGGCCACTTCACCTTGAGCAGTTGATCACACTTGGGGGTACTATCGTGACTCCAGTTCCACCTAAAGTAATCGCACACTTCATTAAAGAATCAGAGTGATACTAAAGGGCGCTGGATAAACCAGCGCCCTTACTAATTGTACAAATTACTTCTTTCGAAATTGCTCGGCCACGTACACCATCTCCCCCATCTCATCGGTGCGTATGGCAGCTACTTTCACAGCTGCATCCTTTTTATTAAATAGTCCATCAGCGTTTACCAACGTTTCATTGCGGTCACTATCGATTGCCACTCCGAGATGCGAAAGACCAGATAAGATAAGCGTTCGTAATTCGGCACTCCGTGAACAAGCTGTACCAGTCAGAACTAGTAGATCGAGACCCCCTAATGGAACGGTCATCGCAGCAATCATTTTTTGAATGTGGTACACAAACAAATCAAGAGCAGCTGTAGCAACTGCATCACCTTTTGAGCGACGATCAAGCAAGCGACGAATGTCGCCATCGTCCGCCAAACCAGCGAGTCCTCCTTTGGTGTACAAATACATCTCAGCTTCAGACGGGCGAAGGTTCTTGCTGCGCATCAGTCGGAGTAAAGCCCCAGCATCCAACTCGCCTGCCCGAGTCCCCATCGGTAGACCGCTGGCTGACGCATACCCGATACTAGTATCGATACTCACGTTCTTATGGAGCGCGGTGACACTGACACCACCACCCACATGAACCACCACCACTCGTTCAGGATTAAGACCAGTCACTGGATGTACCCTGCGGACAATCGAGGCTACCGATAGTCCATGACAACCGAAGCGATGCACATCATAGAGCTCCGCGTCAGAACGATCGATACTAAACTCCCGCGACCGTTCTGGCATCGTGTCGTGAAAAGCACTGTCGGAGGCTGCGACGATAGTCGCAGCCGGGAACGCGAGTTTGGCTGCGTGTATTTCTTGGAGCGTTGTCGGTACATGGAGCGGTGAAGTCAGTTCAGCCTGCCTGAGGGCAGCAAGGTACGCTGCATCAATCACCTGATGTTGCTGAAAGGGAGTCCCGGGCGCCACCACGCGCACACAAATTGAATCGAGCACCTTGGTGTGCTCTGCCAAATATTCATTGATTGCCGGCACGACTTGCGTGAGTGACGCACTAAAATCAGTTTGTGTGATGCCAGCGCTTGATTGCGCTCCGGTAGCATTCTTTGTGCATACCTCATAGCCGCTTGCCGTCCGCTCGTAGCGAAACTCAAGCACTACTTTGCGCTGGTCGTAGAGCGCGTACTTTTTTGACGTGCTTCCAGTATTGATAATGAGCGTGATTGCCATAGGACGTTTGCATGTATTGTAGCAAATGACAGAGGTATTCCACGTCATCGTGATGTGCAAACGACATATCGTTGCTATACTCTCGACCATGTCCACTCACTACGAAGTAAAGAAAAGCAGCGCGGGTCTCGGCCTCTTCGCAACCACTGCGTTTAAAAAAGGTGACCTCATCATCGAGTACACTGGCGAACGCATTACTGAAGCCGAAGCCAACCAACGCGGCGGCAAGTATCTCTTTGAACTGAATGACAACTGGAGTATCGACGGCAAAGGTCGCGAGAATGATGCTCGCTACATCAATCACTCCTGCCTCCCCAACGGCTATCCCGAACTAACCGATGACGAGACACAGGTCTTCATCTATGCCAAACGAGCCATCAAAGTTGGCGAAGAACTCACCTATCACTACGGAAAAGATTATTTCAATCGCGTCATCAAACCACTGGGCTGTCGTTGTATAAAATGTGCGAATGCACCAAAAGGCACCAAAGCGATTTAGCGTCCCGCATCATCAATTGGTACAGTAGTTTCTTCTGGTGGCGTAGCTACTGGCACATCTTCCGTTACTTCTGTGTCTGATGGAGTAGGTTCATCACCTGCTTCGCCTGCCTCGGTTGATTCAGCCGTTGCATCAGTGCTCGACGCCATATCGTCGGTAGTAGAGGCGGTAGTTGATGATACTGGTTCTGGCACAGCGACCGGCTGCGCCGAACCTACACCTCGTCCACGCAGACCACCGTCAGGTAGTCGCTGTGTCGTATTTTGTACTGGCACAATAATACTACCCTGTTCTTGCTCAGTACCTTGTCCAGAACGTATACGCTCATTACGTTCCTCAATAGTCTGCACAACATCAATCTGTCCATCATCGGTAACACCGACGGCAGCCGATGCGCCAACACCAATCACGATAATAAAAACTGAGATAGCAATTTGCAGCTGCATGGCACGACTGCGCGCTTTACTGGCAGCAACTGGTGTTGGTGCCCGTCGCTCAACCACTCGCTCGCTACTGCGCACAGGTGCTACTGATTCTAATCGTGGTGCTGTGACTTCTTCGCGTGAAGCAGGGGCGACACGCTTCCGTGGAGCGGTGCGGCGAGGCACGCGATCAACCGACGCGCGTGGAGATGTGGCCCGTTTACGTGGAGAACGCTTTGGTGCGTCGTCGCTTTGAGCTGAACGAGGCATGTTGAGAAATTGTACCATCTGGTACAATGAAGACATAGGATGGATATCTTACTTGTCAACATAGTTATACTCGGTTGCATCATTGCATTGTTTGTGTCAGGCGTGTTCGTCTTGGCGCAAAGCATCGAAGACAACAGCGTGATGGACATCTTTTATGGCCTCACCTTTCTCGCCGCCGCGGTCTTTTATCTCACGCTCACTGACATCGCTGGCCTCGTACCATATATCATCACTACCTGTATTGCGCTCTGGTCCCTGCGCTTGAGTGGGCGCATTTTCCTCAAAAATTTCGGTAATACAGAAGACGCCCGTTACGCTGCCTGGCGAACTGAGTGGATGAAAAAAGGCCGAGCCTACTTCATTCTTCGCAGCTACCTCCAAATCAATCTCCTCCAAGGTCTTATTATTCTTGCTGTCTTACTGCCCTTTGCGATAAGTATCACCTCCCCTGATGCGATGTCACCCGTATTCTTATTCCTTGGTCTCGTGGTCTTCTTTTTTGGTCTTGCCTACGAGACGCTTGCCGACTACCAGCTCGACCAATTCATCGCGCGCAAAAAAGCTGGCACTGAGCCAGCCACCCTCATGACCACCGGACTCTTCGCCTACAGTCGCCGTCCCAACTACTTTGGCGAGACCCTTATCTGGTGGGGACAAGCCATTATGGTCATCACCCTTCCCTATGGTTTTCTAGCTCTCATTAGTCCGCTCCTCATCACCTTCATCGTGACCAAGGTCACTGGGCCAATGCTCGAAAAACAATTCCTCACTCGCTACCCTGACGAGTACCGTACCTACATGGCGAGCACACCATACTTTATTCCGCGCTTTACGAAGCCTGCTTCAGTACCGCCTGCCAGTACGCAAAAAAACTCTGATAGTACCCCGTTACCGATGGATACAGGCGCTCGAGCGCGTCACGATGACCAGGCCAGTGCTGATTCGTCTGGTGATTCAGGAGGTGGAGCTGATTAGTGTTGTATACCCCAGGCAGGTCGTCGATGTACCCACTGTACACTTCGAGATTAGGAATCACTGTCTGCCCTTGGCGAACAATAAAGTCGCGTACGTCGGGTGACACTGGGTAGCGATCAAACCATAGTGCATCAAACACCAACACTCGTCGGCACTCGTCATCTTTTCGCCACTCTGGATTAAGTGTCCATGGGGTGTAAAGACACACGTCCGCTCCCGACACCGTTTCGGCGGTACTGACTGGGTACTCCATTACAAAGTTAAATGGCTCATGCATCGTGAGGTGTTCCGGTATCGGCATTGTGAGTGTAACCTCGCGCTCTAGCGATAGCCACGTGTCGTCTTGCTGTTCACTACTCCAGGCATTAATCAAATCTTGATTGACTGTGTACTGCTTGGAGACCGACGTCCCCGCCACCCACTGCCACGAGAGAAAGTTGGATGCGAGGTCGCCATCAATCAGGTGGTAGTACAGCCACTTCCCCATAGTGTGCCAGTGTGCGCCAGCAATGTTCGTCGCAATAGCGGCGAGCCATAGTCGGGCATGATTGTGCATATAGCCCGTGTCATACAGATTACGAATTACATCGTCCATCACCGTGATACCAGTATCCGCGTTCAGAATTGCTGTCACCAATTCATCGTGCTGCCAGTTGTCGCGCGGAAAGCGTAGGTCAGAAAATATCCCATCGACTTTTTCCCACCAGACATTCTGAAAGTACTCCCGCCACGCTAGTTCTTGAATGAGTTTCTCGGACTGCTCCGTGGTGTACTGCGCGAGTACGCGGTCACGCACCTGCGGCAAAGTAATCACTCCGCGTGAAATGTACGGCGACAGTTTAGTGACAGCACCTTCGAGGTGATTGCGCGACTTCTGGTACTCAACTGGATTGATGCTATCAATCTGGTCGAGAATTTCTTGATAGGAGCGAAGGTAACTCATACCTGTGGTAGGAATGGTGGCTTTTGATTAAAAAACTTTTTCGTGTTCGCTTTCGCGAAGGCATTATTGAGCGCCTTCCGGTGCAGGAACGCCGAGGGTGTCCGGTATCCGGCCGGACCACTCCGCTTCCCCTGCTTGCCGGTATGTTTCATATAGATAGTATAAAGCAGTGTGGGAGATGTGGCGAAGCGACATATGAAAAGGGCCGGCAATGTTACTTGCCGGCCCCGAATCTGACAGATGCCGCTCTTAGCGTAGCTCTGCGTAACCATCATAACCTTCCGGTTCGTTCTGGCCGTAGAGAATCACGTCCTTGTCGAAGACGAGCCTTTGTCCGAAGTACATGCAGCTTGACCAGTACTCTGGCGTCGATTTGCCATATGGTGCCCAGACTGGGTCACCACCTACGTACCTGAGGCGATGTTGATCAATCGTCTGATCGCCGATTGCAACGATCTTCTGGACTTCCCTTGCGAGGTAGTCCCGATTCTCGTCACTAATGACAGAAAGGGGTTGCGGCGGTTCGACGATGCATAGGTGAATGCGTCCGTAGATGTCGTCGACGAGCATGACCGGGTTTCCATTGAACGTAGAGTATTCAATCGATACGAGATGCGGCCGTTTATGCTCACCGCCGGTTTCACCAGGTCCGCAAGCTGCGAGTGCGATAACTGCAATTGCTGCAAAGATCACGTTCTTCATGGCTTTTTCCTTCTTCAAGCCGTTGAACTTACTTTAATATAATAGCACGTTTTTACTTAAAAGTCAATAATTTACGTGCCATTTTTGTCTCAATGTATCCTGCCCCTCCCCTACATAGCGAACCCAATCAACGTCGCTCCAATCCAACAACTGAGTGAAACAGCGGCACTCAAGACGAGTGGCGCGCGCTGCTTCCAGGTAAGTGATGCAAATGGTGTTGTTGTCGCCACCTTAGCCAGAAACCCAATCACAAATCCGTTAATGAAGAGGGCGAGGACCATGATGAGCTTCACGTAGAACATCGGTTCTTCCAGTACCCAGGGCGATTCGAGCGTGAGTCCGATTCCAGTTGCAATCATTCCCGCGAGACCAATCCATACAATCTTATGTAACCAGTTAATTACCTTGGCATTGAGAACAGCTTTCTTGCCGAGTACGTAGAGCAAACCGTAGACATCAGAACCAACAATCACAAGCGCGGTGAGCGCGAGCACCAGTAAATGCAATGCTTCAAACTCAATTTCCATACCGCATAAGCATAGCAGAGAATCTATCCCGCTGCCTTACGACAGCGGTCGCTACAGTACTTAATCTGTTCCCACTGTCCCCGTAGCTTCCAGCTCTTGCGGTTCGTAAAGGGCTTTTTACACTGCAGGCACAGTTTACTTTCTTTTACCTTCGACATAGATGATGCGCCAGTACTTCACCCCACCATACGCACCAAGCGCGGCGCCAGCAAGCCATAGCGCTACCCCACCCACATGGTGAATCGTCGGCCACTCTGCCCACCAGATAGATTCAGCAAACTGCTCTGGATTACCAAAGATAAACGCGAGGTATGCCATTTCAATAACGCCATGCAGAATGGTCGCGAGGAGCAAACCAAGGAAAGCGAAGCTCACAATATAAAAGGCTCGTTTCATATGTGTAGTATAGCAAAATATGACTTATACTGGCTCTACGTATGTCACACGCCGTCATCATCTACCCCCACCAACTCTTTGCCGAGTCGCCCGCGCTGGCGGTCGCCAAAGCCGAAGGCTACCCGGTGTACTTAGTCGAGGAACCGCTGCTCCTGACCTTCAATCCCATCCACCGCCAGAAGCTCGTGTTTTATAAGCTGTCGCTGGATGCGTACGAGACGTACCTCATTCAGTCAGGTCATACCGTCACCCGCCTCACCATTCACGACCACCCCATCGCCACCAACGTCTTCACACGAATCAAACGAGACGGTGTGGAACACATGCACATCGTCGATACCACCGACACGTACCTTGAACACGCCATCACAAAAAGTGGCATCGAACGTATCTGGTACGAATCACCGCTCTTCCTCCTCCCCAAGACTGAAGCAGTGGAACGCTACCAAAAGTCAAAACGCTTCATGGCGACGTTCTACAAACAGCTCCGTCAGAAGTTCAATATCCTCATGGACGAAGACGGCACACCAACCGGCGGTCAGTGGAGCTTTGATGTCGATAATCGTCAGAAACTACCTAAGCATCACTCACTCCCATCAGACCTCGAACTAATCACAAGTGACACCATCGATGATGCCATCACGTGGGCCGCGACCGTACCAGCTGAGCAGTACGGTGAGGCGGGCTGCTGGTTGCCGTACACGCACAACGACGCGCAGAAATTCCTCACGGAATTTCTGCGCGACAGATTCGCCGACTTCGGCCCGTATGAAGACGCCATGACCACCCGCGGCGTCAGACTTTTTCACTCCACTCTCTCACCGCTTATTAACGTGGGCCTCCTCACTCCGCGCGCCGTTATCGACGCTGCCCTAGCGTATGCAAAAGCCCACGACATACCCCTTCAGTCACTCGAAGGTTTCGTTCGCCAAATACTCGGCTGGCGCGAATTCATCCGCGCTAGCTACGAGAGCGATGGCGGCACCATGCGCAATCAAAATGTATTCAAAAACACCCGTACGATTCCCGACGCGCTCTGGACCGGCACCACTGGCATCGACCCCATCGATCATGCTGTCACGACCGCGCTTCGGTACGGCTACACCCACCACATCGAACGTCTGATGGTGATGGGTAACTTTTTCTTGTTGACGCAAACCAACCCCAATGAGGTGTATCGATGGTTCATGGCCATGTACGTCGATGCGTACGATTGGGTAATGGTGCCAAATGTCTACGGCATGAGTCAGTTCGCCGACGGCGGTAGCTTCGCCACCAAACCCTACATCAGTGGCGCCAACTACATTAAGAAAATGTCCGACTACCCCGCCGGCGACTGGGAGCGCATCTGGACCGGCCTCTACTGGCACTTCATCGACACGCACCACGAGCTATTCCTCAAAAACCACCGCCTCTCTATGATGCCTCGCCTCCTACAAAAAATGTCCCCCGAAGTACGAGCTGAACACCTCAAGCATGCAAAGCAATATCTTGACTGATACTGTAAATTATAGTTAGTTTAGATGAATTACGAAAAACGCTCATCCGAGTTACTTCTAGTCCACACGTTTTATGAGCGAACTTACGACACCAACAAACAATACACGAGTGCGCTCGATTATCACCACCATACTCATCCTTGGTGGTTTCATCACCCTACTCGTACTCCATGTAAATACCGTACCTGAGGTAACGATTCAAAAATATCCAACTGGAGACACCATTCCCACTCAGCCTGTAGTGCCAGAGAGCCCAATATCAGTTACCCCACCACAACAACAAAACATATCATCAGCTGCAAAACAACGAGCAATTGATACATCACTTATGATATTAGTGACCGACCAAACCGGTAATCCAGTTTCTAATGGAACGGGATTCATGCTGAGTAACAGTATCGTCACCAACGCCCATGTCGTCGCTGATGCTGCCTCCTACCCAAACTCATATCGAATTTTTGCTTGCACCACCACGGCAATTTATGACTATCCAGAATGTAACCACGAGCTGACCCTCACCGGTGGCATGCCCGGCATCAGCACTAGTATGCAGTTTGACGAAAATATTGATTTAGCACTACTCAATATTAAAAGCGTGTATCACGATGGGATATGGCAGAGCATATGGGATGTCCCCGCCAACAAGATCTTCCCTGATAGCCAGATTTCTGCACCGGACTTTTTGAGTCGAGATGAAGTAACCAACGTCGAAATCGGAGATACTTTATTCACGGTTGGCTACCCAGATTTTGGTAACGAAACAGCGATCTTTGCCCAAGGTCAACTCACCGAATGGGTATGGACTGATATTGCTCCACTAATAGTGAGTGACGTTGGTATCTCGTTCGGTAACTCAGGTGGTGCCGTATTTAATAGTGCCGGAGAACTGGCTGGAATAGCCGTTGCATGCAATACCGATTTCAACGGCCGGTGCATAAACGGCATCATTATCCCAGCCTATACCTTGCACCTCTGGTTAACGTTAGCAATGGATCAAAAACTGTGGGAGTGGAATGGACGAACACAGTATGTCGACAGTTCATTTGATGTGAATCAGGCCGGACGAGTACTCTGCCTGTTGCGTACCAGTGCTACCTACGACCCAAGTCAATCAAAGACGAGTTGTGTCTGTAAAGCCGGATTTAGCCAGAGCGTACCGGGTGGTGATTGCGACAGAGAACTCATTATGACGGATGAGGTCATCGACTCAATCAAGTCTCAATTCAGTAATCTGGACGCTCGTGACGCGAGCTGCAAAGCCAAACACGGACCTTTCACAGAAGTATCAACATTAGCACTACTCGGTGAATGCCTCTGCGCCCCTGGCTACACCCTGGATGGTATGACAAATATGTGTGCGCGGATGAGTGACCAAGAGAACCTTGGCGCTCGCAGCACCAGTCGTGACTACAGTGATGCCGACCAGAAGTGCCAAAGCTCCCACGGACCTGCCAGCTACTACAGCGCTCTGAAGCCAGAAGTATTACCAAACTGTGCCTGCTCTGCCGGCTACACCCTCAATGAAGATTTCTCGTACTGTATACAAGACTAGCAACGTGGTTTAGATAAACTAACTCAAACAAAACACGTAGTTGGTGCCCATCATTGAAAGCATCTTGTAAAGCTAATGTGCCTCCTTCTACCTACTTCCTCGTGCCGTCTCGTTTAAAGAAGGTCCAGACGTAGAGCATTTCTACTTTCTCGCGAGCCCACGGTGTCTTTCTAAGAAACTTCAGACTAGAGTTTACGCTCGGCTTAATCTGAAACGCGTTAATCTTGATTTTTTGCCCCAGCTCCGGCCAGCCATATTTTTCAACCAGCTCTTCAACTTGCTGCTTGAGCGTCACCCCATGTAAAGGATTATTTTTCTGTGGTTGCATAAATGACTTACTGTTACAAATTTCATCGATTCACTTTAAGGCACTAGCTTCATTATATAGAATCAGTATCTCCACATTATATAGTTCAAATTTAACTTGCATCAATAACACATCGCCGCTATGCTGCGAATATGGATATATTTGGCAAATCACACATCATTTCATACTTGGAGCTAGGCCAAAAAGAATGGGTTCGGTGTACATAGGCACAGTGTAGCAAACTACACCACATGAAATGTGTAACTACCTAAGAGGTCATTCGTCATTACTAGTGTAGAGGTCACTATTAATAGACGTAACCCGCAAGAATACTATGCGCACATTCATCATTCCCATGGTGGTGGCTCTAGTCTTTGCTGTAGGTGCATTCGCACCTTCCGTAAACGTGCACGCCGCCCTCATTACTAATTCAGATGTATCAGAGCAGAAAGCTGTCGTCCATGAGTCAATACGACTCGCTATGTTTGAGCAGGTGAAGCTGATTCAGATGATATTCATCCAACTCCTGGAAGAACGAATTGAAGTACTCGAAGCACAACAGAACGCCTAGCTGGATGAATAATCAAAAAGAGAGCGTTTAGCGCTCTCTTTTGTGTATTTCACCTTGCAAAACAATGGCGGTGTGGTACATTCAACAGATTCTGTGTCACGAGCGATTGAAGGCTCGTCACACGATTTATTTCATAACCCCCACTAATTTGCGCCCACCATCAAGTTTTTCAGGTAAAGATACTCGTACTCGTATTAATCATGCCATCAAGGCAAAAGAGCTCCGTGTCATTGGCCCTGAAGGTGAAAACCTTGGTACCCTCTCCGCCGCAGATGCCCTGAAGCAAGCTGAAGAGTTCAAGCTCGACCTGATTGAAATTTCGCCAAACGCCAATCCTCCAGTGGCGAAGATTATGGACTACGGGAAGTACCGGTACGAATCGGGCCGTAAGGCACGTGAAGTGAAGGCGAAGTCCCATGTCACCGAAACCAAGAGCGTGCAGGTAAAGATTGGTACTGGTGACCACGACCAACTCCTCAAGGCCAAGCGTATCGCTGAGTGGCTCGATGAAGGACACCGGGTGAAGGTAGACCTCTTCCTCTGGGGTCGCTACAAGTACATGGAGCCTGGCTTCCTCAAGGAACGCCTCGAACGTTTCCTCAAGATTATTCCGTCTGACTACAAGATTGCCGACCCGATTGCCAAGAGTCCAAAAGGCTTCTCGACCACCCTCGAACGTGTCGCGACCGCCAAGAAGGCCGACAAGGTCAAAATTATCCCTGAAGTAGGCAAGGTTGAACCAAAGAAAGAGTACGATGCGACAGAAGTGAAGAAAAAGAAAAAGTCGCTCGATGAGCTGCTTGAAGAAGGTCTGAACTAAAGAGAATAAGAAACGGCCGGTCCTTAGGGACCGGCCGTTTTGTTTTAGCGATTCTAGTGCGTCGCACCAGAACCAAGAACATGGAACTCAAGCAGATTGACGTTTTTGGTTGAACCGTCGGTGAGGATTTGGTCGGCCACCTGCTCGGCAAACGCCTCAGCCGCTTCGGCCGCATCAAACACTTTGATGAAGAGTGACTTTTCGACACCACAGCACGTGGGGAATGGTTCTGGATGTCCAACCAAGTACTTGTGTGCTCCGTCATTGATTGCAATGCCGACCGCCCACGTGCCAGCACTATGAAGTTCACGACATTGGTTACAAAAGTTTGCAAAACCAGCCACGTGCTCGACCACGGCCAAACTGAAGTTACGAGACTTAATTACATCCATCTATTGCCTCCACATAAAGGAACTACGTGCTTCATACCATACCGAATATTACCTATATGGCAATAGTATGGTCGATTACCTCATGAATGGAATAGAAAAGGCCGGTCCCCAGGGACCGGCCTTTTTATTACTGAGTAGCCCCCAGCGGCTGAAACTCCATCGGAGCGAGGTAGAATTCTTTGAAATCTAGTTCCATTAACTCTGCCGTTCGTTTGGCTACTGCGGCGGCTGTTTGTGGCGAACACAGCACAGGCACCCAGGTATTATCGTCGCAGCAGTCACAGCAAAGGGCTTGATAGACTGCATACCACGTCCCGCCGTGAAAGGCTGCTAATCCACGATTACCCGTGGCTAGCTCGGCATCACACAGTTCACACACGCAGGTACCGCCCTCGACCAGTTCGATGACTTTGAGCGACACACAGACTCTATATTCATACATCATTCCCTCCTCCGGCTACGGTTCTGTCTATGGCAAATAGTACCATGAGGAAATCGCTTGCGTTACCTAGCTAAATAAGGTATATTTTGCCCACTTTGCCACTCTCCCTTGGCAATGCCCGATCAACAAAATAACGTTATTATGAAAACCAACAAATCATTTACGAAGCGCATCAAGGTGACCAAGAATGGGAAGCTCGTTGCTCGTAAGCAAGGTCAGAACCACTTCAACGCTCGTCAGAGTGGTCGTCAGCGACTTCGCCGCAAGCGAACCCAGCTGTTGACCCTCAGCAAGCGCATCACTCGACGCTTCTTGCCAAAGACTGGCGCCTAGTTTTAGCAATCTGTAACACTCATTTATGGCACGTGTAAAAGGAGGCCTCATGGCCCAGAAACGACGACGTAATATCCTCGATGAGGTGAAGGGCTACAAGCTCCAACGCTCAAAGAAGAAGCGCGTCGCTCGCGAAGCAATCTATCACGCACAGCTCCACGCCTTTGCGCACCGCAAAGACAAGAAGGGTGACTTCCGTCGCCTCTGGACTGTCCGCATCAACGCAGCGCTTGCTACCCACGGTATCAAGTACAGTCGATTCATTAATATGATGAAGACGAAGAACGTGATTCTCGACCGAAAGGTACTCTCGAGCATCGCAATCGAAAACCCTGAAGCATTCAATCGGGTAGTTGCTCAAGTAGCGAAATAGTCGCTCTCAAAAAACCGCCGGTCCCTAGGGACCGGCGGTTTTTATATTTATCCGTTTGAACAGGCAAGACCTGTTCAGGTTAGAAGTCGATTTCAATTTCTGCATTCACTTCTGGAGCGGTGGCTTTGACGCCGAGGTAGTCGCGTAGGCGCTGGGTAAGGAAGAGTGATGAGCGTTCTTCACCCATAGCAACAAAGACTTCTTTTGGTTTCTTGTCTTTGGCACCTTGGTAGACGAGGTCGATGAGCTGGTTACGGTCGGCATGGCCTGAGAACCCACGAATCATGGCAATCTGGGCCTTTACCCGGACCTTGGTGTGGTCAATAGTGATATGCTTGGCACCGTCCTGAAGAAGTCGTCCCACACTACCGACGGTTTGGTACCCGACAAGGAGGAGCGTGGTACGCGGGTCACCGAGGAATTCTTTTTCGTGTTCGCGGATACGACCACCGTGACTCATACCAGAGCCAGCGATGATAATCTTTGGGCCACCAAAGTGCGCGATTTGGCCAGACTCCTTCATGGTCTCTGTAAACGACAGTCCTTCGAAGGAAAAGATGTCATCGCCGGCTTTTATCTGTTCTTGAATCTCAGGCTTAAGGAATTCGGTGGAGTGGCGGTAGACGTCGGTGACGCGGATAGCCAGTGGTGAGTCGAGGAAGGTACGAATTGAGGCAATTTTTTTCTGCTCGATGAGGTTATTGATTTCAAACAAGATGCCTTGGGTACGCTCCAGTGAAAAGGCCGGAATAATTAATGTTCCCTGCTTTTGAATGGTGTCTTCGATGTAGTGCTGGAGGAGGGCAACCCGTTCCTCGACTTCTTCGTGTACGCGGTCACCGTACACACTTTCCATGAGGAGGTAGTCGTAATCTTTAGGGATATCTGGTGGCGCCAGGAGTGGTTGTGGCACATTGCCGATGTCACCAGTGAAGACCATCTTCTTGCCATTACGGGTCAGGTGCACCATGGCCGAGCCAAGGATGTGACCGGCGTTCGTGAATTCAGCCGATACATCGTCACCAATATCGAATGATTGGTAGTACGGCTTCACGTCCCAAAGCGAGAGCGCGAGTTCGATATCGTCAGCGCTGTAGATTGGTTCGCGATTACCGCGACGCGCTTCGTGCTCCATGATGTGGAGGGCATCGTCGAACATAATCCGACAGAGCTCCTTGGTCGGCATAGTGGAATAGATAACACCACGAAAACCGTCACGGACGAGCTTGGGGATGCGGCCGATGTGATCGGCGTGCGCGTGCGTTACGAACAGCACGTCGACATTCGCTGGGTTGTATAAAAATGCCTTGGCGTTGACGACGTCAGCAAACTCGTCGCCTTGTACCAACCCGCAGTCAACTAAGACCGCTAGAGCGCCCGTATCAATCATAAAGTTTGCGCCTGTAACCGAGCCGACGCCGCCGTAAAATCCTAATGTTGCGCTCATTGTCTTATATCTTAAACCGTCTAAAGAGCGCGTACATGATTAATCCCCCACCAATACCAAGGAGTACATCTTTGGTGGAATCAAGAAGGTGTACGGTTGGGTCAGGATCAACTAATCCCGCCCACAACTCAAATCCTTCCCACACCAACGTCATGACGATTAACGCAGCAAGGGTGAATAACAGTGTTGGCCGGGTGCGAAACCGACTGAACGTAGCAATCGAAAATAGACCAAGCGTAACCATGAATCCACCCCAGAAGTGCATCACACTATCAAACCACCACAGGTACCAGTAGAGAGAAAGTGAAATCGCGAGCGCGTGCGCGGCTGCGAACACCACAGCAAGGAGGACGAAGACAATGACTATCGGTTGTAACATAGGGCTAATAGTACCATTACCACCCACGAAAAAACACCTCTTGCGAGGTGCTTTTTCATGGAACCACAGACGCATGCCCCTGAAGAAAATCAGGTGGGCGCCCTTTCCGAGTTGGGTCTGAAATTCCTTGCGGAGCCTCATATCATCTCGCGACTGCAGGCAGCCCTAATGCTTGTTATTGAGGAACATACGTAATGTGGTTCCATCTGCAATGGTATCACAAAATTAAAACTACGGTAATTATTTTTTCACATGCACATGCAACCTGCTCTATGAGTGATTGAAAGAATGCATCAGATACGAGGCACCCCAAGGGTACTAGTATTTTATAGTCGTTGCACTCCTTAAAATACTGACGTGCTTAAGCAAAAAGCCGCGAGGCGTGAATGGTCAATAATTGCACTAGCCACGCGGCGCACAAGAAAAAAGACCCGGGTGGGACAGGTAGTCCAGCGAGGGTCTTTTTGTAGGGCAACAAAGTGAATGGTGCAAGTAGTGACTATTCTGGCTTGCCGTCGAGGTTCACATCATAAAGAATGCGTTCAACCGCAGTACTATAGTCCATCATTTCTGCTTCCTTGAACCAGATGGTGATTTCTCGTTCGGCTTCTTCTGGAGATTCTGACTGGTGTACGAGGTTTCGTACGGCGCGGTTCTCGTAGGTCGCGTGGTAGTACGAGTCGAGGGTGTAATCAGCGCGAATAGTTCCAACGTCTGACGTGGCTGGTTCGGTGGTACCAACAATCTTGGTTACCACTGAGACGGCCTTGTTCCCTTCGAGAATCATGGCTACCACTGGTGCAGCGGTCATGTAGGTCACGATGGTGCGGATGATGTCCTTGCCGTACTCGATTGGTTCCTTGGTGATTGGCTTGCCAGCTTTTTGAAGCTCTTCGACAATCCCCTTACCCTTTCGCTCATACCATTCGTCGGTCTTGTTGTAGTGGACGAGGAGTTGTTCTTCGGTCGCCATAATCATTTTCATGGCAGCAATCTTGAGGCCAGTGCGCTCAAAGCGCTTGATGACTTCGCCAACGAGGCTTCGTTGAACGGTATCTGGCTTGAGGAGTACGAGTGAACGTTCTTGGTGTGGATGCTTCATATATCAAAAATACTTACTTAAAGAGTGCTGGCAGTATAGCGCAGCGGAGGCGAAAAACCAACCTTGTTTAGGGCTGCTTTTTTGGCTTGGTGAGAATCTTTGGTCCGTTCTCGGTAATGGCAACCGTGTGCTCAAAGTGGGCGCTCCATGACTTGTCCTTGGTGTAGACGCTGTAGCCGTCGCCTTCATCGTCAAAGTAGACGTCGGCTTTGCCGAGATTCACGATTGGCTCAATCGCATAGACGTGCCCAACTTCAATCTTGGGACCAGTGCCGGCTTTACCGAAGTTTGGAATGGTCGGGTCTTCGTGGACGGCGTACCCAACACCGTGCCCACAGAGCACTTCTACCACTGAAAGGCCCCGTGATTCAACGAACATCTGGACGGCGTGACCAATGTCACCAATACGACCACCTGGCTGTGCCGCTTTGATACCGTGCGCGAGGGCTTCTTCAGTGACAGCGAGGAGCTTCTTGGCTTCGGCAGAAATTTCACCCACACCGACCGTGATGCCGGAGTCGACAATCATACCGCCATGCGCAATCGACATATCAATATTCACCACGTCTCCTTCCTTGAGAACAACCTCATCACTCGGGATACCGTGCTGCACACAATCATTCACAGAAATACAGACAGCGGCTGGAAATGGGTACGGTGCGAAGCTTGGGTGGTACCCTAAGAGGACTGGCTCTACCTTGTGTTGCTCAGCGAGCTCCATCGCGATGTCATCGAGATCAAGCGTCGATACGCCAGGGACGCAGGCCTTAGCGATTTCGCGCAGAATGGTACCGAGAATACC
>Ga0163144_10004830_pt1 | contig 30210 bp, 28 predicted proteins | sample OliLak19BULKMAT1_FD_123175 | JGI IMG/M metagenome (GOLD analysis project Ga0163144, IMG submission 123175) | Freshwater microbial mat bacterial communities from Lake Vanda, McMurdo Dry Valleys, Antarctica - Oligotrophic Lake LV.19.BULKMAT1 | ecosystem: Environmental > Aquatic > Freshwater >...
GGTTGGTATTGTCGCATTACTTTTCAGTTGACTTTTATGCAGAACAACATGCACGAGTTAGCGGACATTGTAAAACTTGCAGCACAATTGGGAGTTGACAGAGTGAAAGGACATCAATTGTGGACACACTTTGAAGAAATAAAATCGCTTTCCATGAAAGCAACTAATGAAAGTGTGAAGCAATGGAATGAGTATGTAAAGCACGCATACGAAGCACAGGAGCATTTCAGAAAGCCAAACGGAGAGAAAGTAATTTTGCAAAACATTATTCCACTTCACGAAAATGAAAATATTGAAGTTCCTGAAGAATACGAATGTCCGTTTCTCGAAAAAGAACTTTGGATTTCAGCAACAGGAAATATTTCTCCTTGTTGTGCCCCTGACAATTTGCGAAAGTCATTAGGCAATTTCGGAAACATTGAAACCACAACGATTGAAGATGTGTTGCAAAGTGAAAACTATCAGAACCTTGTGAAAAATTATAAGCAAATAGAATTATGTAAAACCTGCAATATGCGTAAACCCAAGTGATATGTTAAGTAGAGAACTAAATCAAAAAGGCTATTCAGTTATTCAGAATTGGGAAAACCCTGATGTTGTTGAGGCATTATTTAATTCAATTATTGAATCAAATGGACAACTAACAAAGGACGTTTTTACTTATTGGACAAGTGGCAGGCTTCCATCTCTTATGTTAGAAATTTTTGGTAAAAATATCTATGACCATACGTGTAACATTAAGAATAAAAACGAATCTAATTTTAATATTATCCCTTATCATCAAGATTCTGCATACATTTTACCAAATTCATTTGAAAACAAAGACTTTCTTCAAATTACTTGTTGGCTTCCATTGGTAGATGTTTCCATAGAAAATGGGACAATTGAAATAGCTGACAGTTTTGAAAATAAACAAATTAATCATAATCTAAAAAATGGATATATGTAAATTGATGAAAAACTAAAATCAACACCATTGATTTTAAAAGCAGGAACACTTGTGCTAATACACCATAATTTAATTCACGGCTCAAATGTGAACAAAACAGATTCTATAAGATGGAGCTTAGATTTTAGGTACCAAAATATTCAAATACCATTTCAAAATATGAAACAAGGCTTTGAAATTTATCCTGATAAGGAATTGACGTTTATGGAATATATCCAAAAAAGAGCCCGCTTAGAAAGTACAGAAACCCATAAATACAGCTTAATAAGATGAAACAAGACATTTTAAAACATTATAGCGATGAACACAGATTATCATTGCTAATTAGACACGGAGACAGAGACAAAATTCTGCAAGGTTCATTTGGAAATGAGGTTCTATTGAACGAAAAAGGAAAAGAAAATTCCTTGAAGTTTGGCGAAAGCTTATCCGAATTAAAAGTTAACAGAATTTTTACAAGTCCAATTAGACGATGTGTTCAAACAGCCGAGCAAATAGGTAAAGGTTACGGAAAAAGCATTGACATAATTGAAACCACAGCTTTAGGAAATCCGGGCATACATATTTTTGACGATGCACTTGCTGGAGAATACTTTATGCATCACAGTGGCTTTAATATGTATGAGCATTTTACACAAGGCAAAAATATTTCGGGAGTTTTTTCAATTGAAGAAATGAAAATATCAATGACAAATTTTATTGATACAAACACAACGGAAAATGGTTTTACACTTTTTGTTTCGCACGATATGATAATTGCAATGTATCACTACTGTTTAAACAGAATGATTTACACACAAGAAAATTGGGTAAACTATTTATCGGGCTTAACCTTGAAAAACGGGAAATATGAAAAATAAACTCAAATCCTTTTTTACCGAACATTGGAAATATATGGCTGTTAGCACCGCTTGCAAACTCAATTTGTTTGAGAATTTGCAAGAATCCAAAACCGCAAAGCAGTTAGCAAAAGAACTTTCGCTGAATGAAGAAAAATTATTATTGTTGCTAAATTCTTTGCACAATACGGATTTTTTGGGCAAAAACGATGGTTTTTTCAAAATCAATTCGCTTTCCGAATTTCTTATAGAAAACAATCCTGAAAGTTTGAAATATGCTTGTTTGAATTGGAGCGGTGAACATTTGACTGCTTGGCAAAATTTAGACTTTTCAATCACAACAGGTAAAAGTTCGTTTGAAGAAGTTTACGGCTTACCTTTTTTTGATTACTTAAACGAAAATCCCGAAAAATTACACGCTTATCACAAAGCAATGTATGAGTATGCAAAAGACGATTACAAAACATTGCCCTATGTAATTGATTTCAGTAACCACAAATCCATAATGGACGTTGGCGGTAGTTACGGAGCAGTATTAGAAAACATCAAAAGGAAAAATCCAACCCTTGAATGTGTTTTATTTGATTTGGAAAAAGTAGTTGCGTTGGTTTCAATTCCGAATATCAAAAAAATTGGCGGTAATTTCTTTGATAAAATTCCTAATCAATCAGATGCAATTATTCTTTCAAGAATTTTGCACGATTGGAACAATGAAAAGGCAAGCATCATTTTGAAAAAGTGCATTGAAGCATTGCCGAGCAAAGGAGCATTGTATGTTGTTGAAAATTGTGCTGACAAAATCAAAATTGATTTATCGTTGCTTTCGCTCAATATGACTGCAATTTGCGAAAGCTATGAAAGAATATCAACGGAATACATTGCTCTTTCAGAAAACGTAGGATTTCGTTTTGACAGCGAAACCCCATTAAACGAATTACAAACTATTTTAACTTTCAAAAAATGAATTGGCAACACATAAAAGTATCAGCAGACAACACACATTTTCTCTACAACGGACAACGAACATTCAGCAGACAGTTTGTTGAAGTTTTGAAGTTTCATTCACCAGGACTTGCTCCAGTGAAAGATGAAAGCGGTAGTTTTCACATAGACAGTTTAGGTAATCAACTTTATGCAAAAAGGTTTGCAAGAACTTTCGGTTTCTATTGCAACAGAGCAACAGTTGTGCAAGACAATAATTGGTTTCATCTCACAGCCAAAGGAGAAAGAGCATATTCATTTTCGTTTTCGTGGACAGGTAACTATCAAGAAAACCTTTGCACCGTTCGGGACAGCGACAACAATTATTTTCACATTGACTTAAACGGAAACAGAATTTACACCGACAACTTTATTTATTGTGGCGACTTCAAAGACGGAATTGCTTGTGCAAAGACAGCCAACGGACTACACCGACACATAGACATTAAAGGCAACTTACTAAACGACAAAACATTTTTAGACCTTGGTGTTTTTCACAAAAGTTTTGCGACTGCTATGGACAAAGACGGTTGGTTTCACATAGACAAGGACGGTAACGAAATTTACCGACACCGATTTGTGGCAGTTGAACCATTTTATAACGGCTTAGCTTTGGTAACACAGTTAGACAAAAGCAAAATAATTATTGATGAGCAAGGACAAAAAATTATCTCCGTTTAAGCCAGCGCATTTGGTAGCACATTTGCATTTTTTTCATCCCACAGCCCAACCCCCAAAAATGCAAAAGAGCTACCAAGCAACCGCATAGGACTGTTAAAGACCGTTCAAACTTTACAGGTCAATGGCTCGACCGAAAAGAACCACTACCGGTAAACACATAAGAATTAAACGCAGCTTCGCATCTCACGAAGGTTCGATTTAATCTTGTGTTGAAAGAAGTTTCGGTAGCCCCGCGTGTAAAAAAAGCGGCTGTATGGGGTTTGAATAGTTTTGATGTAGTATACTTTAAGCACTACAGTAAGAGATAATACATATTTTTTATTCTAGTTGTTTTCCAAGGTATAAAAAAATATTTTTCGCAGGTATTTATTTTGTTTTTTAATGAGATAAGTGGTGTTTTTTTATTGCAGGGGCAATGGTTTAGCTGTTCGCGTTTGCAGCAATCAATTTTAATTTGGATTGCTTTTAATTAACTTTATTTTTTGCGAAATAAATCCCGGTGGTGCATTTGCTTTAAAAGAAAGTATGCGTATCATCCGTCCCTTTTTACACCAAGGGCAAACAGCAACATCGTAACCCAATTTGTGTTTTGTTATTGTTTTTCGCAATTTTCAGCGACGTTTGCAGATGGGTTATTAATTGTTAGTAGTCAGTTTTGGTCTAATTGTGCAACAAAAAAAAATAATTTCTCCAACTCCAAGTGTTCTACAAAGGCATCCACAAACCGAACTGGATTCTCCGCCCCTATTTTATCACCAATACTCCGAAAGGTTATCTGTTGCCGATTTCGTGAAGTAATTTATTCTATGTATTTAATTTTTTGAAAGTTATTACATCTTTTTGAGTTTATTTGGTAGTTTTGAGTGAGCTGCAATGTGAGACCCGATGGCTCTATCGGGTCTGAAGTTGGTAGCAATTTTATTAAACCGTAAACAAGACACAATTACAATAAAAACCTAATCATAGCACTAATAAATAAAATCATAATAAATAAAATAAAATATATGGAAAAGGAATTTGATAGAACTACCATTGAAGGTTCGGCAAGGTATTTTCAAAACTGCGTTCGCAACGGAGATGCAGAAAGCGCACTTGATTGTTTTGATGAAGATGCAGTTTATATTACAGGAATAGGCGCATTTGTAACAGGTAAAGAAAACATACGCAAAGCACTTGAGCAAGTGTGTGCACTGAAACCAGATTTGCAAGCGCTGAGAAGCACTGGGTTTACCGTTGGTGATATTACTGCATGGGTTGATGAATGGACATTGAAAGCCAACTTACCTGACGGCACAAAATTGGACATGAAAGGCACGTCAAGTGATATATTAAAAAAACAACCTAACGGAAACTGGGTATATTTGGTTGACAACCCTTATGGAGCCGAATATTTACATCTATAATGAGTTGATAGTGAAAATAGCTGATCTAAAAACTGCTACTAACACATAACGATTAAACCCAGCTTCGCATCTCACGAAGGTTCGATTTAATCCTGTGTTGAAAGAAGTTTCGGTAGCTCCGTGTTTAAAAAAACGGATGTATGGAGTTTGAATAGTTTTCATGTAGTATACTGTAAGCACTACTGCAAGAGATAATACTTATTTTTTTCCCAAGTTAGGTTCCAAGACATAAAAAAATATTTTTCGTAGGTATTTATCCTAAATTAATCTATAGACATTTGCAAATCAACCAACCTATTGATTATGCTGGGTTTAAAGCTTAATTTGAGGTTCAGCTTCAAGTATTAAACGAAATAGTAAATTTGCAAAAAAACAATTCAACATGCGCCAAGTGGTTTTAAATGCTAAATGCTATTATTTAATAGTGCTTTTTATACTAATAAACCTGTCCAATACCGCAAGCGGGCAAGTAACAGCCTATACCGAAGCTGATGTAAAATTGGACACTGCTGTGCACATGTATAATCGATTGCGTGATTATACCGGTAGTTTGAGTACAGCCGACTTAAATCAAGGCATTACAATACGATTAAAACAAACAAATAATGAGGTAATTAACATATTAAATGAGGTAATAGCTATCGGATCACCAGAAAATATTAGCGCAGCCAAATACTTTAAAACGTTATCTACTTATGATTTAGGTTATATGCAGGCATTGAACGGAGAAAATGTAACTGCATTAGCTACCCTATAAACCATTAAAACAGATTTGTTAAATTACAGGCCGTCAGATTTTAAAAAATATTATAAATACGAAAATACAAACTATTCAATATCCTGGGAAAACATTGCGCCTACAATTTTAGAATGTTATTCTGCTATGTCAGAATTATATGCTATAAATAATAACAACGCAGCAGCATTAAATTTATCGCGCGAGGGTTTAGCTTTTGAATTTGTAGCAAGTGATGAAAATAATAAAAACTGGCATAAATATTTACTAGCCAATAATTACATTAATGTGGCAAATTTACTTCGCAATAACGCTGCTGAGTCTGCCGATATTGCCATTAAGCAAATTACTTATTATGCATTATTAACGCCTTCATATTTAGCAATAATTAACGAATCAAGCACAATCGGCTATAGTACAGGCTATGATTTTATTGTAAATTTAAAATCAAACAATGCAGCATTAGTGCAAGACGGTGGCTTATATGCCAGAACTGCAATAGCATTAAAATCAAATAACGATATTTTACGCGGTCCCGAAATGTTTAAATTGGCATTGGAAAAAGGTTACTACGAATATTCATTTATTAACGATGCTTATGCAATGGCCGACCTTGCAAGAAATAATCAACTAGGGTTGCTGGCTGCTGAAAAACAGGAGCTTCGAATTAGCTCAACAGATTGTGCAGCTTGGATGGAAATTGCAACTAAATGGTCGAAATATGGCAACATAGAAAAATCGAATGCTGCATTGGCAAAATCGAGATCATGTGAAATTGCGGCCGCAGCAATTCAAAAAGAATTAGCTAAACAGCAGGAACGCGAAAATAGAAGAGCCGAAAGAGATTTTAGTATTTATGCTGGCATATATCCATTGCCTCTGATTATAAGATATAATAAATATCGTGATTATGGTGGCATAGTAGGATTTGGCATGCACAACTTTTCGATGGAAGTTAGTTACAAAATAATTAATTTAAATCATGTTATTTATGATGATTTAGCAATTAAGGATATTGATTATAATAGTTATGAAAATTATTGGGATGGATATCGTGCGCATGTGGCCTTTAAATTTGGAGATAGAGATACTTACGGTGAAGGTACTTTTGTTGGCCCTTTATTTGAGGTGGTATCCAGAAATTACGAATCCGTAAAAAGCGATGTGTATACTGCCGATGCCAGCACCTATTTATATCAAGCCACATTTACACCAACCGAATTAAGTTATAACGCATATATTAATTTCGGAGGCCGTGTAGAAGAGAATCATTTTATGATTGAGTATTTTATGGGACTTGGTGTTGCTTATCATCAATTTGATGGTGGCGGCTTAGAATATGACAATGAATTACTTTATTTAATAAACCCGATTTTAGAAACCAGAACACCAACAAGATTTGGAGCGGCTGTGCGTATGGGCATTACAATTGGATTATCTACAAGAAACTAAAACATACTTTTTTTTATGAAAAAATATATTATATTAACAATTGCGGCATTGATTGTCAACAATGTTTTACTAGCCCAAGAAATAACCGAAACCAAGGTGAAAGGTAGTATTGTAAATTTTATTGGTGGTTACGGATATGCTGAAGTAAATGAAGTACAACAATTTTTTCCCGAAGGAACAGTTGCCTTAAATCAAAATCATTTTACATTTGGTGCACAGGTCTTATACCTTAATAATAATTATCTTTTTGGCTTTTCAGGTTACACTATTTTTGGCGATACTTATGTTGGCGATTCCAATGAAGTAACTACACAAGCCAGTCTTTTTACATTAGACTTCGGTTATTTATTGACTCAAAAACCGTCGGCTAAATTTAAGTGTTACCCTTTAATATCGTTAGGCGGTGGTGGAACCACTATTATAAATAAGCGTACAAAAGATTTAACGGTTACAGAAATCCAAAACAGTTCTTTTACAGAAACAAATTTGCTACAAGGCACTATAATTGGTGATGCTTCATTAAACATGGCTTATGTTTTTGGCAAAGTATCTGATGACGATTTAAGTAAAGGTGGTGTTTCTGTTGGCGTGCAATTAGGTTACACCTATGGAATTGGAATTGGTGATTGGAAATTTGCCGGTGCTAAAATAATTGATGCCGAGTCTTATAATTTAGGAATGCTGTATGCCAAACTCACATTTGGCTTTCATTCATTTTAGTCCAAATAAATTGAATAATATATGTAAATCACAAATTTTCGGGGTTTAACATGCTTGCCACGCAATTTGAAAAATTCACTTTATCTGCTAACAGATAGATTACTGCTATTATTTATAGTATTAAACCTGGATTAAGCAACGGAAATTCTACATTAATATTTTTTTAATAAAATCAAAAATTTCAAGCCAATTACAAGCTCTTTTCAAATTGTTTGCTAATCAAGTTAAACCCAACTAAATCAATAGTTTGGTTCATTGGGTATTGTATATTGATTAATTTGGATTAAAGTAATTAAACTCGCAATTACTTGCTATTCTGCGCAACCAATCAGCTATTTCAAATCTGGTTTTAGGCTAAAAAATATAGATCTTGGCCTTGTTAAGTGAAATATTTACCTGTTTTGAAATAAATTTTGCTAACTACAAGAAATACCACCTTTTTGATAAACCCTTGCAAACAAGGCGTTTCAACCAAATTTAAGCGTTCCAAACTCGACCTTAACAAAAATTTAACACCAAGAACCACCCTAAACATGCTACTATGTATTGCATAGTTCAAAGTTATGCCGTATGTTTGCACCATGAATGTAGAAAATGCTCAGGCTCAAATGCGAAAAGGTGTGCTGGAGTATTGTATCCTGGCCATCATAAATGAAGGGGAGATCTACCCTACAGATGTGATAAATAGGCTCAAGGAAAGTAATTTGTTAGTAGCTGAGGGTACAGTGTATCCTTTGCTTAACAGACTAAAAACAATGGAACTCTTAAGCTACAAATGGGTGGAAAGTAATTCGGGGCCACCCCGCAAATATTATCAGTTAACTGATAAAGGCCGCTTGTTTTTAATCGAATTAAATAAAACCTGGCAAGAATTAGCACTTGCTGTATTAATTAACACCAAATCAATAAATACAACGCAACAATGAACAAGTTATTATATGTAAACATTGGAGGAGTAGTTTTCCAAATAGATGAAACTGCTTATCAAAAATTAGATAATTATTTAAATAGCATACGCAGAAAGTATAGCACAACACCCGACGGTGATGAAATAATAAAAGACATCGAACACCGCATAGCCGAACTCATGTTTGAGCGCGTTGGTGAAAGAGGTGCCATTACAGAAAAGTATGTAGATGAAATAATTGCTACAATGGGAAAACCCGAAGAATTTGAAAATGAGGAAGCAGCTTATCAAAACACCAATTATAACGAACCATACAGCAAACCAGCCGGTTCGAAGTTTTATCGCGATAAAGAAAACAATGTACTTGGTGGTGTATGTGCCGGTTTTGGCGCCAGAATAAATGTTGATCCACTTTGGATTAGGTTGGGATTTTTAGCTGCCTTCTTTTTAGCCGGAACAGGGTTCTTACTTTATATTATTTTATGGATAATAATTCCTGAAGCAAAAACTACTGCAGAAAAATTAGAAATGCGGGGCGAAAAAGTTGATATCAGCAATATTGAAAAAACAGTGAAAGATGGTGCCAAACAATTCGGTAAAAAAGTGAATGAATTTGGAGAAGAGGTAAAACAAACTTTTTCGAAAGAGCACATAAACAAAACAAAAAAAAACACTGGTGATTTCATTGAAGATGCAGCCTCAACCTTAAAACCACTATTCCAAGGTATTGCCAAAATATTTGTGTTCGGCGTGTTATTAGTTTCACTCATAATTGTAGTAGTTGCTGGAATCGAATTGTTTACCAATTGGGGAAGTAATTTCACTGAAATTGAATTTTTTGGTACCCACATTGCCGAAGGGTCAAATCAGGCATGGCTTTTAATATCTTGTGCAGTAGCGCTACTTATTATTCCGTTAATTGGATTAATATACTCAAGTGTAAAATATTTATTAGGCATTAAGCAAAAAACAAAATTTGTTGGCGCAACGCTGGGTATATTTTGGCTCACTTGTTTAATGGTGGTAATTTATTTATGCATAACAATAGGCAGAAACTATCGCTATGAAGAAAATATAAGCAGCAAAGTAACTATTGCACAGCCAATTTCACAAACCATGCACCTTCAATTGTCGCCAACCAATCCGGAAAACGAACATAATTTTAATAAATGGAGTGTGAATAAAGGTAATTCAAAAGACGATTTAATATTTCAACAAATATCAATTGAATTTGAAAAAAGTTTAGATAGTAATTACGCAGTTTTAGTAAACAAAAGTGCAAGAGGTTACGATCGCAATAACGCAAGAAACAATGCACAAAACCTGAATTACTCTATTATACAGACAGGTGATTCTATACTTGTTATTCCATCGATGATTTTGTTGGCTGAAAATGAAAAATGGAGAGAGCAAAAAATTGACATATTAATTCGGATTCCACAAGATAAATATATTGTGATTGACAAACAATTAGACCTATATCTTGATAAAAATGAATACACTTCCGATTTAAAGGATATAGCATTATTTAATAATAAACTAATAATGACACCTACAGGATTAAAACAGGTTTATTGACAAGTTAAATTCAGGCATATTAAAGGATGTAACTTTTTCAGTTAACTTTAATTAAATTTAAACTTATGCAAATTAATCCCGCCCATTGGCACCTTTTAATTAACCACTTCCCAATCATACTCAGTATTGTTGGAACACTGTTTCTCGGGTTAGGTTTAGCACTATCAAAAAACACATTAAAAACGTCGGGTTTACTGCTACTTATTTTCGGAGCGCTAACGGCAATTCCAGCGAATCAAACTGGTGAAGGCGCTGAAGAAACCGTTGAAGCAATACCTGCTGTAACACAAAATGGCATAGATGTGCATGAAGATGCTGCAAGTACCGGTTTAATAATTATTCTAATTACTGGAGGCGTTGCGCTAATAACATCACTTATACAAGTAAAATATCCAAAACAAGCAAAGTTGATGTTTATTGCAACACTACTTGCGGGTATTACCAGCGCAGGTTTTATGAGCTATGTTGGCTTAACAGGTGGCGAAATTAGACATACTGAAATACGAGGCGATATCAATATAGGCGGTACGGCAAAAGCAACCGATACACCTGTAAATATCAATTCGGAAGCGGACGACGATGGTGATTAAACACAGATTGAGCAAAGGATGTAATACCAATTTTTATTTTGCAAAAAATAGCACATGACTATAACTTGCTCTTTTCAAATTGTTTGCTATTTAGTTAAACACAACTAAATTAATAGTGTAGTAGGTTTACTTAAATCAATATATTAATTTCGGCTAAATTTTTTTTGCTATTTCCAATTAGCGTTGTATTTATAGCAAAAATAAAAAAGGCTGTCTCGCAAGTAGACAGCCTTTCTTTTATTGAAAAATTTGTTATTGAATAATTATTTTATCGCTGGAAACATTTCCTGCTTTATCAATAATATTTATTAAGTAAATTCCTTTTTGCAAATTACTAACGTCAACTTGATAGTAATTCATACTCGTTGATAATGATTGGGTGAGTTGCATTCTAACTATTCTGCCATTAATATCTGCTATCGAAATAGTTGCATCAGTTAAATTTAATGCACTTGATATATATACTTTATCGGTGGCGGGATTTGGAAATAATTGAATTTGATTTTCAGCTTGACTTTGATTGTTTATTGCAACCGGTAAATTTAATCCAGTGGTATCATCCACAAAGAAATACATCATTACCATCATTTCATCATTGCTTGTTAAGCCAAAACCAACCGTTTCAGGTCCATCATTAATCCAAGTAGTTTCGTATTTAATACCATCTTCCCATTTAATTGGCAACATGCTTTCCCAATATCTTGTTGGTGGATGCTTATAATCATAAATTTCATCTAAACACCCCGGAACGCCACTTGTTGCAACGCAAGCGCCATCAAAAATCTGTTGGCCAAATTCTCCGTCTTCTGTTTGTTTATAAATATTAAAATCATGACCATATTTATGGGTATGGCAGCTCATTGCCCAAATAAATAATTCATCATCTCCATGTCCACTTTCAGATGCTGATGCAACATCGGTATAGGGTATGCCATCATTTGGAATACTAAAACTCTGGTTAGATAATAAAACAGAATACATGGTTTGAACTGCTGTTCCAACTGGTTGCGTATATATATTCACATACGCTTCGCATGCCATCGATTTTTCGGTTGAGTAATTAATATAATGTGAATTTAAATTTAATACCGTATTGGATACCCAATTAAAAGCGGTTCCAGCAGGAAGAGCAATGTCTTGCGGATATTGGTTAGCTGTTACTAAATCAATTCCCGCAAAATCAGGTCCATCATGTAAACCATAAGGTGTAAGTAATTCCCAAATTGGTTCTGTAAAACGATAAGTAATAAAGTGGTGAGAATATTCGCCCATGAATGTATTCACTCGAATAATTTCTTGGTCGGTTGGTAATTGCGTATAAAACTTTGTAAAATATTCGTGTTCAGCTTCTGGCCACAAAAAGAATGGGCCAAAATGCACTTGAAAACCTTCACCAACTGCAGGTGGTGCCGGAGGCGAAGCTATGCTTTGAATTCCATCGTTATCGTAAAAATCATTAATCAGCGCAATGTCAACAGCAGTATCGCTTTCAAACGCGCCATACATAATCCACTGACGTATTAATTCGATATCCTTATTGTTGAGCGGGTCAGCACCTTGTGGGCAAGCTGTTCCCTCACCTGCCTGCAAGTTCACATCTAATGCAAGGCCATTATTTACCTTACTGAACATAAAACTCTTATATGGCTCGCCAGGAAAAACGCGTTTATAACCTCTATCTGCCGAAGTTGTGTTTGAAGGTGCAACGTTATAAAGATTGTCGTAAACCTCGCCAATTGAGGCACTTAGGTCTAATCCACTTTCGTGACCTGCAACGTGGCAACTCCCGCAATTAGTTTGTAAAACGTTGTAAACAGATTCAAATGTGGTTTGGCTATAAGCCACAGAAACACTAATAAATCCGATAAATAATATAGTAATTCTTTTCATAGTAAGCTTTGGATGAACGAAAATAGTAATTTTTATTCATACGCAATGCTATATCTATCGAATTGCAACAACTTTACAATAAATTATTACAAAAAAAATACATTTTGTGACATTGTTTCACATATACTTCGACAAAAACCCTCTAAACTCATGTGTTAATTCTTCAAAAATATGTCTGTGGGTATCAACCCTGTCGCGCAAACCTACCTCGTCGGCAAGCATAACGTGCATGGCCGCTTCATTGCCAATGGCAATATCACTATATGTTTTTTCGGCAGCGTGTAGGTCGTGCATTAACTCGTCGCAAGCTTCGTTTTGGCGAATAAATTGGTTCTGAAAATGCTCGATATGCGCCAAGACTTCTTTACCAGAATTTTTCAGAATAATTTCTTCTAATCGCAAATTATGTACTTTGAGTTCGTCTTTTACATAGTTAACATAACTCATCCAAGCAATCACCTCTGGGTGTAACTCCGCAATATGTTTTTTGGTATGCATAACGTTTAAGTTTTATACTCAAAGATGAATTAACCATAGGTGGTTTCAAATAATGTAAATCAATTACGATGGGAACATTAGTCACCAAATTTAAGAATCAAAAAATTATAGGTTACGCAATAGTTACTTGTCGCCCTTAGTGTAATCGAGCAAGTATTTTCGAAACTCCTTACTTACTGTTGCGTATTTTAAGATAAGATAACGCAATACATGAGGTGGTAAGTAACTAATATTTTCCTTTATTTCCTCGTAACCAGTTGCATCGGTTTTTTTTAGTTTGTGCGCTTCATTTTTAATATAATACAAAACGGCAATAACATGTTTGCAGGGGTCTTCTTCATCGTTGCAATTGCATTCGTAGCGCAATACAGAATCGTTCACAATTTTAAGTTGCACCACTTGGTCGTCATAACCTTGCACAACCGCCATCCATTCAATACCATTTATATTAAAAACGGACTTAACACGCCCCTCACAATAATAATCGTACCCGCGCATACGGGTTTTGTCGTTTGTTTCAGATTCTAAATGCTGTAAATGAATAGTCACAAACGCAAAGTTACGCTATCAAAAATTAAAATCTTACAATTTAATAATCTGATGTGTAGTTGTTACATTACTTTGTTCAATAAGAATAAAATATAAACCAGCAGCAAATGTTTCAATATTTATAGTACTGCTCGAAATAATGCCCTCATTTGAAAGCAAAACAACACCATATATATTTGCAATAGTTACATTAAATACTGCATTAGATGCTGCATTAAACTGCACGATATCCTTAACTGGATTTGGACTTACTACAATTTTATTTACACTATACGCTGGTGTGGCATAAGTAAAATCTCCACAGCCTTCTAATTCGTAATCGAGAAAATAATGCGTTGTTAAATAGGTTCGCAAAACCGCTGCAAGGCTATCTGCAAATTGCTTTCTATTTTCAGCTGTGTTGCGCACGCCACTCATATTGCATTCAATTTGAATACCATCAATGGTGCCGCCATTATATGAACTGCGCTGAATAGTATTGTATCCGCCTGAATAATAATTTTCACCAGTATTTGGAAATGGGTCGGCTGCAGATGGCACCGAAGGATATCCCTTATCACTAATTAAAGTGCCAAAACTATTTTCACCACGCAATAATGCTGCATGCGACAATGCACCTGCATTTGTGTTAACTAAATTGAGTATACTACTATAATTAATATAGGTATCCGTATTTAATATATCATCCGATAATTGTAATTCGTCGTCATATAATAAATAACCAATTTCGAGACGTTGAATAGGATTGCCATGACCGTGTAAATCAATATAAAATCCTTTGCCATATTGACCCATTACGAGCGCTTCGGCGTCATCTAAAAAACCATTAAAATCGTTCCATGCTTGCACAGCTGAATCGTTTCCACAAGCACCTTCGGTTAAATTTCTATTTGCATCCAACTTTCTTCTATCCAATAAATTAATTACTACATGCGCATAACATCCAAATTCATTATAAATGGAAGCTTGCACTTCGCGAATTAATTCTTGCGTAAATGCATCGTTGGCATATACAGGGTCGTTGCAAGTTCTGTCGGGAATTATATCTGGTTCAAGATATCCGCCGTGTGGTGCACTAATTATTATTGGAAGTGTGCCCGGAATATATTCTATATAATTATGTGCTCCAAAATAACTTACACCTGGAATATATGTTTGTGCAAATCCAATTGAATACATCAACAGAAAAAAAATAAATCCAATAATGCTTATTTGTTTATGCATGATTAATAATTATAGTACTTTAATATGCCAACAATGTTTCAATCTTACCTTTCAATCTTGCAGCAGCTAAAAAGTTTTGCTCCAATTCAATGCTGAATGGAATGGGTGTATCTAAGCTAGCACAGCGCATTACTGGCGCATCTAAATAACTAAACATTTTTTCTGAAATATGTGCTGCAATTTCTCCACCAATACCGCCTACTAAAGTATCTTCATGCACAATTAATACCTTACCTGTTTTTTTAACTGTTGTTTCTATTGCATCATAATCTAATGGAAGCAAGGTGCGCAAATCTAAAATATCGGCACTAATATTATTTTCCTGACATACTTTTTTTGCCCAATGCACACCCATACCATAAGTAATTATCGAAATAGCATTGCCAGTTTGCTCGAGTTTTGCTTTACCAATTGGTATGGTATAATAAGCATCAGGAATATTTTCAGTTATACTTCTGTACAGCGCTTTATGTTCGAAAAACATTATTGGGTTTGGATCTTCAATTGATGCCAATAACAATCCTTTTGCATCATATGCATTACTTGGGTATACCACTTTTAAACCAGGTGTATGAAAAAACCAAGCTTCATTGCTTTGCGAATGGAATGGCCCAGCACCAACACCCGCGCCGGTTGGCATACGCACTACAGCATCAACATTTTGGCCCCAGCGATAGTACATTTTTGCCATGTTATTAATTATCGGATTAAAACCGCTGGTAACAAAATCAGCAAATTGCATTTCAATTACCGATTTCATTTTTTTAATCGACATACCACAACTTGCACCAAGAATTGCCGATTCGCAAATTGGCGTATTGCGCACACGTTCTTTTCCAAATTGTGCTACAAAACCTTCGGTTACTTTAAATGCGCCGCCGTATTCAGCAATGTCCTGACCCATAATAACCAACTCAGGAAATTTTTCCATTGCTTGTTTTAATCCATCACTAATTGCATTAATAAATTTCTTGCTCGATAAATTATTATCACTAGCCTTAATTACCGAATTTAAATTAGGCGCATAAACATCATTTATTTCTTCATCGGTATTAGGTTCAATATCAGGTTCATTAAAACCAATTGCTAAACCGTCTTCAATTTCCAATTTTATTTCTTCTCTAAATAAATTATTTAATTCATCCGTTAAGATACCATTCTCGCGCAGATATAATTCAAAATTAATAACAGGATCTTTTTTCGCCCAATCTTCAAATAATTCTTTTGGCACGTACTTAACACCACTTGCCTCTTCATGTCCACGCATGCGGAAAGTCATACATTCCAATAACACAGGCTTATTTTCATTGATGCAATAATTGCGGCAATCATTTAAAACATGTACCATTTCCAATATATTATTGCCATCAACCGTTAGCGAACGCATACCGTAACCAATGCCCTTATCAGCAATTTTTTCGCACATAAATTGCTCGTTGGTTGGTGTAGATAAACCATAACCATTATTTTCAACAATAAATATCACAGGCAATCCCCAAACTGCAGCCACGTTTAGCGATTCATGAAAATCACCTTCGCTGGTACCACCTTCGCCAGAAAAAACAACCGTTACTTTATTTTCCTTTTTTAACTTCGCAGCTAAAGCAATACCATCAGCAACGGCTAACTGCGGACCAAGATGCGAAATCATACCTACAATATGATGTTCATTGGTGCCAAAGTGAAAACTCCTTTCACGCCCCTTGCTAAATCCACTTTTTTTACCTTGCCACTGATTAAATAATTTCCCGAACGGAATATTACGACCAGTAAATATGCCCAAATTGCGGTGCAGCGGTAAAATATATTCATCATCATCCAAAACAAAAGGAACAGCACAAGCAATAGCCTCCTGACCAATTCCGCTGAACCATTTACTCACTCTGCCTTGACGCAGCAAATTGAGCATTTTTTCTTCAATCATTCTCGGCTTCAGCAATCGAGCATACAAATCTAACAATTGTTCGTTTGTAAGCGCTCCTTTATCGTATTGCATTACGCGGCTAAAATGTTTTAAATCCGTGTCCATAAGGCAAAGTTACAACGAAATCTAGTGGGTAAAGTGCCACATTTTATCAAGATAGTAAAAAGCTGCAGCAGCAATATTTGGAGCAGCAGCATTTTGCACGCCACGTCAATACCAACCGGCTTTTCCCTCCAACGCCGCCCTCGTTCCTCGGTCAGGGTTTCCGGTGCAATCCGGGCTAGATGAAGCTGTTACCAATTTATCAAATAATTTCCATTGTTAGGTAGCATTTTCCTTATTTGGTTATTAGCCAATATTGAGTAGCCATGGCACTTAATCAAAATAAATAATTGATTTATCGCTTTCTACTTTGGTAGTATTTAAACTCCCGTAAAAAATAAAAAACTGCGTGATACTTATGGTGTCGAAATTAATAAACCCAAATTTGAAGAAAAAAAGATTTTTATAATTAAGCAGCCAACATTCGAATACAACAGTGATTCAGCGTTCTGATTATCAACGACTTAAAATTTAGGTAGATGGAATAACAAATAATTTAGCGCATTACATTTAATTGACTGAAAACTTCGACATGGCTTCAAGTTATTCGGTATTAGTATTACTATTGCTTACACCAGGTTTAAATTATTATTGAAAATGGTACAAATAAAATAAATTACAAGTGATATATTATTTCTCTGTGAAACGCTGTGTGCTAAGCGCACCCAACAAACACATCGTCAATATTTTCTTTTTATGCTATGCGGTTAGCTCACAGCGTTCCATAGCGAAAATACACACAGCGGTTCACAGTGGTTTTTGTTATGAAAATATGATTGAAGATTGGAATACTAAACTAATTTACAAAAAATACCATTTTTCTTTTAAACTCTTGGCTCAAATTAAGCAATGGGCCTTATCAATTCAACACAACTATTTATAAAGTGATTAGCAATGCTAAAAGATTTATGGCCCATGAACTTGCAAATCGTCTAGAAAAACTGCACAATCGGAAATACAAGAACATTTGCGGTCCAGCGTTTCCATCTGCGGCAGTGGCCTGCTGATTAATTATTTTATTTGGTACTCGGAATAACTGCCGTGGCGAAAAAAGGGAACCAAGCTCCTCAGCTGATTCCCTGAATCTATCAAGTATGAAAAAATCTATAACAATATGTTGTCCAGTGGTCTTGTAAATTCTCTTTTAATACCATCTAAATCAATTGCATAAACAATAACTGTTGGAGGCATTTGTGCCGTTTCGGTAGTAGTAACATCATGACCATAATACCGCGCATTTCCAACTTGTTGAAATTGCTCCCAAGAGTAATCGGCAACTTTTGTTTTGCCATTAAAAAATACGATTGATTGGATATAAGCAACAGGTAACGTTAATGCTATTTGTGTTACTACACTAGCAATAATTTGATCAATGTTTTTTGGGTTGAACATGTGCGTCGATTTAACAAGTTCAAAAATGCAATCATGTTAACGTTAAATCAAATACAAAAATTGAAGTGTATCAATACAACAATGGAGCACACAGCGCAATAATAAATCACAAAATTGTCATCAACCCTTATAATTAAAGCACTCTGAGGCGAGAAAATACTTACAGAAATTTGATATCTATCATAAAAAGCAGCAAAACATGCCAATAATTAAATTAGCAACTGGTTAAGATGCTATTTGGTAGCGAATTAAATGCTGAAAAGGTAACGAAACCAAAAAATCTTGTCCAGATTCATCGGTTCCTGTAATTTCTACATCACTAGAAACAATATCGGCTGATGAATAAAAGATGTAACAGCCGTTGTGACTGTGCTCATCGAATGTGAAATGCTCGGGCATGCGCGTCTTCGGATTTTCATTCCAAAAACATGCAGCAACCATTTTATTTTTTACATGGAACGATATAGAATTGATATAAGCAATCGGATAATCAATAGCAATTCTTGTTACTATTTCTGGTAATATCCTTTTCAAACTTTCTGAACTTAACATAACATTGTGATTTTAATGGTTCAAAAATAATTTATATATTTTTAGCCATAAAATACACTTTTACGTAATTTCCATAGTTGTAACGTTAAAAACGACTTGCGAAATAACCGTCATAACATACATTTCTACTAAAACATAAGTAAATAGGGTGTTTCAGACTTCAATATTTACTAATTCAGCCGAGACGGATTTTTACGCTTTTCGAAATTATTGGTATTAACAATTCAATTTAATACAGATAATTGCCCCGTAATTTCAGCAATTGGTGTCTCTTTAAATTCCAATTTTATTGTTGTTGCGGCTGTAACCAAATCTTGTTTTGCGAAAAACAATTTCCCTTCGTCTGACCCAACACCTGTAATAGTAACCTTTTGGTCTTGCGGCACATTTTGAAATACTAGTTGTCCATTACCGTTATTTACAGGTGTAATCATTCCTTTGCGTTCCGTAAATATCATTACAATTTCTGTTTTTAAATTGCTGCCAGCATCAACTATTAAATTAACAGTAGGCTTTTCATTTTCATAAAATTGGTCGCAATTTATCCAACCCATTCGGGTTGCTTGAAGAATTATTTTATTGGCATTAATCGTCTTATCCATTATTAATGTGTCGTATGAAATACCTTTATTTTCTTCCCAGCGCTGCGTAACGCGAATGCGTTGACCAAATTTATTATAGTCGAATTTGCTTTTCCATTTTTCGATGGTGTCGCTAACAAATATTTTACAACCAGAAATATTCCATACTTTATCTATTGAAGAAGGATTTGCAGCTGGTGTCCAATTAATAGCTTCCGATCTCGGATTTTCGTCGCCATAAAATAAACCGAACCCATCGTTATTTTCTCGGTCGGCAAACTGCACTTCCATTAATGAACCACCTTTTAATCGCAACGCATTATTATTTCTTGATGCTTCAATATTAATCATGCCCGCCGATTCCAATACCTGACCATTGGATGTAGTACTTAAATTTTGTTGCATAATATCCATCATCGAATAAAACTCAGTAATGGCAATGGTTATATCACCGGTTGGCGCATCACCAGTTCCATAAACAAAACTATTTGCAGGAATTTTTATACTTGTTCCTTCAGCTGCCGTAAATTCAATAACTCGATTGGCTGGAAATGTAAACACCTGCGGCTTTTTATTCTTTTGCACCAATTTATAATTAGTCCACAAAATAATATCTACTCTTCTGTTTAATGCTTTTTCTGCTTCTGTTTTATTTTTATTTACGGCTACTGTTTCACCGTAATATTTTGTGTCAACAGCATATCTTCTTGAATAAAATTTGCCCACCACCGCATTAACGCGCTGCTCCGAAAGGTCCATATTTGCAGTATTTGAACCATCAGGGTCGGCATAGCCTTTTAAAAATATTGCATTGTAACTTGAGTCTTTTGCCAAAGCAAGAAAATCATCAATGGTTAATGCATCAGCTGGATTTAATTCAGCATCGCCCTTTTCGAAATAAACTGAAAATGTAATTGGTTGTGATTGCGCAGATAATTCAAGTATACTAATTACAAACAGGGTAGCAAATAATATACGCATATAATTGAGTTTGACTCAAAACGATATTTATGACAAAAATATTGCATTTGGTATAGCTAGGCACCTGCTAAATAAAAATGAACAATACAATTTCAACGCTACCCTTCGGTAGGAGGATGTTTTTCTATCCATTGCTTATTGAAAGATTTAGGCGCAATGGTAAACATCTCTCTTCGTTTGCCCCATGAATTTTTGAAGAGCATTTTTAGGGCAATATTTTTTATGGATGGTGAAGGTTTTTCCATGCTTTTTCTACTCATCATAGAACGACGCCATAATTTCCATACCGTGCGTTCCGTAAAAGTGGAATATCCTTTTTCAACTGCTTCGTTGCGATTGTATAATAATAAACTGTGTAGTTCTATATTCATTGGACAAACCTCTGTGCAGTTGCCGCATAAACTGGATGCATTGCTTAAATGCTTAAATTCATCCATGCCTTTAAAATGCGGAGAAATAATGGAGCCTATTGGTCCAGAGTAGGTTGTGCCGTATGTGTGACCACCAATATTTTTATATACCGGACAAGCATTTAAACAAGAGCCGCATCTTATGCAGTATAAAGCTTCACGTTGACGTTCCTCTGCTAATAATTTTGAGCGACCGTTATCGAGCAGAATTACATACATTTCTTCAGGGCCATCGGTTTCAATTTCTTTTTTAGGTCCAGTAAAAATGGTATTGTAAACCGTAACTTTTTGACCTGTGCCGAACGTCGACAATAAAGGCCAAAACAGATTCAGTTCGTTTACACTTGTAATCATCTTTTCAATCCCTACAACTACAATATGCGTTTTAGGGAAGCTTGTGCTTAAGCGACCATTACCTTCATTTTCGGTAATGGCAATTCCGCCAATATCGGGCAAAATAAAATTAGCGCCACTAAACCCAACATCAGCTTGCACATATTTTTGACGCAAATTTCTTCTTGCTACCAAGGTTAATTCTTCCGCGGTAAGGTCTAACGATGTGCCTAATTTTTCATGAAACAATTTAGCTACATCATCTTTGCTTTTATGCATTGCTGGCGTAACAATATGATAAGGTGCTTCGCCATCTAATTGCTGAATATATTCCCCTAAATCTGTTTCTACACTTTCTATGCCGTGATGTCCTAAAAATTCGTTGAGATGAATTTCTTCTGTAGCCATGCTCTTGGCTTTCACTACCATGCGGGTTTCCTTCTTCTGAAGAATTTTCAGAATTTCGTTCTGCGCTTCCTTTTCATCATTAGCCCAAATAACCTTGCCGCCGTTTGCCGTAAAATTAGTTTCAAATTCGATAAGATATTTATCGAGATTCTCCATTACTTTCCACTTTATGTTCTTGGCTTTTTTGCGAACGTACTCTAGGTCGGCATATTGCTTTTTCCCTTTAACAACGGTTGCGTCATACTTGCCAATATTGAACAATAACTTGCGTTTATGTTCAGTGTCGAACGCCTTAATCTCGGCCTTTTGTAAGAATGTTTGTAGTAGGTTAGACATCTATTGTTTGCAACTGCACAAAAATACTACATAAGTGATTATATCCATTAATATCTTTCCACAGTCAAAATTTGATATGCACAAAATATAGCTACTTTTGAATTCAGTTAATTCATAAACATGCAGAAAAAGATATTGTTGTCGTTTATATCATTATTTATACCGTTTGCCCTTTTTGCAACTAACGGTGAAAACAATAGCATCAACTTTGCAGGTGTTCCATTAGAATTTATATTATTTGGACTCACCTTACTTGGCATTGCGTTAATGCACAAACATGTGTTATTGGTTGCAATAACTGGATTGGCATCGGTTTTAATATTGAAGCTTGGGTTTTTGAATTTTAATATCGTGCATCACTTAGAGCAAGAGAGGTCCATTTTATTGAATTTATTGGGATTGCTGTTGGGTTTTACTATTCTCGCCAAATTATTCGAAGACTCGCATATACCGAAGCTGCTACCAAAAGTGCTGCCCCACGACTGGAAAGGACCATTTTTTTTATTGTGTTTTGTATTTATACTTTCTTCATTCCTCGACAATATAGCCGCAGCTATGATTGGTGGAAGTGTTGCCCATGTTGTTTTCAGGGGCAGAGTGCATATTGGATATATTGCTGCAATTGTAGGTGCTAGCAACGCAGGTGGCTCGGGTTCGGTTTTAGGCGATACCACAACTACTATGATGTGGATTGATGGCGTTAATCCACTCAATGTGGTGCACGCTTATGCAGCAGCAATTCCTGCTTTTTTATTTTTCGGCATTTTTGGAGCTGTACTGCAACATAAATATCACCCAATGTTAAAAGGGAAATATGAAGCACCAAAAATTGATTACCGCAAATTAATAGTATGTGTGTTTATTTTGGGAGGCGCCATTGCCGCAAATTTTATTTTAGATTTTCCTGCTGCTGGCGTTTGGGCCGCTATAATTTTAGGAGCGCTTGTAACGCGTATCGAGTGGGAAGAGGTGCAAAAAGCTGTGCCTGGAACACTTTTTCTGCTTAGTTTGGTCTTAATGGCCTCTTTAATGCCCGTAAATGCATTACCAGCAGCTTCGTGGCAGTCGACCTTCGTTTTAGGCTTTATTTCCAGCGTTTTCGATAACATTCCGCTCACCAAACTTGCCTTAGAACAAATGGGTTACGACTGGGGCGTGTTGGCTTATGCTGTTGGTTTTGGTGGAAGCATGCTATGGTTTGGTTCCAGCGCTGGTGTTGCTATAACAAATATTTATCCTGAGGCGAAATCGGCGGGAGCTTGGTTAAAAGGCGGTTGGTTCATTATAGTGGGCTACATAATCGGTTTTGCTGTGTTGATGCTAACTTTTGGCTGGCATCCGCATGCGCCGCATAAAGAATCTAACAATCCAACAACCGAACAACACGAAAGCACGAGCAGCAACATTTATAACGGGTTACCAGCTGTTTGAGCGAATTTGACTATTTTTAATTTTTTAGAACAGCCGTGCTCCAACTATTTTTCTCCAGATCCAACAAAATGAGCGACCTCAGCGACGAGGTACTGTTGAGCGAGTATAAGCGTTCGGGCGACAATAAATACACTGGTGAACTGTTTAAAAGGTATGCCCACCTCGTTTTAGGCGTATGTATGAAATACCTTAAAAATATAAATGAAGCGCAAGACACTACCATGATAGTTTTTGAAAAACTGCTGGCAGAACTAAGGCATACCGATGTGCAACATTTTAAGTCGTGGCTTTATATGGTGGCAAAAAATCAATGCCTCATGCAGTTGCGGAAGCAAAAAGGTAAAGAAATTATCCCTTTTGAGTCTGAATCAGCAGAAAATGAAGATGCTAATATGGAAAATGAACCATTTGGGCATCTTGATGATATAGATTTAAAAGAAGTGCAGTTGCAACACCTAGAAGCTGGAATTACAACCTTGAATGAAGAACAACGTATTTGCATAGATTTGTTTTACCTTCAAGATAAAAGTTATGTTGAAGTAGCAGCAATTACGGGATACGACTTAAACAAAGTGAAAAGCTATATTCAAAACGGCAAACGCAATCTTAAAATCTTTTTAGATAAAAACAATGACTGAAAAGTTTTTACATATTAAAAAAGGTGGTTACGTAAGTAAGGAATTAATGCTTGCTTATTTAAACGGAAATCTTAGTGATGCCGAAAGTAAACGCATTGCCAAATTAATTGAAGCAGATCCGTTTTTAGCTGATGCAATTGATGGTTTAAAACTTGCCAATCAAGATACAATTTCGAAAACCCTCGACAGCATATATAAAGATATAGATATAATTGTAGGTAATAAAAAAGCCTTTACACTTAGTGCATCATTTAAAAAATATGCCGCTGCCGCTATGATTTTAGTGTTTTTTGGATTGACATTTTTAATAATGAATCAACTCAACAACAGCGCTAAACAACAAACTGACATTGCTCTTTCTCCAGAAAACAATAACAACACTATTATTAATGACTCATCTGATATGGGCGGAGGTAGTGTAGCTGAAGAATTAAATAATGCAACATCAACAAAAAGCAATCAAATTGTAAAAAAATCAGATATGCAACCTGCTGTTGATGAAATATCTGACGATGCTATAGCACTATCTGATGCACAAAAACAGGTGTTTGAAAATAAGGATGCACCAATAATAAATGAATCGGCTCAAGAAGGAATGGATGTCGACTTATACCTGTCGGTTCCACAACCAGAATCAACTGCTGGTAATATTGTTACTAATAACAAAGCAGATAATAAAGCTGAAAAAGAAACAACTGTTATTGCAAGCAAAAAAGATATTAAAGTCGATAAAGAAGAAAAAGTTATCGCAACCGAAACTACGTCGACACCCAGTTATAATTACGATGACATCAATATTATAGCAGATACTTTCATTTTTGCAGAACAGATGCCTGAATTTCCGGGAGGAACAAATGCGCTTTATGCCTATTTAAGTAAAAATATTAATTACGCACAGTGTGCAAACGCAAGTGGTACTATTTATGCCAAATTTGTAGTAACAACCGAAGGCCTTGTTAGCGATGTAATAATAGTTAAGGGGTTAAACATGAGTGCCGATGCCGAGGTTTTACGCGTGTTAAAATTAATGCCAACGTGGAAGCCAGGAAAACAAAATGGCAAACTGGTTAATGTTTGGACCACCATTCCTGTTAAATTGGAAATTGGTGAATAACCTACCTACAATATTAGATTTATTAATAGTTTAAAATATCTAGGTATTGTAAGTAAGCAAAAAATAAATTTTTTTATTAGTGGATAGTAATTTTTAAATTACGTTAATTGCAATTACGAGCTTATACATTTTGAGCAATATTCAACAAGGTGAAATTGACCAAATTTATCGATAGGTATTTGCAAATGAACCAAACTTTTTATTTATTTTGATTTATTGATTACCGCTGTAAGCTCTGTGAAAAGGGCTTCAAATAGCGGCTAAAATAAGTATAAAAGTGTTGCATAAATGCAAACATAATTTTTAATTAATACTTGCTACCGAACCCAGTTGAAATACTTTTTTTTGAGCGATATCTATTATTCGGGTACTTTATAAATGGCTGCACCGCCAGTATAGCCCGATGCCGCCGTTACAAATAAAACAAGTTTTCCAGGTTGTAATTTATTTCTTGTTATAGCTTGATGCAATGTTATGGGCAATGTTCCAGAAATTGTATTCGCAGCGGTATCAATACTCACTTCCATTTTTTCTAAATCGATGCCTAATTTTTGTGCAACGCCTTTCATAATTATATAATTTGCTTGGTGCGGAATTAATATGTCTACATCATTAGGAGCAATGCCATATTTATCACAAACTTTTTTTCCGATATTGGCCATAATATCCACTGATATTTCTACCATTTTTCGTCCAGAAATGGTCATTAAGGTACCGTGCAATCCATTAGTAACAGTTTCAATACTTGCAGGCATTGCGCTGCCGCCTGCAGGCACATAAATGTTTTTCAAACCAGAGCCATCTGCAAATAATTCACTTACCATAAATCCAGAATCGGTATTGTTTTTAGTTAAAATTACAGCACCAGCGCCATCGCCAAATATTGGGCAAAACTTAGGGTCATCTTTGCGAACGAAGCGCGATTTAATATCTGCGCCAATTACACAAACGTATTCCATTCCCGTTGCAATTAATCTAATACCATGATCTAAGGCATACATAAAACTTGCGCAACTTTCGGTGGTATCGCCTACAGGACAAGTTGCACCTAATAAAAATTGGACATTGCAACTTGCTGCCGTATTAGTATAATCTGGTGTAGATGTTCCTAATAAAATTCTATCGAGTTGCTTAGCTGTTATCCCAGCATTGTCTAAGGCCATTTGCGCGGCTTTTGCAGCAATATGACTCGTAGCAATATCATCAGGAGCAATGTAACGTGTTTTGATACCAATTTTATCGCGCACCATGGCAATATCAAAATCAAGATTTAGTCTTTTACTCAGCTCTTCAGTTGTAACAGGTTCGCCAGGAAGACAAATTCCCGAACCGATAATTTTGACACCCCAACCATTTTTCATATTACAAATTTAAGATTAATCCACCGTAGAACATCGATGCGTCATTGCCAAATATTCGTATTTTTTTATTTACTAATTTAACCCAAATTTATCAATAGAAATTAGCAAATCAACCAAATTATTGATTTAGTTGGGTTTAACCTGATTGGCATTCAACTCGAAAAGTGCATGTTATTAATTTCAAAATAATTAATTATATTATAAAAAACATGATGGCATCACATCAATTACTTAATCTGGATTTAAAAGGCTTATTAAAAGGATTTACTAATACAAGTGTTAACCTACGAAAGAAGAAATTGTATATGTATTTATACTAATTACTGATTTGAATTCAGTTTACAACAAGAATTAAATGGCGTTATTGCGTTTGAGCATGCGCTATGTTGTATCGTAACTAGCTTATTTGTAGCTTCGGTAAAGTTACCTGTTACTTATCAATTTAAGTGTCTTTGTGTTTTTTTATTAGTTATAATCGGCCGAACAATATTTGCGGGGAAAAATTTGGCTACAAACTTTATTTAGGCTTAATTTTAATTAAGCTTCAGGATGCGCTTGCACCTGACTAAGAATATCTTGCTTTAATTTTTCGCTGCATTCTTTTCTTTCCACTTTTGCAGCAATAAAATCTTTGAACGTTTTTTCGATATGAAAATGTTCAAGACATCCTTTGCAACGTTGAATGTCCATAATAAATAAGTTGCGCTCAGTTTCGGGCAATTCGCCGTCCAATACCAAAAAAACTTTTCTTACAAAGTTTCGGCAATCGTGTTTAGGTAGCTGCTGATCCATAATTTATCGTTTTTCTTTATAACCTTCTTTTTGAGCGTATTCGCGTAATTTTTCTTTTAAAATATTGCGTGCCCTATGAAGGCGTGATCTGACTGTGCCGATGGGTATATCAATAATTTTAGCAATTTCCTCGTATGAAAAATCTTCTACATCACACAAGAGAATTATCGTTTTAAAATCAACGGGCAATTGGTTTAACGCCCGTGTAACCTCATCTCCTAGCATGCCCTGAAACAATTCCTGCCTCAAATCAAGGTAAGCTACATGGCCTTCATCGTCGGTATCGTGGTAACTCACCACTTCATCATAATCTACTTTAGTCGGCTGCTTAGTTTTTCGACGGTATTCGTTAATGAAACCGTTTTTTAAAATCTTAAAGAGCCAAGCCTTAGCATTTGTACCCTGTTGGTATGATTCTATAAAGCGATAAGCTTTCAAAAAAGTTTCCTGTACCAGATCATTTGCATCATCTTCGTCTAAAGTAAGATGAAAAGCAAAATTGTACAGCGCATCCATATGGGGTAAAAACTCCTTATTGAAGATACGGTCCTTATTGCTTTTGGTGAGGTTTACTTTTTCCACAGCCCTAAAATTAGAATAATTTACCGTCCTTTCAAATTATTTGTGATTGGGCGATTGTTCCGTTTAATTTAATTTTTTTACTTTTGGTTCATTATTTAACTAAAAAATAATATAAACATAGACCCTACCTCTACGAACTAACTGCTACATGCGATCACTACTCAGGGTTTTTCCGAATCAACTTTTCGCCTCTTTGGCTATTCTAGGTTTAATTATTGGCCTCGTAACCTCAAAAGTGGTGCTCAGCGTTGCCACAATTATGCTCCTTTGCAATGCCATTATTAACATTAGAGCAGGTCAAAATTTTAAAAAATGGTTGGGCGATACTACCAGCATGCTTTTTTTAGTATTGTTCCTCGTTTATTTGCTCACCGGACTTTACTCAACCGATACAGGATATTGGATAGATCGCAGCCGAATGAAATTGCCTTTTTTGGCTCTTCCACTAGGTTTTACAACTGTTAAAACCCTTACCACAAAAGCGTTCCGACGGTGGTTGGCAATATATTTCTACGTAATTACTGCTGCTGCTGTTGTTGTCTGTATCAACTATTTCGCACATTTTGAAACCCTTAACGAACAGCTAACTAAAGGTCAACCCATACCAGCCCCCCTGCGCGACCACATTCGTTTTAGCCTAGAAATGGCATTTGCCATAGTTGTCGGCATTTATTTATGGAAGCAAAATTTTACGTTTGTAAATCACAAAGAAAAATATATGTTAGGTGCTTCACTGGTATTTCTAATCTTTTTCATTCACATATTTGCTGTTCGCTCAGGCATTCTTACACTTTATATAGCAATTGTTGTAATGATATTTCATTGGCTGTTTACACAAAAAGCATATTTAAAAGGTTTATTAGCCCTTGCGGGGATGGCCATATTTGCTGTCTGCGCAGTTCAGTTTATTCCGTCACTCCATTCCAGAATGTCCTATTTCCAATATGAATTAGACCTAATAAAAAAGGGAGAATTACACCCGGAACACAGCGATGCACAGCGACTACTTAGTATTGAATACGGATTACAAATTGCGAAACAAAATCCATTAATTGGCGTTGGTGTTGGCGACATTAAATCAGAAATGGATAAATTATATGCTCAAAATGCAGGTAGTGAATTTGTAAAATCTAAACTTCCGCATAACCAATTTGTCTATTTTTTAGCTGCAAGCGGAATTATTGGATTTTTAGTATTTGTGTTTACATTGTGCTATCCGTGGTTTAGCAAAAAACGATATCGTAATATGCTGTTTACTGTTTTCCTGTTGATTATGGTATTTTCGTTCATGGCAGAACATACACTCGAAATACAGCTAGGAACTTCATTTTATCTGCTATTTTTGTTGTTGATTAAAAAATATATCGACGATTTGGCACTTACCGATAAAAAAGAAAATGCTTATGCATAAAATTACTGCCATAATTCCCTGTAAAAATGAAGCACATAATATTGAAGCTGTTTTAGCTTCTGTAAGTTGGTGTGATGAAATTATGGTGATTGATTCGTTTAGCACCGACAACACTGTTGCACTGGCAAAAAAATATACATCAAGAATAATTGAAAGTGAATATATAAATTCTGCAAGTCAAAAAAATAGAGCCATTCCACTTGCAACGCATAACTGGATTTTAATTGTTGATGCCGACGAACGCGTTACTCCTGAATTACAAAAAGAAATTCAATTGCTATTATCGCAAGATATTATTACACACGATGCATACTGGATTTACCGCAAAAATTATTTTATGGGTAAAGAAGTAAAATACAGCGGATGGCAGCGCGATAAGGTAGTTCGCTTTTTTAAACGTGACACATGTAAGTATGAAGAAAAACATGTACACGCAGAAATAATAACTACTGGAACAACTGGTAAATTAAAATATAAACTCGTTCATAACACTTACAAAGATATTTTTCATTACCTCGAAAAATGGGACCGCTACTCTACATGGAGTGCAAACGATGCTGCTAAAAAAATTAAAAATCCTGGCTTCTATCACTTTATCATCAAACCTGGTTTCAGATTTTTTAAACACTACATCATTGACCTTGGCTTTTTAGATGGATGGACAGGTTTCATTATCTGCTCACTCGCTGCTAAAGGCGTGTTTATGCGATATGTGAAATTGTATGGGATGCGGAAATAATATGCTAATTAGTTGATGTGCTGATGTGCTAATTAATCTGTCAAAAAAATTATCCTGCTATTTTAAACAAATTGCCCGTTCCTGCAATTCATTGGCTGCTTAATTACTACATCGTCAAATTGGTAC
>Ga0163144_10004831_pt1 | contig 30205 bp, 27 predicted proteins | sample OliLak19BULKMAT1_FD_123175 | JGI IMG/M metagenome (GOLD analysis project Ga0163144, IMG submission 123175) | Freshwater microbial mat bacterial communities from Lake Vanda, McMurdo Dry Valleys, Antarctica - Oligotrophic Lake LV.19.BULKMAT1 | ecosystem: Environmental > Aquatic > Freshwater >...
ATTCACCGCAGAGACCAAAAGCATTAGAGTGGTAGAATGTCGTTACCGGAATGGACTCGGGCGGGACGCCTTCGCCTGCACCCGAGCCGGGCGCGCTCCCCGGCGTTTGTATCGAACGGATTTCCATGTGATTGATGTCATGATACGGGGAGGTGATGGTAAAGAAAGAATTTTTGATATCCTTTTTTTCCTGTTGATCCCGCAGCCTTGTCGGGGGGGAGGGAGGCGGCCATCCGCGGCATTTTCTGGGGGGTAGTGGAGTTGGATCAATTTGCTTAGTTTGGCATTTTCATCTGGAAAAAATGTCGATACCATGCTGGCTTCTTTATTCTGAAAACCCTTTAAAAAAGAACTATGGATTTATCGAAACAAATTTTACCGGCATTCGGGTGGTTGCTCATTTCCCTACTCGGGGCCGGTTCACTCGCTGTCATCGCCTTCCACCGCGGTGAAACGATCAATGCCCTTTGGTTTGTGATCGCTTTCAGCTTGGGCACGACCCTCGTTATTAAGATGGGCCGTCCCCGTTACGCATGGTGTACGGCTATTCCGATGTTCTTCCTCTTTAGTGTGACCATGACGGCTGGTTGGCAAAAGATTTTTGATCCGAATCCAAGGCTGGGATTTTTGGCGGCCATTGAAAAATTCCGGGGGCAACTGCCCACGGCCACTGTGGGCGATACCGAGAAATTCAAAATCCAAATTTTTAATAACCAAATGGATGTCGTGGTGACAGCCATTTTTATGATTCTCGTCATCTTGGTCGTACTGGCCAATGTTAAACTCTGGTGGGAACTCCTCACGGGACGCACCCCCGCCCGCCTCCATGAATATCCCCCAGTGGCTTTAACCGCGGAAATGATGGCCCGGGCAACCCACGGCGTATCCCCTTTTAATGAATACAGCAATCAACCCCATCTTGAATAAAGGGATGCCGAGGCTCTTAGTGATACGGGGGGGAGCATTAGGGGATTTTATTCTCTCGTTGCCGGTGATGGCGGCATTAAAACGGGAAATACAGGACTCACAAATCGAGATTATGGGTTACCCCCGGATTGTGGCTCTGGCTGTGGAACGGGTTTATGCCGAGAAGGTGCGTTCGATTGATTACGGGCCTTTGTCCCGGTTCTATGGGGCGGATTCGGATTTACCGGAGGAGTTATGTGCGTACTTCGCCTCCTTCCACCAGATCATTTCATTTTTTTATGATCCGGATGATATTTTCCATGGCAATTTGCGCAAGGCCGGTGCACGGCATATCTTGCAGCTACCCCATAAGCCTGATGAAAATAAACCCCTCCCGGCCTCAGAACAATTTGCGCGGGGCTTAGAGAAAATAGGGATTTTCCCCGGGGATTTTGCGCCACGGGTTTATTCCACGGTGCAAGACCAGGCTGAAGCCGCAAAAATCCTCGGCCCAAAGCCGGGCTTCCGGGTAGTCATTCATCCCGGAAGCGGGAGTCCGTCTAAAAACTGGCCCTTAGAAAACTGGGTAGAGATTATTCAGTGGCTCCTCAAACGCACACCCGCGCAAATTGCGCTGGTTTTCGGTGAGGTGGAGATCGAGACAAAAGCCGCATTTGCACGGTTCGCACCCGGACCACGGGTAAAAGTGCTGGATGAACTTCCCTTACCAGTGCTAGCAGCCGCGCTCGGGACCGCGACGGTATTTGTGGGGCATGACAGCGGCATCAGTCATCTGGCAGCAGCGGTCGGCAGCCCTGTGATCACACTTTTCGGGCCGACAAATCCGGTCATTTGGGCCCCGCCGGGGGCCTGCGTGATCCGCAAGGGCCAGAGCCTCACGCAAATTGTTACGGAAGAAGTGCAAATTGCCCTCGCCAAGTTCTTACGCTTGGGTTAAGACAGGGGCCACACTCGCAACTGACCCCCCCCATTATTTTATATGTCTTTAAAAATCGAAGATCTGGATTTGTCGAAGCAAATGGCGACAAAAGAAGATTATAAGCAAAAACTCAAGGAATTGCAGCTGGGCCTGCTGAGCTGGCAGCGCCCGATCCTCGAAACCAAAAGTAATATCATTTTGATTTTCGAGGGCCCTGATGCAGCGGGCAAAGGCGGGGTGATCAAACGTTTCGCCGAGAGGATGGACCCGCGCCTCATCCGGGTGTGGTCCGTGATCAAACCGACCGAAGAGGAATACAACCATCATTACCTCTGGCGTTTCTGGACGAAAGTCCCGACATTCGGGCAAATTGCGATCTTTGACCGTTCCTGGTATGGCCGTGTGCTTGTCGAAAGGATCGAGGGCTTTTGCTCGGAGCCTGAATGGAAACGGGCTTATGAAGAAATCAACCATTTCGAAAAAACGCTCTCAGATGCGGGCAGTCTGATCCTGAAATTTTATATCCATGTATCGAAAAAGGAACAGCTCCGCCGGTTCAAATCCCGTGCGGAAGATCCTTATAAACACTGGAAAATCAATGAGGAAGATTGGCGTAATCGCCGCAAGTGGGAACAATATATCGAGGCCGCCGATGATATGTTTAAACAAACCCATACCAAATCCGCCCCCTGGCACTTGATCGAGGGCGAATTCAAATGGCATTCCCGCGTCAAAACCCTGAAGATCATCCTCCAAGCTATCGAAAAGAAATACGGCAAAAAGAAATAAGTTTAAATCGGGGTCTTGCTTTTATCTTGAATCGGGAAAATCAAGGTGTATCCCGCCCAGATATTGGCGGTTTTCAAAGAAATACTATTGGTTATCGGGGGAGGGGTTCATCATCCGGTGGCGGGGGAGTACCCTTTTGGTAGGTGTCGATGACTTCACCGATTAGGCCTAGGAAAGTGGGTGCGGGCTGGCCTTGTCTGGCCTCAAGCAGACGGTGGTCGCGGCAGTACTTGAAAAATATGATGACGACGAGAGCGCAAACAATCCCCAGAACCGTAAAAATCCGGTAGAACCACAGGGCGCCGGTACTCACCCCGTTATCATGGTCGGTCTCATAATACGATTTATTCGCATCATCGACCTTATGAATGCTTTCTTGGAGGTGGAATGCGAGTCCGATCCAGAGATAAAAAGGAATCGCAATAATCAAGATGATGGCGATATCCGGTTGGTTCGGGAACCGGGCGAAGGCGGCGAACCACATAGCGAGGCCGGCATAAACCTGGGAGCGGTGGATCATAAATAGGCCTTTGATCCCGTGACCGTCATTAATCACCCACATAATCACAAAGTACAGGATCACCGCGAGAAGCATGTACAGGATCATCCGCATATTCTCCGTGGCGAACCAAGTCGTCCAAATCCCTGCCATCGCCCATAATCCAGCCATAAAAAGGGGAAGATGATTCCGTTTTGCGATAAAAACACTGTAAAGCTCGACAAAGATGGCCAGAATCAGGCAGACGCCAGTGATCACGGCGAATAATAGCAGACCGGTGAATTTGCCCGAGATCCAGACAAATCCGGCTAATAAAGGCAGGCCTAACACATAGGAGAGGATCTTGAGAGCGATATCGATTTTCCGGGGTTGGCCATTATCCTGCATGTTTTCAGCTTGTTCCTTTAGGGCTCCAGAAAACCGCGGAGTTTTTCTTTCATGGTCTCGCGTGCGCGGAAGATGATGGATTTCGTCGCGGGCACCGAGCAATTGATGATTTTGGCGATCTCTTCATAGGGCATGTCCTCGTATCGGCGTAAGACCAGGGCTGTCCTTTGATTCTCGGGCAGGGAAGCCATAGCCTCGTCGATGGCCCGTTCCAGCTCGTTTTGTTCGGCGACCTGGATCGAGTTTTTTGTTTTTGGATCGGCAAATTGCGGCTCGGCGCGTTCGCTATCGTCGGGGAGCTGGGAGCCCTCGAGGGAATCGAGTTTATGGATGCTCCGGCGGCGGATTTCATTCAGAGAGAGATTGCGCACGATGGTGAACATCCAAGTGGTGAATTTCGCGCTGGGCTGGTAACGCGGTGCGGCCTTGTATATCTGGATAAAGACATTTTGCGCGATGTCCTCGGCCTCAATGAGGTCATTAATCATCTTATAAACGGCATTAATGACCGAGGCTTTATGTTTCTCCACGAGCTCTTCAAAGGCACGAAGGTCCCCTTTGCTTACCTGTACCATGAGTTGTGTATCGTGATCGAGCTCTTGCCCCATCTGGGGAATCTAGGCATCTACGGAAATGAAAGAAAGTTTTTTTGGTTGTCATCGGCAGATGATTTTCTGCAATCTCATCGGCATGGCAGGTCATAGTCACTGGGCAAATATACAAAGGACAAAAAATGCGGCGGATTCAAAACGCGGCAAACTTTTCAGTAAACTCTCTAAGGAAGTCCAAATGGCGGCACGTTTGGGTGGGGGCACTCCGGAATTTAACCCCCGCCTGCGTACAGCTATCGACGCCGCCCGCAGCCAGAGCATGCCCAATGATAATATCGAACGCGCCGTAAAAAAAGGGGCGGGTGAACTCGGGGGTAACCAGATGGAGGAATTCGTCTATGAAGGTTACGGGGCCGGGGGAGTCGCTTTTGTCGTGGAATGTATGAGCGACAATAAGAACCGTACGGCAGCGGATGTCCGGATGCTTTTTACCAAGTATCATGGTAACCTCGGCGGGAGCGGTAGTGTCGCGTGGATGTTCCATAAAAAAGGCCGGTTCGTGATCTCCGCCGTCAAAGTGACAGAAGAAAAACTCATGGAATGTGCCCTTGATGCCGGAGCCGAGGATATCAGACCGGTGGGTGACTTTTTCGAGGTGATCGCCCCCCTGGAGTCTTTCGACTCGGTGAAAACCGCTTTGACCACCGCAAAAATCGTTCCTGACTCCGGCAAACTGGAGTTCATCCCCGAAAATGTCACTCCGGTGACTGACGCGCAAATTGCACGGCAGGTGCTCATCCTTGTTGAAGCCCTCGAAGACCATGAAGACGTGCAAAATGTTTACGCAAATTTCGATATGTCCGAGGATATCCTCGCTTCCGCGACTGCTTGATCTCATCTGGAGTATGGAGGAGGAGAAAGGCACGGCCTTGGTCATCATTCTATTACTCGGTAGCCTCATTTACGGGGGATATAATCTTGCGTCACCATGGACTCCCGGCGTTTTTGTTCACGCCATTTGCGCGGGGGGAGTCCCTTGAACCGGGTAAAGGTACGGGTAAAATAACCGAGATGGTTAAAGCCGGTATCGTAGGCGACATCGATGATTTTCTCATCGCTGCTCATGAGCAGTTCACACGCCCGCGCTAAGCGTTTTTCGAGGATCCAGTCCGTGGGCGATTTTCCGCTCAGGCGTTTGAGCTCACGTGAGAGGTGTTCCCTGGAATAATTTGCAGCACGCGTCATAGCGGAGAGTCCTTCACGGAGGGAGTCGGGCGAGTCCAGGCTAGCGAGGGCGTTTTTTAAAGCGGCGGGTAATCTTGATGGCTGGGGAGGTAAACCCCGATCGAGCAGGTGCATGAGTAAATCCGTAAAAAGATGGGTGAAAAGCAGGCGTTTACCTTTGAGATTTTTCAGTCGGATCACGGTTTGCTCGATAGCGACGAGTTTCTCCTCGGGGAGTCGGGCTAATGGGGAGGCCTTGTGACGGGTTAAAAGATGTGACTCCTCGGGTGTCAGGATCTGCGGGATTAATTGTTTCCAGAGCCGGGGTGCGATCACCATATTCCACATGTACAGGGGCGTCGTCCCGGTTTTTTCCATCGTGTGTGTGTCTCCGGGCCGGGAGAGCATCAATGAGCCCCGTGAAATCGTTTGTTTCAAGGAGTTAATATGATGAATACCGTTTTCCCGCACTCACATGGAAACGGCCGAGTGTGAACCCCTCTGGCTCCATGCCACTAGGTAATAGAGATATCGGTATCAATCTCTGGGTCGAGGAAAATGGAGACCTGCAATTTTACATTTCGAAGACGGACTCCTATAGTGAATACCAGCAACTCCTCAAGCTCGGGCGTGTGCGTGTGCGCTTTGCTCATCATCCTTTTAAGGCAGGCACCCCCTTTCGCCAGATCCTCGATATACAAAAGGGGACCATCACGATCGAGGCCGGGGAACCGGCTGGAAGCTCAATCGGATATCCCTGTCGAGGCCACGATCCATCTAGAGCTCTGGCGCACGGGGATCCGCGAGGTGACAAAACCTGCGGAGGCACACTCCTACATGGGGCAGAATCTCGAGTTCGAGAAAATATTTGAATATCCCGACAGCATCACCAGTACGCCAGACCAGTCCCTGCTTTGGTATCACCGGAATGAATCCTCGGTCGTGGCCGAAACCTTCAAGCGGCAGGACATGGGCCATCTCGCGGGTGAGGTGACTGATCCCTTGATCGGCCTGACCTCCGGATGCAAATTGCGCGGGCAAAATCTGGTGAAAAATCCATCTCTTGCCTAGAGACTCTGAGAGCGGTGGAATCTTTTTGCCTGGAGTGCACCGTTCTCACCGCGCAGATGAAATCGGCAGACGAATGGGTCGCGGCGATTGAAAAGCTCGATGCGCAAATGACGCAGATCGACTCCGCAAATGCACGGGCCGCACACGAGCAATGGTGGGCGCAGATCTGGAGCCGCAGCCACGTGCGGATCCAGGGGACTCCCGAGGCGGACATTGTCACCCGGGGGTATGAGCTCCAGCGTTTCATGCACACTTGTTCAGGCGGCGATGGTTGGCCCTCGCGGATGAGGCCAAACACGACGTGGTGAAAAATTTCTCCCAATATCATCCTAAAAGCCGTTTCCCGGCCATCTGGGACCGTGAAGGACGTGGTTTCGACTGGATGCCCGACCCAGGACCAGGGTGGTGTGGCGATGATCGCCGTCCAGCGCATGCTCATGCAGTGCGACGCCGAGAAGATCCATCTCCTCCCCGCATGGCCGATAGAATGGGATGTGGAATTTAAACTACACGCCCCAGATCAAACAATCGTGGAAGCCACCTATCAGTCAGGAAAATTGCTCTCGGTAAAAGTCACCCCTGAGTCCCGCGCCAGAGATGTCGTCCTGCCCCGGGACACGGACGGGAAAATTTCACCATAAAAATCACTCAGGAAAAAAAGTTTCTCGCGAAGTCCGCCAAGTACCACGAAGGGGGGAAGCAGTGCTGGGGGTCAAACCCTTTTTGTGTAGGGCGACCGGCCCGGTTGCCGAATGTCGGATGTAACCAGAGAAACTCTGGCCCGTGGTAAGTGGGGGCCCGCTCGCTCTTGCGCGCTGCCAACTGAGCACCGGGCACTTTGCACTGAGCACATCCTCCTTTTCTTCGTGGTGAAATACCTTTCACGAGTGGTTCGGTCCTGATTATGGATTGCTATTTATCGCGGAAGTCTTGCGTCGGCGATGGTTTTTATTATGCTGGGGTGAAAATTCAACAAAGTCAAAAACCTGAACTCAAAAGAAATTATTATGAGCAAAACACCTATTCATGTCGCTATCACCGGTGCCGCAGGGCAAATCGGTTATTCCCTCGTTTTCCGCATCGCTTCCGGAGCCCTTTTCGGCCCTGACCAGCCTGTCTGCCTGCATTTGATCGAGATCGAACCCGCCTTACCCGCGTTGCAAGGGGTCTGTATGGAGCTCGATGATTGTGCTTTCCCGCTGCTTAAAGGAATCGTTCCTACCGCCGACCTCAATGAAGGCTTTAAAGACGTGAACTGGGCCCTGCTCGTCGGCAGTGTCCCCCGTAAACAAGGAATGGAACGCGGAGACCTTCTCGCGATCAATGGTAAAATCTTTATCGGCCAAGGCCAAGCCATCCAGAAAAATGCCGCCAGTGACATTCGTATCCATGTCGTCGGAAATCCTTGTAATACAAACGCCTTGATTGCCATGAATAATGCAAAGGACATCCCGAGCGACCGCTTTTTTGCCATGACCCGCCTGGACGAGAACCGGGCCAAGTCCCAATTGGCGAAAAAAGCCGGTGTGGACATTACCGAAGTCAAAAAACTCGGTGTCTGGGGTAACCACTCCTCCACCCAATACCCTGATTTCACGAACGCCACCATCGGCGACAAACCCGTTACGGAAGTCATTACAGACCACGCATGGCTCAAAGGGGAATTCATCTCCACGGTCCAACAACGGGGGGCAGCGATCATTAAAGCCCGCGGGGCTAGTTCCGCCGCGAGTGCCGCTAATGCCATCATTGACAGCGTTCGTTCCATCCATTTCCCGACTGAATCCGGTGAATTCCACAGTGTATGTTTGGCCTCCGACGGCAGTTATGGCATCGATAAAGGCTTGATTACCTCATTCCCAGTCGTCAGTGACGGGAAAAAACTCTCGATTGTCCAAGACCTGTCCATTGATGAATACAGCCAGTCCAAAATCGATACGACCATCAATGAACTAAAAGAAGAGCGTTCCTTGGTTGCCGATTTGCTCAACTAATGCTTATATTGGATGCATGAAAACCGCATTCCTTATTTTTCTTGGTGTTATATCATTCTCATTGTATGCACCCGCGCAGGTCACTCCGCGGGTGTCTGCTTATGAGGCCATGCGTGCCGCCCAAGGGTACGTGAATCCTCAGGCCAAAGAAATCATCCTCGGGATCAAGGGTGGAAAAGGCACTCCAAATCCCGTCATTTGGGAAGTCACTTTCTACGATCCCCTGGAAAAAGACCATAAACTCATCCTTGAAATGGATGGGGCAACCCCGAAAAAAACATCGCGTCCTTTGCAGTTTTTCGGCGGTGCCGGTGAAAAATACGCCATCGACCTCAATAAACTGAAGATGAATTCCGATGGGGCATTTAAAATGGCCAAAGAAATCGCTGAAAAAGAAAATAACCTCCTCATTTACCGTGCGGATTATGTCCTGACCAAAATCAAACCTGAAAATCCCGAGTCCAATCCCATCTGGATTCTAAATGTTTATGATGCGCAGAACCACCACCTCGGCGAGTTAACGATCTCCGCCTACACCGGTAATGTGCTCCGTACGAAAAAACTCAAGTACCAAGGTAAAAAAGACGCCACATTCACCGAAAAAGTCGGTAAAACGATGAATAAAACAGGTGACGACATGGAGTCCTTTTTCACCGGCAGTAGTTCTTCCTCAAAGAAACATTAATCCCTCAGGTAGAGCTACCTACCTACACCGGATTTCATTTATCAAAGGTGAAAATTCCTGGAGCTCATACGGCATCGGTCGCACCATATCCTCTATTTTTATGGAAAAGAATTTTGCTTTATCTCGACCAAAGGATTTATCCGGATCATGACGATCCGAGGATAAAGAGTCGCTCCGTATTCGGAAAATGATCTTTTGGGCGGGGCCCTTCATTTGCGCCGGGATAGGCGGGTCTCGGTTGTTTTATGCTTAGAAAATAAGCGGCCATTAGGCAGACAAGCCGTCCGGGGGGGGGTGACCCGTACGCAATTTGCCCGCCATAAAAAAGCTCAAACCTTATTTTTTTCTTCTACTTGTGCCGGCTGGTTTTTTAATTCCTGGAGGAATGTCTGGATCTCGGTGAGTTGTACAAGGACACGTTCAATTTGCCCTTCGGTAGAAGAGAGATTTTGTTTATTCATCTTAGCCTCCTGTGAGAGGATTTCCTCGTGCATTTCTTCCATACTATTAACGATGACCCCGATAAAAAGATTCAAAACGATCATGGTTCCAAAAATAATAAATGAGATAAAATAGAAAGGAGCAAAAATAGGGTGGGGAGTCGAATGAACGGCTGTCCCGGCAAATATTTCCGGAAATGCAGCACTCCCACTGATCTGGATATTCATCACATCGATCCACCCCTCTAAAGTCACTACGCCGAATAGAGTCAGGAAAGCTTGCCAGAGAGAACCGAAATGCAGAGGGTCATTCTCCCGGAAAAGAAATACCCCCGTGACAGCATAAAGATAAAAAAGTAAGGCAGTGAGCATGGTCACATACCCCATGGAGGGGATACTTTTAAAGATCGCCCCGATTAACATTTGGAGACGGGGTAAATGGGTGATGAGACGGAGTACCCGCAGCACACGCAGTAATCGGAAAACCGCGACAAATTGCGTAGGGACAGGCAGCAGGCATACCGCGACTATGGCAAAGTCGAAAATATTCCAGCCATCTTTGAAATAATCCTGAGGCCGCGGGCAAGCTGCCATCACTTTAATCGTGATTTCTAAGACAAAAATACCGATGATGACTTTATCGAGAAAATGAATGAATGTCCCCGCCTTGGCCATTATAGTAGGAGAGGTTTCAAGGCCGATGAGTATTCCGGCAAGGACAATGACCGTGAGGATGTATCTTTGGAATAGTTTTGATTGGGCAATTTGACGGGAGATTGAGAACATAGGCTGGTAAAATAATCACACTCTGGCAAATTGTAAAGTTGCCCATGGCGTATCGGTATGCAAAACATTCCTGAACTCACCGCTGAGCCGGGCTTCGGAGTACGCAGGCGCAAGACTGTGCTGTCAAGTCTCCGAGACGTGTCTCGCATGCCACACGGGTACAATGGGCACATGGCTAGGGGAAAAAAAGAAAAGTCAGTTTGTCCGCGCAATTTGCTCGCCATCAATTTGAACCGCCAAGACACCAAGGTGATCGAGGGGGGGGATATTTTATCCTCGGATGAACACAGTATAGCTCTGATTTTTCAGCTGGGGGGGGCGCACACTCTCCCTCGCACCGTTTTTGCCGGACGTGGCGGGTAGTTTTCACCATGAATAACGGGGATAAGGAGTCATTTCCTGCATCCTGAAAAGATTCCGATCTTATAGCCCGGGGTTGGGAAGTGTTCCTCGCGATCTACCCCGAGGGAAACCGGATGCAAGGATTTACCCTGAAAGGGGTTGTATCTGCCAAGGACTATTTTCATCACACACGGCCAAGATTCAACCCCTTTCAGGGTTGATGGTGGATTTGAAAGTGAACCCATGGTAATGACGCAAGTGCATCACCACCATGGGCTATATGATTTTATCCCGTTGGGATAGGGGCAGTGGCGAGTCACAAAAACTGTGAGGAGATAAGTGAGCCCTCATCAAAAACCTTCGATTTTCAAAACAAGGGCATGAAAGATCCTCGGGGGGCCGTCGAGCCGCTCATGCAGACAAGCCGTCCGGGGGGACGACCTGTTCGCAATTCGATACCGACACGGTCCCGTCTTTCTCCAGTAGGCAATCACGCAATTTGCGCGCCCGCTCCAGTGAAGATGTGTGGAGCGATTTGCGTACCCGTTTTTTGGTGAAGTCCGGCAGGTGCAGCGTGTAGTGGAGCCACCAGGTCCCGTTGTTATTCCACAAATGATGGTTCACATTCGTGTCATTTACCCGCAGCGACAGCGTTCCCGTCTCTTGACGAGAGGCCTGCCCCCCGGCTGAACCGGTTTGTGTGGCCGGTTCCGGCGTGGTAGTTGGAATGATTTTGGTCGTGGTATTCTTTTTTGTCGTGTTACTCATGGTGCGTCCCTTTCGATTTTTGGTTTCGTTTTTGACGCAGCAGGATTTCTTTTTTCTCGGAGAGACTAAAAAACCGCCTGCGATGACCTTTAGCATCGGGCGGTTGTATGTCGTCTATCCGTGGAGAATTTTGTGTTTCGATGGGTTCCCCCATCGCACATCGAGTGAAAAGCTTTCGCTAACCACTCATGGCACCGTGCGTTTCTCCTGCCTCGGTTGCCGGGTTCGTCCTATTCCTCCGAACCTCTCCTGATGCTTTGAATAACCTAACACACACCCGCGTAAATTGCAAAGAGGAAGTTGTGTCATAAAGAGGATTTGCCACCGGCTCAAAAACTGCTAGAAAGGAAGCCGTGTCTCAACGTGCTTTTATTACCGGTATTACCGGCCAAGACGGTTCCTATCTGACTGAGCTCCTTCTCGAAAAGGGTTATGAGGTCCACGGCCTGATCCACCGCGCCGACAGCCTGCGATCGAGCAATATCCGGCACTTGGTCAATGATCCGGCTGTCTTGAATCAAAAACTTTTCCTGCATAATGGTTCCTACCAGGATGCCACACACCTGCGCCGGATTATTTTTAAGGTACAGCCCCGGGAGTTTTACCATCTCGCCGGGCAATCCAGCCCGCGCCTGAGCCTGGAGATTCCGGAAACCACTGTGGAAGGTATCGGCATGGGTACCCTCCGGATTCTCGAAATCCTGCGTGACCTTTCCGAGCCACCGAAATTCCTTTTTGCCGCCAGTAGCGAGATTTTTGGTGACCCGCCCCATTCACCCCAGGACGAGTCCACCCCCGTTAATCCGACGACACCTTACGGCGCCGCCAAATCCATGGGGCACCACATGGCCCGCATTTACCGTCAGGCATACGGGATGCCCACCTGCTCGGCGATCCTGTATAACCATGAGTCCCCGCGTCGTAGTACGAGTTTTGTCACGATGAAAGTCGCGCATGCAGCGGCCATGATCAAAGCCGGCAAACAAAAGGAACTCGTCCTCGGTAGCCTCACCGGAAAACGCGATTGGGGCTGGGCCCCGGATTACGTCCTCGGCATGTGGATGATGCTCCAGCAGCCCCGAGTCGATGATTTTATCCTCGCCACCGGTAGACTCCATTCTGTCGAGGAACTGGTGCAATTTGCTTTCGAGCACGTCGGGCTGGACTGGCGGGAATTCGTCAAATTTGACCAAGCCCTCGTGACCTCTGTCGAGCCTGTCGCCTCCTGTGGGCATGCCGACAAGGCCAAACACATCCTCGGCTGGGAATGCAGTAAGGATCTCCGCCAGATTATCGGCGCAATGGTGGATTCCGTTAAACCCTAAAATTTCAAGTAACCAACACCCCCCCTCTAGAAAGACCCTTAATCTTATGAAAAAAGCACTCATCACCGGGATCACCGGCCAAGACGGTTCCTATCTAGCTGAGCTCCTCCTCGATAAAGGATACGAAGTCCATGGCATCGTCCGCCGTAGCAGCTCCGTGCAACGCACCCGTATCGACCACCTGATGCATTATGAGCACGGTTCGGACAAAAGACTTTTCCTCCATTACGGCGACCTCTCCGACAGTGTCGCGCTGGTCAAGCTCCTCTACGATCTCACCCCTGACGAGATTTATAACCTCGCCGCCCAGAGCCACGTCCGCGTGAGCTTCGACATTCCTGAATACACCCTCGATGTCACTGGGGTCGGGGTCGGGCGTATCCTTGAGGCCATTAAAGAAGCCGGCATCGCCAAAAAAACCAAGTTCTACCAAGCATCCTCCTCGGAAATGTTTGGCAAAGTCCAGGAGGTTCCTCAAAAAGAAACCACTCCGCTATGGCCGCGTTCCCCCTACGCCTGTGCGAAAGTCATGGGCCACTGGCTCACCGTTAATTACCGTGAGGCCTACGGTATCCATGCCTGTAGCGGCATCCTCTTTAATCATGAATCCCCCCGCCGCGGTGAGAATTTCGTCACACGCAAAATTACCATCGCCGCCGCCCGCATTAAAAAAGGCCTCCAGAAAAAAATTTCCCTCGGTAACCTCAAATCAAAACGCGATTGGGGTTATGCAAAGGAATATGTCGAGGGCATGTGGCGCATGCTCCAGCAGGATGAACCCGATGATTATGTCCTGGCCACCGGCGAAACCCATACCATTGAGGAATTCCTCGACGCTTCTTTCGGAGCCGTCGGCCTCGACTGGCACGATCACGTGGATTTCGATCCCCGTTTCGAACGCCCCTCCGAGGTTGACCTGCTTGTCGGTGATTATTCCAAAGCTAAAGCCAAGCTCGGTTGGGAACCCCAGACCCGCATGAAAGCCCTCGCTGAGCTCATGGTTAAATCGGACCTGGAAGCCCTCGAAGGATAACCTCGGGCGAAAAAAACCATCCGGGTCCGCCCAGGAGAAGAGAAAAATCGTTCCGGGTTAATTCAATCTTTATCCGCTTGATTAATCGTAAACTAAACTTAATGTAGCGTTTATGACTATTGGGATTATTTTGCTCGCCATCGTGGGTGTATTGATATTTGTCCTTATCATTATCGCGCTCTGGGTCGTTTCCATTTATAATAACCTCGTTACTTTGCGGAACCGCTATAAAAATGCTTTCTCGCAAATCGACGTCCAGCTCAAGCGCCGTTATGATCTGATCCCGAATCTGGTCGAAACAGCCCGGGCCTATATGAAACACGAGAGCGGCACCCTCGAAGCCGTCGTCCAAGCCCGTAATATCGCCTCAGGGGCACGTGAAAAAGCCGCCGCAGACCCCACTGATCCAGGGGCCATCCAAAACCTCATGAATGCTGAAGCCGGGCTCGGCGGCGTCATGGGCCGTTTGTTTGCTGTCGCGGAAGCTTATCCCGACTTAAAGGCAAATCAAAACATGATGCAGCTCACCGAGGAGCTCACCTCCACGGAAAATAAAGTCTCCTTTGCCCGCCAAGCCTATAACGACTCGGTGATGGGTTATAATACCCAGCGCGAAATCTTCCCAAATAATATTTTTGCCGGAATGTTTAATTTTTCTGCGGCTCAGCTTTTCGAAGTCACGAATGCCGCCGAAAAAGAAGCTCCCAAAGTTTCATTCTAAACAAGGTTTTGATCGGGCCCGTATTCGTACGGGCCTTTTCTTTTGAGACAGCATGGATTTTTTCGAACACCAAGAGCGGGCACGCAAAAAAACGGGGCAATACCTCGCCCTTTTTGTCTTCGCCGTACTCCTGATCAATATCATCATCTATTTTCTGGCGGTTTTTGCCCTCTCCTACGCAGCCAGTAGCCAACATCCCCCCGGAGAGCCCGCGCCCTCCGCGCAAATTGCCCTGTGGAATCCCAGCCTTTTCCTGATGACCAGCGTTTCTGTCACCGTCCTCATCGGACTCGGTAGCCTCTATAAAATCCATGAGCTCAGCCAAGGCGGCGGAAAAACCGTGGCTGAAATGCTCGGGGGCCACCTGCTCGCCCGTCACTCCAGTGACCCGGATGAACGCAAATTGCTCAATGTCGTCGAGGAAATGGCCATCGCCTCGGGGATACCGATCCCAGATATCTATCTCCTTGAAGACGAGTCGATTAACGCATTCGCCGCAGGAAATACCATCAGCGATTGTGTCGTCGGCGTGACCCGCGGATGTATCCAGACTTTATCGCGGGATGAATTGCAAGGCGTCGTCGCCCATGAATTCTCCCACATACTCAATGGCGATATGAAACTCAATATCCGGCTCATGGGCTTACTTAATGGAATCCTCCTGATCGCAATGGTCGGATATCTCTTTTTCCGGTTTTCAGGCTCTATGTCGCGGGGATCGAGCAGCTCCCGCGATAAGGGCGGCGGAATGGCCGTGGTCTTGGCTGTGATCTTATTAGGAGTCGCTATTTATATTATCGGTTATGTCGGGATCTTTTTTGCCAATATGATCAAAGCAGCCGTTTCCCGCCAACGCGAATTCCTCGCTGATGCTTCAGCCGTGCAATTCACCCGGAACCCGGAAGGAATCGCCGGGGCACTCAAAAAAATCATGACGGGCGGGGTCGGTTCGCGGGTCGCTTCGGTTCATGCCTCTGAAGCCAGCCACCTCTTTTTCTCCAGCAGCCTGACTGGTTTCTGGTCCGGGCTTTTTGCCACACATCCACCATTGGAAGACAGGATCCGAGCGATTGCAGGCGCAAATATCCAGCTCGATGATAAACAAGCCTCGACCCTTGATGCAGGAGTGAAAAGTCATGCCCAGCCAGATTCAGCTAGATTATCCTCAGCGGGAGGCCTCGCAACGAATGATTCGGGGCTCAATGCAGTTCTCGGTGTATCCATGCTCAGTGGAAGTGCCCCCAGTCACCGGGGTGCCATGGAGCAAATGGCTCAATCAGCCACAGCCCAGTCGAAACATTTGGATTTTGCCGGGGGATACATGGACGCATTACCAGCGGGTATCCTCTCAGCGACGACCAATGCCTTTTCCGCCCGGGCCGTGGTGATCCACCTCCTGCTGACAGGAGAAAATTATTCCACCGAGGGCAAGGATGAGTTACTCATGGGAATCGTGGATGCACCGCTCCTGGCTGAGTTCCAGTCCCTAGAGTCCGATTTTCAAACCCTCAAGATCGACCAGCGTTTACCCTTGCTTGATCTCTGTATTCCGTCCCTGAAACAACTGAGCCCGGACCAGTATAAGGTTTTCCGTACGCAAATTGCGCAGATCATCGCCGCCGATAAGCAGGTGGACTTTCTGGAGTTCTGTCTGGAACGGACCCTCCTCCGCCACTTGGACATTTTCTTTAAACTCATTCCCCCGCCACGGGTGGAATTACTCTCCCTGGATGCCGCGAGCTCGGAATGCCGGATATTGATCTCTTGCCTCGCACATGTGGGCGGAAGCGGGGAAGCTGAAATCAACCGGGCATACGCACATGGATGGAAGGTCCTCGATGTCCACGACCGTTATCCGATTTTGCCACTGGAACAATGTTCCATCGCCTCCATGGACACTGCCTTGGAGAAACTTTCTAAACTCGGCCCCCCCCTGAAAAAACAATTCCTCCTCGCCTGTACAAAGACAGTCCTGTCTAATGCCCAAATCGACACTTTCGAGGCGGAGCTCGTCCGCGCCTACGCCGACAACCTCGACACCCCCCTCCCACCCCTGGCGACACAGACATAACTCATTGGAAAATCGTTAGCTAATAACGACAGTCACCATGGGCAAGTGCAGCAGTGTAGGGAGATAGATATTCATGTCTCGTTTTTGGTTTAATCACACGGCCTTTCGGGGTGAAGTTTTTTTTGGTAACTCAGGGCTTCGGTCAAAGCCGTTTCAGCCGAGTTTCCTTTCCGCTGTGGAGAACCGCGTGGTTCCCCTCGGTGAAGCCGCCGGACATGATGCCGCCACCCACCACCGCTTCTTAAAGCAATTTGCGCGTGTTCCCAGATTTTGATCGGGCAAGCGGCCCTCACTTGCCACGGGCCAGAGTTTCAGGGTGACATCCGACATGCGGAAACGGGGCTCTGTCGCCCTACAGGAAAACCAAAAAAACTTTGCGGCCTTCCCACACTTCGCGAGAAACCCCACGTCACCCTTTTTGAGCAAATTGCCCTGAAGGCGTTCGGAGCGGGAAATGGTTCCGACTGGCGGGGACGCCCTCGGATGCACGAGGGGACGCAGTGAGCACGCCCGATCCCTGGGCAGACAGGGCTCTGCCGCCCCCTGAGTGCACTGCCGACTTCGTACTGAACACATCCTCCTCTCCTTTGCGTTCCTCGTCAGCAACGAATGCTTCAAGGCCCGATTTTTTAATGATGGCTTTGATGACATGGGGATCATCAAAGACCTCGGGTCTTGAAGAGTTTTCGCGTGACCCGCCAGCGCGGCCACCCCCTCCGCGAGCCCGGCAGGGCCGATGACGGTCGTTTTCGACGACGGCTACTTCATTTCCGATGATCAAGACGCCGCCTGATTCTACAGGCTACCGGAGGAGTGTTGTTTCAAGTGGGTATTTCCGCTTCCTGTCCCCCCCCCTGTCTCGGATGTCTTTTGAGAGAATCTGGCTCTTGAAGTGACGTTTGCCTGCCGAGACAGGGGGGGAACAGGAAAAGGTTTGTATTCGGCGCCCTTTCCCGTTACCTTTCTCCATAACAACGCCAACGGAAATCAAAAGTATGCGCACCCCAGAAAAGGAATTTCTTATCAGTCATGACGCCTCCGAATTCGCCCACTAACGCGCGCACGCCCTGGGCCTTTATTCCTACGCTTTACTTTGCGCAAGGCCTCGCCTTCGTCATCGTCAATACCATGTCCACGGTCATTTACAAAGACCTTGGCGTGTCGAATAAACTTATCGGAATCACAAGTCTCCTTTACCTACCATGGGTGATCAAGCCGCTGTGGAGTCCCATCATAGAAATGTTCGGCACAAAACGCGGTTGGATCGTGGCTATGCAAATCGTGCTCGCTCTTGGCCTTGTCGGAGCGAGCTTCACGCTCAATTCGCCGTTCTTCTTTGTCGCCTCGCTCGTAGTCTTTATCGCCGTGGCATTCGTTTCTGCAACTCATGATATTTCGGTGGATGGTTTTTACCTTTTGGCACTTCCCGCTCGTCAGCAAGCGTTTTTTGTCGGCATCCGCTCCACGTTTTACAGACTCGCTACGATCACGGGATCGGGGCTACTCGTCATGCTCGCAGGTCACTGGATCCTGACGGGGACCGCCATCGCGGCGAGCTGGGCCTACGTGCTTCTGATCGCTGGCGGCCTGTATGCACTGCATGCTCTGTGGCATTATTTTATCCTGCCCCATCCCGCTGAGGATCGCACGGTGCAGTCGCCCAAGGAGGCTGGCTTTTTCGAAGTCTGGGCCAGCTATTTTCGCCAAGAAAAAATCGGATGGGTTCTCGCCTTTATCCTGCTCTTTCGGTTAGGCGAGGCTATGCTCATAAAAATGCTTGTACCATTTCTGAAGGACATTCCCAGCAGTGGAGGACTGGGTTTAAGCACCGAACAAGTCGGCCTTGTCTATGGCACTCTTGGCGTCCTTGGCCTCGTGGTCGGAGGCATCGTGGGGGGGATCCTCATCGCACGCTTTGGCTTGCGCCGGTGCATTTTTCCGATGGCACTCTGCGTCCATATCCCGAACCTCGGCTACCTTTACCTCGCCCATTTCCAGCCGACTGGATGGTCCGTGCCCGCCGTTGTCGCGTTGGAACAACTTGGCTACGGATTCGGCTTTACCGCCTTTATGGTTTTCCTGATGCAGACTGTCGGAGACCGCTTCAAGACGGCTCACTTTGCGATTTCAACCGGCTTCATGGCTCTTGGAATGATGCTCCCCGGCATGGTAAGCGGGTACATCCAAGAGGCCACAGGATACTTCACTTTTTTTGTGATTGTTTGTCTTTTGACGTTGCCCGGCCTCGCGACGATCCCGTTTCTGCCCATTCGAAATATGATCCCCGATGGCACAAATAAGCATCCTGCCTAGGGCCGCATTGTGCGCACATCATGCTGTGAAGCCCTAGAAATAAGCTTCACCGCGCGGTCAAGAAAATACATGGCACGAAGGTGAAGTTTTTCAAGTGCTCACGGACGAATTTATCTTGTGTGAGAGAGCCGAAATTTCCTAGGATTACACCCCTTAAATACTGCCGCGTGGCGCCTCTAAAATAAGGGACAGGCTAATAGTATTGGAAAGGAGAGGGGAATGTATTAGATGAAGAGCTGTAAGTGCCTTTTTAATAATAACATATATATCTATTTCTTGTAAGGATACACACCTTTTGGATACGGGGAATGTCCACTTTCATCTGCGTTTTCGCGCAAATTGCCCCGAAGGCGTTTGGGGTCGGAATGGTTCTGACCGCAGTGAATGCTCGGCCCGGATAATCGGAAGATTGTCCCTCCAGTTGCGAGGAGCAAATTGCACCACGAAGGGGGGGAAGCAATGCTGTGGTGAACCCCTTTTTCTGTAGAGCGAGGCGGCCCTGCTTGCCGAATGCCGGATGTAACCAGAGAAACTCTGGCCCGTGGCAAGCAGGGCCGCTCGCCCTACACGCGGAAATTCAAAAAACTTTGCGTGAAACTTATTTTTTCCAGAATGTTACTGGGAAGCATCCTCGGTCCCCGCGTCTTGCGCCGCCATTATCGCGCAAATTGTCCCGAAGGCGTTTGGTGCCTGAAAATGTTCCATTAAGGCGGGGGTGCCATCGGATGCACTCGGGGACGTGCTCGCTCGCCCGATCCGTGGTAACCCGATCCGGGTCGAGAGAGAATCTCGACCCTCCATACTCCATCTTCGTGATTATCGTGGTGAAAATATCCTTAACTCCTCCTGTCGAAACGGTCAGGGGATGACACGATCCCAGTGTGCAAATTGTTTACCAGCAATTTGCTTTCATCCACTCACACTCATCATCAGCTTATAAAAACCAATGATGATGGTTGTGGTCTTTTACTTCGAAGGCATGCCACGCATTGAATCCCCAAAAAGCGAAGGGGAAAAACAAACTAATCCCCAGTGTCGCCAAAACCATGATCCCGGAAACAAAAAATACGAGCGGAATCCCGATTAAAAACAGGGAAAGCCCCATTATCCTGTATCCTTTGTAAAAGTGCCCGAGACCCGGCACCACACTGAGTAATCCCGCCACGTCATTGCGGACATTTCTCTCATTTGACCCACGAAGTCCTAAGTGCCTGACTGGTGTCATATTGTTTCCCTCAGACGACTGCGCCCCACCCGCCAGCCAAAGAATCTATGTCCGTGTGCGCCTAAAATATTTCCTTCGCATCAAATATTCTGGAACAAAAAAAAGCGCCGCAAATTGCGGCGCTTTGATTTTTCCGGAGAAAAATGAACTGATCCTGATTATTTCAGGCTCTGGCAGAATTCATCGAGTTTTTCGAGGCCATCAGAAATGATCTGCATGCTTGTGGCATAAGACAAGCGGATGTATTTATCATCACCAAAAGCAATTCCAGGGACAGCAGCAACCTTCTTTTCCTCGAGGAGTCTTTCGGTGAACTCGGCGGATTTCAGGCCGGACTGAGAAATATTCACCAGCATGTAAAAAGCACCCATGGGTTTAATAACGGAGAGACCATCAATGGCACTGATCCGTTCAAACATGTAATGGCGGCGTTTCTTAAACTCAACAAGCATCGTATTAATAAACTCCTCAGAGGCGGCGGAATCTTTCAGCGCAGCCAAGGCGCCCTTTTGGGCGAAGGAAGTGGGATTTGATGTGCTATGGCTCTGGATGGAGTCGATGGATTTGGCGATCGCCTCGGGAGCGGCGAGATAACCCAAGCGCCATCCGGTCATCGCATAAGATTTGCTGAAGCCATTGATCGTGATTGTGCTTTCATAAGCTTCCTTGCTGAATGAGGCCACGCTGAAATGTTGAGCATCATCATACACAAGTTTCTCATAGATTTCATCGCTCAAGATCAAGAGATCATCTTCCAAAGCAGCTTCCACGATGTCTTCGAGTTCCTGACGGGTGTAAACCGCGCCGGTGGGGTTACCCGGGGTATTCAGGATCACCATTTTGGAGGCGGGCGAAATGGATTCGCGTAATTCATCAGCGGTGAGTTTAAATCCGTTTTCTTCCTTCGTCTGGACCATGTAGGGTTCACCACCAGCGAGCTTGACCATTTCAGGGTAGCTGAGCCAGTAAGGGGCAGGAATGATGACTTCGTCGCCGGGATTAATCGTGGCCATGATCGCGTTAAAGCAAGAGTGTTTAGCCCCGCAATTTACGATGACTTGGTTCGCCTTATAGTCGATACCGTTATCTTTTTTGAGTTTATCAGCAATCGCTTGGCGTAGCTCAGGAATCCCACTGGAGGGGGTGTAACGAGTGAATCCGGAATTTAACGCCTCGACAGCGGCATTACGGATATAGTCAGGAGTGTCAAAGTCAGGTTCCCCAGCTCCGAAATTAAATACTTCAATTCCTTCGGCTTTCATGCCCTTTGCTTTGCTATCAATGGCCAATGTCTTCGAAGGTGTCAAAATCTTCGCCCTGTTGGCTAATTCAACCGTACTCATATTACTGCTCCTTTTTCTCAAATTAATGTAATTACGCGATTTACACCGACAAAAAAACCTCGCCCTCTTAGGGAAAGCAAGGGGTCATAGTGCCGACCTTTCTCGGAGTAAAGGTTTGGACAGTACCGATTGCAGGGCTCCCCGTCAAGCTGTTGGGCAAAGGAAAATTTTGAAGGCTTTCAGATAAACACGTGTGAGGAATGATACGCTAAATAACCATAAATAAGCATTGCGACTTTAGATAAATTCATTATCTATTTTTCGCCATGGAAAAATCCCTTATTTTGCTTAAACCCGATTGTGTACAGAAAAAACTCATCGGAGATGTCATTAAACGCTTTGAAAACAATGGTTTCACGGTTCGCGGAATCAAAATGATCTCCCTTGATGACACGATCCTCGCTGAACACTATGCCCACTTGGCCTCTAAACCTTTTTTCCCTGATATAGCCGCTTTTATGAAATCCTTCCCCGTCGTCGCCCTCGCCCTCGAAGGTGAAAACGCCGTGGAAAAAATCCGGGATCTTGTCGGCCCGACAGACTCCACAAAAGCTGACAAAGGCACCATCCGCGGTGATTTCGGTGTCGATGTCATGAAAAATATCATCCACGCCTCCGATTCCTCTGAAAACGCCCAGATCGAATTAAAACGTTTCTTCAAGGACGGCGAAGTTTTTAGTTATTAATCCCCCCCCAAGCTAGACCAAGAACAAGAATTCAATCTCGGGTTGACGTTGGCGGTTACGCCAGAGTGAGGCGAGGCGTTTACCGCCTTCGGGTTTCCAACGCAAGATGACCGTATTAAAAACCAAGTCCAGATCGATATCCGCGACGGTACCGCTGCCGGCCTGCCCGAGATGCACTGCCTCATAAGGGCGGCCATTGACATAAAGCTCGACTGTGCCGTCGCCTTCCAGCCCTAATAACGTCTGCTGGCTGGGATCGGGCCATCCGCCTTCGACCGGGACAGCCTTGCGCATACGTCCGGCATGGAGCTGGTAAGTCATCACCACTTCACGCGCAGGAGTATCCAGCAGGATCTCGCCCTGCTCGTTATCCATACGCACCCAGGGGAATCCCTTACTGATGGCCGCATTTGCCATGCGGATCTCGGTGCAAATCCCGACCTTCAGGATTTCCTGAAAGGTCGTCTCATCCGGATCACAAAGGGTTTGCAGTGCTGTGGCAAAGCCGTCACTGCATTTACTCCCCGCCTTTACCGATTCACCCACGAGCAAAGGACTCCCAAATGAGGCTCCCGCCCGGGCTAAGAGGTGGGACCAGAAACAATCCGCCTTCGCATACTCATCCGTAGCGAGGGGGATCTGGCAGAGGATGAGCCGGCCTTTCCCGTAGGGAAACTCCAAAAGCCCCGCGGCACTGCGGCGCGGCCCATTCCATAAAAGCGAGGTCACCACCGGCATCCGCAGCCATTCACTCATCGCATCCTGCGTGAAAAATTCGCGCCAGCAACTCTCGCGCTCACTGACCAAGAGCGCCTGCCCCTGAGCTGACTCCAAAAGCACATCCGTCATTAACCGGTTCTCCACCCCATAAGTATATTGCACTTTATCCAGCCAGAATGTCTCATGCTGGCTGACCCCTTCCAAAAGCTCGTGGTCACAGGCGCGGACAAGGTTATATTGATTACCGAGATCCACCGCTTTGATCTCCAGGTCAAAAGCTTTAGCGAGCACCGCGACACTCCCGCGGTCGAGTGCACTGACAAAAATCGTCGCCCCTTTGCGGGCACGGGCCGCTAGGTCGAGGGCTATCTTTTTCGGGACAGCCTTCCCGTCCACAAGCACTAATGATGAAACATCCGCCGTCGAGACGCCGATCCTCGCCAGAGTCTCGGCAGGCACAGCCCCGACTGCCTCGACCGGGCAAATCGCCCGGGCCTTGTATTTCGCTGCGTAGTCGAGGAATCTCCCGATTAAGGCGTGGGCCACGGGATGGGTGGCCGCTTTATCAGTAATCCGTAATTGTGAGGCGATCACGGTTCCTTTCCCGCTCCGGTACTCGAATAAAGGGGAAAACCTCATTCCTTCCCCACCAAAATCACCGTAGGATGAATGCAGCAAAATACGGATATTGCCTTTGGAAGGTTTCCGGTAAGGGAGACGAACCACCGCCGAGTCGGAACCCATCACGGCATAAGGGTCTTCACCCCAGAATTCAAAATCGCCCGCGCCTAATCCCGCGAGAATATCATTTTGCCCTCCACGGATATGGCATCTCTCGACAGGTTTCTGGTCTATATCTAATACCGGGAAGATGCAGGAGGACTGCTCGAGGATCACAGCCCGCCCGCCTTTGGCGAGGAAAGTCTCAAGTTCTTGGTTTTGTTTACTTGCTGCTTCCACGCCATTGCATTCGATCAGCAAGAGGGGTGTTTTTTTGATATCGACTTTATCAATAGATTTTACCCGGAGGGTTTTCACCTTGTGGTCGGAGAGGATTTGTTTCACCGGACCATCCCCGAGGATCGCCACGACCGGGAGTTTCCATTCACGCTTGCGCTCGGTCGCCGGGGTCACGCGCAAATTGCGCTCATGCCGGTCATACACCTGTGCGGTATCGGACAGGTCGGTGACGATGATCAGGTCAGTGGCTTCACCCAGTTTGACCAAAGGCAGTGCAAATTGCTTTTTATACAACCGCCCATTTTTGATTTCCACCGGGCCGGTTTCTTCATGGAGGACTTTCTCCCCCCGGAAAAGGCGCACGCGCAAATCGCCCCGGACAATATCACCCGTGTCATTCACCACGCTCACCGTATGTTTCACAGTGGCATCATCAAAAAATCGGGAGAGCCTCTCGCGGACAATAACCGCTAAGGGGCGGAACGCTTTTTTCATCAGCTCAAAACCCACCCCCGGCGCATACCCCTTGCCGTTGGGTTCCCACCAGGAGAATTCACTCGTGAATGCGGCCGTGCGCAGGATTTTGAATCCAGGAGACTCGGGCTCCTTGATTTCAAAACGGTGCTCTTCGGGCCAAGGGCGGTAATTATCCAGCCCGGAGAGATTCCACGGGAAAAGGCAACACACCTCATTGCTACGGGCGAGCTCGATCACATCATAAGCTTCCCGTGCGATGGCACGGTGGCACTCAGCAAAGGAAGCATACATGGAGTCATCCCCGTAGATGCCATTGTCGTGGGGCTGGCCATAATGCCATTTACCGACCTCCCCGACATGCAAAGGCTGCTTTTTATCCCACCAGCCTTCACCGGCGGATTCGAGCCCGTAATGCCGGCTGAGCAAGTGCTGTTCGCGTTCATCCCAGAGGGTACTGTCCCCGTCATGGTAGGGAATGCGGGTGGGGTCGAGTTCCTCACAGAGTTTGCGTAGGCCCGGACCGTTTTTGATCACAGCGGATTGATTGCCGGACCAACGTGTTTCATTACCGACACTCCAGAGGATGACCGAAGGATGATTCTTGTCACGCGAAACCATCTCGCGGATATGGACACGCGTATTTTTCCAGAATTCCTCCGCATCCAAAGCCATCTGCCCACCAAATGCAAAGGCGGACTCCACACAGACGAGGATCCCCATTTCATCGGCTATATCGAGGAGCACCGGTGGATGCGGGAACATGTGGGTCCGTAGGTAATTCATATTACAATCCTTGAGCATGCGGAACCACTGCCGGATGTAGGCGGGCTGGAAGACGTCAAATGTGCTCTTGTGACACCAATCCCCGAACATGTGGCACGGGTCACCATTGAGCAAGACGTGTGGCCCCTCGATCCAAATCTCGCGGAAACCGAACCGGTCACTCTGCAAATCAATGACATTGCGCCCCTCGGCGAGTTGTGTCTCTAAGTGGTAAAGGTGCGGTGTCTGCGTATTCCAAGGGATGTATGATTTCCATGAACGGGTTATTTCGATTTTTTTGCGTTCACCGGGTTCGAGCGAAAGGCGGCCACCCTCGATTGAGAGTTCCACCATACCGTTATTTTTTACGGCAAAAGAAGGGGATACATCACGGCCCTGGGTGGATTGATTTGTGATCGTCGCCAGGATCGTCAGCTCTTGTTCACGCACACTCGTGCGGATCGTGATATCCTCGAGGTGACAATCCGCATGGGAACGCAGGTAAACATCCTGCCAGATGCCGTTATGCACTAATAACTGGTCATAACCATTCGGCACAAAAGTCTTTCCCTGCCCGTCACGGCGGTAGTCCGTGCAATAAACCGCCACCTCGTTTTTACCGGCCCGGATCGTATCGGTCACATCCAGCTCGACGGGTAACACTCCGTTAAGGCTCCGCCCGATCTCCCGGCCATTCAGATATATCCAGCTCTCGCGTAAGATCGCCCCAAAATGGATTTTGTAACGGCGCCCAGCTGTTTTTTTATCCAGTTTAAATGTCCGTTTGAGCCAGCCCGTATTCGTCTGCTCCCATTCCGGCGGGTTATTGTAACTGTCGAACATCCGCCATTTGATCCATGGTTTCGCCTCTTCCTGCTCGGAGGTTCCTGCCACCAGCCCCGGCACATATCCACCACAGGTCCAAGAACCCGGCACGATCAATTTGCCATTATGCCATCCGTCCACCGGCATCGGCCCGGGGGGTAAATGTTTCTTACCTTCTTCCGACAGGACCGGGTGAAAGTCCCACCAACCATTCAAACAACGTTCAGCGCGTAAAGTATCAGGCATAAGACTCCCATTTATTAAGGGACCCATCTCCCAAGGCAATAGCTGATTTTACCTTTTTATCCCCGTCCCGGAGTTCCAAAGGGGGCAATTTTCACCACGAAGAACACGAAAGCCACGAAGGAAAGGAGGATGTGCAAAGTGCTATGTGCTCGGTGCTCAGTTGGCAGAGCTAATCGGGCGAGCAAATTGCTCCTCTCAACTGGAGGGATGAGTTCCCCCTCGTCAGTGACCACGGGGCATTTGATCAAAAAGGGCGATGCGGGTGAGGCGACTGAGTTTGATCCCCAGTCACGTTCTGGAAAAATAAGTTTCACGCAAAGGCCCTAGATTTTTCGTGTGTAGGGAGAGCGGCCCCCACTTGCCCTAGGATCAGGGAGCGCATGCGTCCCCGCGTGCACCAGAGGGCGTCCCTGCCCGATGGAACCATTTTCCCGGGGTCCCGAATGCCGAAGCGGTTATCAATCCCGCTTGATCTTACCTTCTTCTGCCACTTTTACCGGCGAAACGACGAAATACAGCCCCGCTGCCGCCACGATGATCACGGCTGCAAGCATAGGCGGCAGATACGCTTCGGAGGTGATTTCTTTCCCGAGAAATGGGTCGATCGCACGGCGAACCAACATCGCGCCGCACACCAGTAGACCGAGGATCGGTACCAACAGCGGCACTTCAAATCGACCTTTCGGCTCATCCTTTTTTAGCTTTAGGCGAATCAGACTCGCATTCATGATGATAAAGACGCAAAGCAGTAGCAGCACGGTGGATTCGGCCAATGCTTTGACATTTCCGACGGCGATCAGAGCGGTGACGATCAGGAACAGCACACATATCGCCACCACGGGCGTTTGCGTTCGGGCATTAACGATGCCGAGAAATCCGGGCAGCAATCCCTGGCGGCTCATCCCGTACAACAGTCGCGAACCCATCAGATAATTCAGCAGCGCGGTGTTCCCGATGGCGAAAATACTGATGCCGACATACACCACATCGATCCTGCCAAACCACGGCGCGGCCACCTGCGCCACGCGAACCAGTGGTGTCGAGCCCGAATCAGCAAACTCCTGATACGGAATCACACTGACGGCGGTAATCGCGACCCCCATATAAATCAGCGTGGCGAGGATCATCGCGCCGACCAGCCCGAACGGGACATCTCGCGACGGATTTTTCACCTCTTCGGATACGTTCAAAATGTCTTCAAATCCGATAAATGAAAAGAACGTCAGCACCGCGCCGCTCAGCACCAGCATCAGCACGGTGGAAAAATGTCCCGTGTCGGTGCCGACGGGCATTTCCATGTAATCGACTGATCCCCAGAACCGCATGCCGACCGCGATGATAAACAGCAGGCCTGCCGCCTCGACGAACGTGCAGGTCAGGTTCGCCCACATGCTTTCGCGTATCCCTTTGAGCAGCACCAGCCCGATCATCAGTACGATCACAACGGAGACTGGTTTGATCCAGATCGAACCCGCCTGGTAGGGATGATCCGCCAGCAGTGAAAAGCCCTTAAGAAGGTTATCCGCCATCGCCTGCGTACCGGCCGCCATGCTGGTGAGGCCCGACATAGTGACGGCGATACCGATGATATAGCTTAGAATCGTGATGCCGAAGGCGTGCTGCGTGACATACGCCGCCCCGCCGGCGCGCGGATGGCGCGAGCCGAGGCTGGCATAGGATAGCCCGGTGAGAATCGCTCCCACCATTGCCGCCGCGAACGCCATCCAGACGGCGTTTCCCATCATCAGGGCGGCTTTCCCGACCAGTGCGTAAATGCCCGCACCTAACATGCTTCCTAGGCCGTAAAAAAGCAACTGCCACTTACCAAGAGTGCGCTTGAGTTGAACCGTGTCAGTCTGAGGGTTTGAGTAGTCGATTTGTGCCATTGCGCTCCAGAGTTATGGCTGACTGAGCTCCGAGTCAATTAAAATCTGTCCACCTCTTCACCTTTACCGTTGTCTACATTCCTTTAAAAGTTCGGGCTGCTTCTGTCGAAGTGGGTCTATCGAAGGGGTATCCCTCCATCATTCCCGATGAATCTCAGTACTCGAATCGAAAATAATTAGAATCAGCGGTATAACTCTGAATATCCTCAAGGCGATGCGGTGGGGCTTTTGCATTAAGCCCGGCTAAGGCCTCATCACATTTCGCCTGTAAAGTTATCTCAATTCTCAGCCTGACCCCTATTTTCTATTTTTCCATGACATCGAGAGGCGATTTGCTTTCCGCGGGTGTGCCATCGAGATCAAATACAATGAGTTTTTTCATGGTGTTAGATTTCTTCCGCAATCAGTCATCATCAAAGTTCTTTTCGGATGGTTTGTTCGTTGTTTCGTGGTGTTCCGCGAAAAGGGTTCCGGTTGTGGCAGCGAGTGCGATGATCGGTGTAAGTAATGCAATTGATTTCATGGCTTTGTGATTTGGTTTTCGGGATCTGGTAAATGGAATGTCATTTGAGGCGGTTCACATGCCGAGGTGTCTCGAATTTTTCATGAGGGGGTTTCTACTCGACTTAAGAATAGCCACTGATGGTGAAAATCACCATGGGGTGAAGCCCTACCTCGCGAGATCCGTCACAGAAACGTAACCTGCACGCTACTCTCGATGATGTAACTTTAGTAATGCTTGCGAAATATGGTGCCATTACACCCAGCGCAAGGCGGCACATGCCCGGGCTCGTCGAAGTGCATTTCTTTTTTACAGCTAGTGCATGTCAAGGTGCCTGGACCTGTTATTTCTCCAGTCTTATACGTTAGAGCTTCGCTGACCTTCTTCCCAAGACTATCTAACACGCCCGACGTGCCCTCTAATAACGAAGAGACAAGATCCAGAAAGCCTGTGCCCACCCGCGTTGGTTCAAGCTGTTTACGAACCTGTTCGGACCAGCGGCGAAAATCGACTTCAGTTGCTTGGCTGAGTCCGACGGATCGGTATGCGATTGCGTGGTTTTTGTCATGTGTTGTTTCCTTTCTAAGTGTTTTAATTGTTAGATTTTGTGGTCAGACTTCTGATTTTATATCGGTTATAGATAGAACATTCGCTCCGCTCCCGCAATGAGGTGAAACCCTACTAAGGTCTAACACTTAACTAGCAAACCAAAACACAACAACCAAAGCGGCTTGAAATCTCTACTTTTGAAATGTCCCATTGACGGGGGCTCTTACAACCGGAGGGGAAGGGGAGTGTTACTGATTATAGTCTTCATGCTTCGGCGGGTGGTTCGTAAATTGGTAAAACCAGCTCTGCCTTGAGTGCTTCACGCACTTGCGCCAAACGACTCTCAAACCGGGTCTGCTCGTGCGGAAACTCGAGAGTGCGCTCCGCCAGTTCGGCAATCTGATCGGCTTGTTCACCTAGCACCCGCCGGTGGGGAGGATTGGCAGTCAACCCGGCCAAGGTTTGCAGGCCTTCGAGCATCCGCAACATGACGGTAAGATTGCCTTTGGAACTGCTTTGGATTTCGTCGAAGGATTCCGCCAGCAAGCTTTCGAAGCTCAGCCCCAGGGCGATCACGCGCAACTCCCCTTCCTCATGGCGGTAATTTGAAGGGATCCGCCGGACCGCCAGCCGCGCCAGAATCGCGGTCAGATATTCCACACAGGTGGTGGCCGTGGTGGTGTCGTTGATCCCGGGAGAAAGCGCCTTCAAGGCGACATCCACAATCTGCCGGATTCCGAAGCCCACGTCCTGATGGACCGTGCGGTAGCGGCTGAGGGCGAAGGCGGAGCGCAGGGTGTCAATGACCTTCTCATCCGGCGGCCCATCCGTCGCCAGTGAGACCAGGAGAGTGTCCTCAACCACAAACTTTCCGACCGCTTGCTCCATCCGCACCAGGGTTTTGTTTTCCCGGGCGATTCGCAGGAGGATCTCGTTATCCACGCTCTGAATATAGGCACTTTCCTTGGCGGAGATCGCGCACCACTTCCGGCCGGAATGAAGATGCGAGGCCGGATCGTCGCCGTCTTCCGCCGGGCCATGGCCCAGGCGTTCCGGAAAGAGACGGTCGATGGCTTCGGTGGTTTCGTGAGTGACGGACGCAATGATGCTGGAAGCCTGGATCGAGGAGGCGACGTGATGAATGAAGAAGATCAGCACACCCACGCCGCCGACCGCCAG
>Ga0163144_10004832_pt1 | contig 30194 bp, 17 predicted proteins | sample OliLak19BULKMAT1_FD_123175 | JGI IMG/M metagenome (GOLD analysis project Ga0163144, IMG submission 123175) | Freshwater microbial mat bacterial communities from Lake Vanda, McMurdo Dry Valleys, Antarctica - Oligotrophic Lake LV.19.BULKMAT1 | ecosystem: Environmental > Aquatic > Freshwater >...
CACGACACGCTGCGCGGCCGTCCTCGCCCGCACCACCTGCTCCAACCGGTCGCGGTCGCCGCGCCGCAGGACAATCTTTCGGACTGGTAAAGGCATAGTGCTATAGTAGTACGAAACGCACTAATATGCAAGAGACTTATGCTACACTACACTAGCAAAGCCATCTCTGACGCCTGCTCGACGAGCGACGGGGTATAGCCACTCTGTCGGTACGAGATCCAGCGGTTTCTGATCTCACGGAATCGACCGTCCAGTACCGCGAGGAACCCGAATAGGCCCGAGGTCTTCTGCGTCACGTAGCCGATATCGTCCGCGTGTCGCCGCAGCAGCGCGTCCGCATTAAGCCGACGGGACAGACGCTCCGATAGCGCCGTAACAGCACGACCATCCGCAATCAGCCTGGTCGCGTCGGCAGGGGGTGCGTTCCATGCATCGCTGGCCAGCACTGACAGAGGGGCGCCCGGCGATCGTTGCATTACCTCTGCAACACCCACTGCCGTGTCGGCATCTGCCAGCGTCCGAACCTGTGGTAGTGCAAACGCGACTCGCAGGCGATCCGCTCTGGACGTCAGTTCCGCGATGGACGTGCTCAACGCTGCTGCAAGTCGGCAGACATCGTCGAGAACATCAGCCGTATAGAATGTTCGTGCCGTGTCACGCCAGGGATGCGCCGCCGGGAGGCCTACCCTTTCTCCTGCCTGTGACAGTTCGGCGAGGCCACGCAGCGTGTCCGCCAATTGCATTGGAGTGACTCCGTGCTCAGCGGCGCCGCTGTACGTGACGCGCGGCGCGGTGGCCACCCTGTCGAATGCACCGAACGCATGATACGGCGAGACGCTGAGCCCGCCGAATGGTTCATGCACTGCCTTGACGTAGTCGGTGAGATGGGTGCGAACGTGCGGCAATCGTTGGGTTGCCGACGACGCCACGGCAGTCGAGTGCAGCGAGAGATCGATCGCGGAGCCCAGCTCCTTCATCACAGCGCGCTTGTTTGCCGCGCGCGAGTGAAGATCGAGACAGAACTCTCCCAACCCCGCAGCCTTCAGTCTCTCATGCACGACCGACAGCGCCGCACCCTTCTCCGCGACAAATAGCACGGACTTCCCGTCCGAGAGCGCCTGTGCGATCAGGTTCGTGATCGTCTGTGATTTGCCCGTGCCTGGAGGACCTTCGATGACCATGTCATGACCGCGAGACACCGACGCGATCGCGCGAAGCTGGCTTGAGTCCGCATCGACGACCTGCGCTGTCGATTCGGGTGCGTACGCCACGTCGAGTACGATGTCACGAATGTCGGTCGGTAATCCAACGACGCCACCGTCGTGCGTGCTGCGACGTGTGATCAGCTGCCGGACCAGCCGATGAGACACGAGGGCATCTGCGTTCGCCTCGAGGTCCTTGTACATCACAAACTTCTGGAAGTCGAAGAGGGACAACACGATGTCCGTCGTCACGACCCACCCCTGACGGCCTCCGATCTCGTTGCGCGTGGCGGCGAAGAACGACTGCAGGTCGTAATCATCCGGCATCGAGTCCGCATCAGGTAATGTCGGAAGCGCGAGGCCATAGTCTCGGCGCAGGTACTCTGCGAGTGCCGGATTCACGATCGGTTCGTCGTCGGATGCCCTGAGGGTATATCCGAGACGAGCAGACGATCGCGCGACTTCCACCGGGAGCAGCACGAGAGGTGCCTTCATGTATATCGAGGAATCCTTCGACTCTGCGTACTGCAGCATGCCGAGTCCGAGGAAGAGTGTGTTGACACCCTGCTCGTCGAGCGACAGGCGCGCCTGCTCATCGATGCGGCGAAGCGACTTGTCGAGGGATTCTGGTGAGACGGAGGTCTGTAGCCAGTCGTCGGTGTGCCGTGCGTCGAGGGCAGCGGGGTCGTACGGAACGAAGTGCGTGCCGACGAGATCGTCGACTTCCTCCGCATCGTACTGGCTAATGGCGTCCGATGTCTCTGTTGAACGCGCCGTAGCCACCGCTTCCACTGCCGCTTTGAACCGCATCGACTTCTCGCGCAAATAGAGCAGGCGAAAGATCTCAGAGGGCTGCTCGTCGATCACTGTCAGGGTCGAGACTCGTGTCGGCTTGAAGTTCAGCGAACGATTTCGCTTCGTGAGATCGAGGAGCTTTCGCTTCCACGTATCAGCAGCAATGACGACGCGTTCGGTCTCTTTTGCTGTTGCGGGCTGCGAATCACGTGGAGAGGTTGGTAAAGTCATGGCCGGGTCGGATTGTGACCGTTCGTGTGATTGCCCCCGTCGTTTTTGCACGAAAGGTCAAACGGCGACGCGCAAGTTATACGCGCGACGAGCGGCACAGGTCTGTCAGAAGGACGAACGCGTAGAGCAGCTGACTTGCCCCCGCTGCAGCATGTGTGTCTGCAGGCAGCGGCCTGGCCACGGTACCTGCATCGGCTGGGACTACCAGTCCACCTCCACCGCCCTCGATCAATGGGCGTATTGGAACGACGCACGTCTCGACCTTTCCCGGCCAGGCAAACCGGTCGACAACTGCGTCTGCGCAGCCTTCAATGGCTCGCTGAGGCGAGAGTGCCTCTCGATGCATTGGTTTGTCGATCTCGCCGAGGCCCAGCAGGCGCTCACCGCGTGGCAGGAGGACTACAACAACCATCGACCCCACACCAGCTTACGCAACCACACCCCGTTCGAATTCAAGAAGGCGGGATCCTTTCACCCACGGTCGCTCCAAGCCCGAATCTGACACTCAGGGTGGACCTAATTCGGGGAGAGGCGCCCCAAGCCCGGTTGTGACATTCAAGGTGGATTCAAATCGGGGAGAGGCGCCGACGGATGTTCTTCCGATCCGTCGCAATCGTTTAGGAGAGAGCTGTCAGAACTCGTAGGTAACGTTAATGTCCCACGATGTGGGCATACGCAGCGTCACTCTACTAGCCAATTTCCTTCCCTGGTAATGCACGATGGAACTCGGAACACTGCAGACAATTGCGCTGAAGGATATCTGGGCGGGTGAAGCAACACACTTCACGCCCTGGCTCGCCGCCAACTTGTCCGTTCTCGGTGCGAAGCTCGGCATGGATCTCGAGTCCAAGGAAGTTGAGGCCTCGGCTGGCGATTTCTTCGTCGACATCCTCGCGCAGGATCTTTCGACGCAGCATACGGTCATCATCGAGAACCAGTATGGGAGCACCGATCATCGACACTTTGGACAGCTGATCACCTACGCGTCGACGTTGAAGGCGAGTGTGGTGGTCTGGATTGCGGAGAAAATCCGACCAGAGCACAAGTTTGCGATTGATTTTCTCAATACGAACTTGCGGGAGTCGCTCAAACTCTATGCGGTTGAAGCATCAGCAGTTCGCATTGATGACTCAAGACCGGCGTTCATCCTCAATGTCGTTTGCATGCCCCCGGAGGATGAGGGGCCTGGTCCAGTCGAGAATACGAGCGAGATCGGTGAGCGATACCGCGCATTCTTTCAAGGCGTCATCGATACGCTTCGCGACAAGTACAAGTTCACCAACGCGAGGGCAGGTCAACCACAGAATTGGTACAGCTTCAGGTCAGAGAAGTCCAAGGTGTATGTGTACTCACTCTCGTTTGCCAAGAAGGAGCGCATACGCGTCGAGGTGTACCTTGATACCGGCGACAAGGAGAAGAACAAGGCACTCTTTGACTGTCTCTCACACCAGCGTGCGACGATTGAAGCAGCTGTTGGCATGCCCATGGAGTGGGAACGTCTCGACGGCAAGCAAGCGTGCCGAATCGCGCTATATCGTGAGGGTGACATCTATGCGGATAGCACGACCCTCGCTGACCACGCCGAGTGGGCAATCCAGAATCTGCTCAGACTCAAGGAAGTATTCCCCGAGCAGATCAACCATTGTCTAGGAGCGTTGGCGTAAATCGTAGGCCCGTGATCAGATCAGGCGATACCGTCGCGACTCGTGCGCGGTCGGAGGCGTCGCCGTCACCCCAGCGGTAGGTTTCCCTGCTCCGTCGGCCACGGCGACTCGGGCTTCTGAGGCTTTCGCACGATTCCCTCGATCGCTGCGACAACCTCCTTCAGCAACTGCCTCGCCCCCGCTGAATCCCGCGGTTCGAGCTCCGTCCGGAGCTGCCCCAGCACGGCGATCTCATGACCATGCTCCAGGAACATGGTACGCAGCTCGATGATCGTCAGATCGAAGTACGGGCGATCAGCAGTCATGACACTTCAGGAATGATGGAAAGGAGGGGCCTCACGTTTGAATACAAATCTTCCTTATCCGTCCCCGGTGCGCCATTCCGCAGTTGCCGGAGAGCCTCTGACCCGACGGCTCGGGCAGCAAGACAACTGTCAGACCCGACGGTATCTTCTTAGACGTAGTTGCGCCTGACGCAGCCGCACGCCTCCTCTCCTGTCGTCGCACCCGTGAAACTCGAAGACCTCGTCCCCGACGTAGCCGTCCGCGGCCTGATCCCTGACGCGCAGGCCACCGTGGTCAGCGCGTCATGGCATGGCAGTGACATGCTGACGCTGATATATCGAGGCCCCGACGGAAAGCTGGCGAACGAGCTCCTCGATCGAAGCCACGAGCAGCGCTTGGAGGTCGTGAGCGCCGGCCGCCCCTGGAGCTTCGACGGTGATGGCGCCCAATTCCGCCTCGTCGCTGAAGCGCACCGGATCAAGCTGGCGCACCTTTTCGACCCGCGCCTGGCGGTCCACACCTCGATCGTGACGCCGCTGCCGCATCAGATCACGGCCGTCTACGAGTCGATGCTGCCTCGTCAGCCGCTCCGGTTCCTGCTGGCCGACGACCCCGGCGCCGGAAAGACGATCATGGCCGGCCTGCTGATCAAGGAGCTGATCGCCCGCGGCGACGTCCGGCGCTGCCTCATCGTCTGCCCAGGCAGCTTGGCGGAGCAGTGGCAGGACGAGCTCAGCCAGAAGTTCCACCTGCCGTTTGAGATCCTGACGAACGACAAGCTCGAAGCCTCGCGCACGGGGAACTGGTTCTTCGAGAACAACCTCGCGATCGCCAGGTTGGACAAGCTCTCCCGCAGCGAGGAAATCCAACAAAAGCTCAGCGCACCTGATTGCCAGTATGACCTGATCGTCTGCGACGAAGCCCACAAGATGTCGGCGACCTTCTTTGGCGGAGAGGTGAAGTACACGGGGCGCTACAAGCTGGGGCAGCTCCTGTCAGGGCTCACGCGGCACTTCCTGTTGATGTCGGCCACGCCGCACAACGGTAAGGAGGAGGACTTCCAGCTCTTCATGGCGCTGCTCGATGGCGATCGCTTCGAAGGGAAGTTCCGCGACGGGGTGCACAAGGCGGAAGTGGCGGACCTGATGCGGCGCATGGTGAAGGAGGACCTGCTCAAATTCGATGGCAAGCCGCTCTTTCCCGAGCGCATTGCTTACACCGTGCGGTACGTGCTGTCGGAGCTCGAGGCGCGCCTCTACAAGGAAGTCACCGACTACGTCCGGCAGGAGTTCAACCGCGCCGATGCGCTGAAGAACAACAAGAAGGTCACCGTCGGATTCGCGCTGACAATCCTGCAGCGCCGGCTCGCCTCCTCACCGGAGGCGATTTACCAGTCGTTGCACCGTCGGCGTGAGCGGCTGGAGTCGCGGTATCGCGAGTTGGAGCTGCTGCAGCGCGGCGGGGCAGTGCCGGCGCCGGCTGTTCTGGGGCGTGAGCTCTCGCTCGATGACCTCGATGATCTCGACGAGGCTCCAGAGGACGAGGCTGAGGCGGCGGAAGGGGAAGTCTTCGACCAGGCCACCGCCGCGGCGACGATGGCCGAGCTGAAGATCGAGATCGGCACCCTCACCCGACTCGAAGCGCTCGCGGCCGACGTTCGGCGGAGTGGTGAAGACGCCAAGTGGAAGCAGCTGTCGCAGCTACTCGGTGAACTCTTTTCAATTCACGGCAACGTCAGCTCAGTCGGAGAGCCGACGCTTCCGTACGCGGGCGAGATTCCAAAGCCCGTCGGATCGCCGCACCAGAAGCTGGTGCTCTTCACGGAGCATCGCGACACGCTGAACTACCTCGCAGCGCGCATCGGAAGTCTGCTGGGGCGTCAGAGGGCGGTCGTGCAGATCCACGGCGGTTTGGGTCGCGAGGAGCGGAAGAAGGCGCAGGAGAGTTTCCTGCACGACCCGGAAGTGCAGGTGCTACTGGCCACCGACGCCGCTGGCGAAGGCATCAACCTGCAGCGCGCGCACTTGATGGTGAATTACGACCTGCCGTGGAACCCGAACCGGCTGGAGCAGCGCTTCGGGCGTATCCACCGCATCGGGCAGACGGAGGTGTGCCATCTCTGGAACCTCGTCGCGCACGAAACGCGCGAGGGTGACGTGTACACGCGACTGCTCGAGAAGCTGGAGCTCGCGCGCAAGGCGTTGGGCGGCAAAGTGTTCGACGTGCTCGGCCAGATCCAGTTCGATGGCGCCGGGCTCCGCGACCTGCTCATCCAGGCGATCCGCTACGGCGACCAGCCCGAGGTACGCGACTACCTGAACCGCGCCATAGACAACAGCGTGGACCAGAAGCGACTCGGCGAGCTGCTCGACGACAAGGCGCTGGCGCACGACGTGATGGACTCGAGTCGGGTCGCGCAGGTGCGCGAGGACATGGAGCGTGCCGACGCCGCTCGGCTCCAGCCTCACTACATCGAGTCATTCTTCATGGAGGCCTTCCGCCAGCTAGGTGGGACGGCACGTCAGCGAGAGCCACGCCGCTACGAGATCACGAATGTGCCGGCACCCATCCGGCATCGTGACCGGCAGATCGGGTCGGGCGCGCCGGTGCTGGGGCGCTACGAGCGCATCGCCTTCGAAAAGGATCTGCTCAACCCGCCGGGAGTGCCGCAGGCCAAGTTCGTCTGCCCGGGCAACTCGCTGCTGGACGCCGTGCTGGACATCACGCTGGAGCGTAGCCGTGACCTGCTCAAGCGCGGGACGATCCTCGTGGACGAGCGCGACCTCGGCACCACGCCCCGGGTGATGGTCTTCCTGGAGCACGGCATTCAGGACGCGAGCCTGCTGCCCTCAGGTGAGCGGCGGACGATCTCGAAGCGGATGCTGTACGTCGAACTGGACGCCGACGGTGCGGCGAAGCAGCTGCAGTACGCCCCGTATCTCGACTATCGCCCATTGGCTGATGGCGAACCCACGCTGGCTGAGCTCTTCGCTCGTCCGGAGTGTGCGTGGATCACGCGCGGGATCGAGCAGCAGGCGCAGACCTACGCCATCACCACGGTCGTACCGCAACACAAGGCTGAGGTCACGGCTCGGCGCGGTGCGTGGGTGGAAAAGACGACGGCAGCGGTGAAGGATCGGCTGACGAAGGAGATCAACCACTGGGATCACCGCGCCGAGATGCTGAAGGGGCAGGAGCAGGCGGGCAAGGCGGGGGCGCGGCTAAACTCCGGCGAAGCGCGGCGGCGCGCGGATGACCTGCAGGCGCGCCTGCAGAAGCGATTGGCCGAACTTGCGCGCGAGGGACAGATCTCCACACTGCCACCGTCGGTCCTTGGTGGGGTGATGGTGGTGCCGCTTGGACTGATCCGGGCGATGACGGGGTATGTGGCACCGCATAATCAGCCTGCGGCTCCTGTGGATACACAGGTGTCCGCGGCTCGCGCACGCGACGTCGTGATGGCGGTGGAGCGATCGCTCGGATTCGATCCCACGGACCGCGAGTTCGAGAAGCTCGGCTACGACATCGAGAGTAAGGTCGGGCACTCGGGGAAGCTGCGCTTCATCGAGGTAAAGGGGCGGGTGAGTGGCGCCGATGACATCACGGTCACGAAGAACGAGATCCTCACCAGCTTCAACAAGCCCGACGAGTTCATTCTGGCGATGGTTGAGTTCCTAGACGACACCACGCACCGGGTGCATTACCTGCGGCGTCCGTTCGACCGGAGCGGAATCACGACCGACTTCAACGGCTCGACGGTCAACTTCCCATTTGCCGAACTGCTCGCGAGAGCGCAGGAGCCGTCGTGAGCGAAGAACCAGCGTGGGCGCATCTCGAGGTAGACCGCGCGACGTTGGTTGACGCGCTCAAGCGTTTCGCGAAGGCGACCCGATTCAAGGGCGACATGGAGGCGGTGCTGAGCTTTGAAGACGGATGGCTCGAGTTCCGTATCGGTGGCGAAGCGGCGTCAGTGGCAGCCGAGGGGCGTTGGCACGGAGAGGCTCGCGTTTCAGCGGCGCTACTCCGCTCCCTCTCCACGCAACCTGCGAGTGCCGGCGCGCAGCCGCAGGTCCAGATCCGTGTCGTAGGCGACCGAATCATTGCTGCGGGCCATTCCGTGCGCTGCGCGTGGCAGCCCGCTGGCGCGGCTACCATCGAAATCAAGACTGGATCGACACTTCTCGAGGTACTCCTTGCCACGATGCACGCATCCGACCTTGAGATCGAAAGGTCGGGCATATCGTCTAAAGTCACTGAAGCACGTCGACAGAAGCTGGCTCTCGTCAAGCGTGCGGCAGCGGTGCTGAAGCCACTCGGTATTGGTGAGTCGCAAGTAGCTGAGTTCGTCGACACTGCGCTTCGCATCAAGCCATAATCCGTGAATCACCTTATGCACAACTCGGCCGCTCGTATGGTCATATCGGAAGCCGGACGGTCGTGGTGCACCGCGATCACATTTGAGATCAACCGCTGATGAAGAACCGAACCAAGCTCATTGAAGTCGCGCTCCCGCTGGAAGCAATCAATGAAGAGGCATCACGGCGCAAGCGGAAAGCTCCTGGTGGCTATCCGACAACTTTGCATAAGTGGTGGGCGCAACGCCCCGTCGCAGCGGCGCGGGCCGTGATCTTCGCTCAAATGGTTGACGACCCCTCTACCTACACTGCGGAGCTACGCAGTGATCCGAAGCTCTTGCAGAGAGCGAAATCAGCGTTCCGCGCGCGACTAAAGGTGTGGGAGGAAGCTCGCCTGCTCTCGGAGAAGGCGAAAGGTTCCGGACTGCTCGTTCCAGAACCAGGGCCATCACCGACCCTCGAAGATGTCCTTGCCGATCTTGAGCGTCAGCGGCTTTTCCGCATCATCGAGGATTTGGTGCTATGGGATAACACCAAGAATGAACAGGTACTTCGCGCGGCGCGTGACGAGATCTGGGCGAGCTGGAGGCGTGCCTGCGCAGATAACGCGGACCATCCAAGCGCGACGGCGCTGTTCAACCGTAACAAACTGCCTGCATTCCACGATCCATTCGCTGGCAGCGGCGCACTTCCGCTTGAGGCACAGCGACTTGGTCTTGAGAGCTATGCAAGTGATCTTAATCCGGTCGCGGTTTTGATCAACAAGGCAGCAATTGAGATTCCGCCGAAGTTTGCCGGGAAGCCGCCAGTAAACCCCGACGCTCGCAAGAACAAAAATCTCTTCACACGTCAGTGGAAGGGAGCAGAAGGTCTCGCGGACGATGTGCGCTTCTACGGGCAGTGGATGCGGGATGAAGCCGAAAAAAGAATAGGACGCCTTTATCCGCAGGTTGCAGTATCTACTGAGATGGCAAAGTCACGGCCAGATTTGAAGCCGTACGTCGGCCGAAATCTGAACGTTATTGCGTGGCTCTGGGTGCGGACGGTGAAGAGCCCTAATCCTGCCTTTGCACAGGTAGGCGTGCCACTCGCGTCGACATTTATGCTTTCCACGAAGTCGGGTAAAGAAGTGCACGTTGAGCCGGTCATAGAGAGCGGACGTTACCGCTTCACGGTTAAGATCGGCAAGCCCATGAGCAGCGGCATGAAGGCGGGGACTACTGCTGGCAAGCGCGCGGCTTTCACGTGCTTGATGTCAGGCGTGCCGATTTCCTACAGCCATATCCGGACCGAAGGGGCTGCAGGGCGGATGGGCATGCGACTCATGGCTATCGTGGCAGAAGGTGAACGTGGAAGAATCTATCTTTCTCCGACAGCAGAGCATGAGAATGTTGCGAACGAGGCAAAGCCTCAGTGGGCACCAGACTTAAGGCTCGAGGGAAAATGTAGAGTAAATGTGTCCAACTACGGAATGGATACATTCGGAGACCTCTTCACCGCGCGACAACTCGTGACGTTGACCACGTTCACAGATCTTCTTCGGGAAACCTGCGAACGGGTGAAGGCTGACGCTCTCGCATGCGGTTTCGCCGACGACGGAAAGCCTTTGCGTGACGGTGGAACTCAGGCTACCGCCTACGCTGAAGCAGTTTCAGTCTATTTGTCTATGTCTGTGAGCCGCCTTGCAGACTACGGTTCGGCATTGGCTACATGGAGGTCCAAAGACAACGCGATGCGTTCGTCGTTGCCCAAGCAAGCAATTCAAATGTCTTGGGACTTCGCAGAAGGGTCGCCCTTTGGAAGCTCCAGTTCCGGCTTCTCGGAATGCGTGTACGTAGTTTCAAAAGCGATCGACGCAGCATTGTGCGGCGGTGGCATTGGAACGGCTGAGCAGGCAAATGTGTCAGACGTGTCTCTTGCCCAAGGACGCCCACCTGTCGTCAGCACCGATCCGCCATATTACGACAATATTAGCTACGCCGACCTATCTGACTTCTTTTACGTCTGGCTGCGACGTTCACTCCGCCCGATCTATGCCGATCTTTTTGGTACACTCGCTGTGCCGAAAGTCGAGGAGCTAGTCGCAACGCCCTACCGCCATGCGAGTAAGACGGGAGCTGAAGCCTTCTTCCTTGATGGAATGACAAAGGCAATGGAACGTCTCGCGGAACACGCCCATCCAGCATTTCCAGTCACGATTTACTATGCCTTTAAGCAGTCCGAGAGTGACGACGACGAAGGTACCGCCAGCACTGGCTGGGACACCTTCCTTGAAGCAGTTATCAAGGCTGGGTTCGGGATCAGCGGGACATGGCCGATGCGAACTGAGGGAGACAATCGTTCGGTCGGGATAGACTCAAATGCTCTCGCATCTAGCATTGTTCTCGTCTGCAGGCCGCGTAGTGCCTCAGCCCAAGCTGTTACGCGCCGAGATTTCATCACCGCTCTTAAAGCCGAGCTACCGCAGGCGCTCGCCCACCTTCAGCGTGGAAACATTGCGCCAGTTGACCTCGCGCAAGCGGCAATCGGACCGGGTATGGCGATATACTCCAACTATTCGAGCGTGATTGATGCGGGGGGGGGGAAACTCAGTGTTCGCGAGGCGCTGGCTCTAATCAATGAAACACTTGATGAGGCATTAGCCGAGCAAGAGGGTGACTTTGATTCTGACAGTCGGTGGGCGTTGACGTGGTTCGAGCAGTCTGGTTTCGACGAAGGCGAATACGGAATTGCCGAGCAACTGAGCAAGGCAAAGGTCACCAGTGTAGCTGGGCTCGTGGATGCTGGTATCGTCGAGTCAAAACGGGGACGCGTGCGCCTTTTTCGTCCGGAGGAACTGCCCGTAGACTGGGATCCCGAGACCGATCCGCGGCTCACTGCGTGGGAGATGGTGCATCATCTCATCCGCGTGCTTGCAAAAGACGGCGAGGCCGGAGCTGCCGTGCTGCTGCGGAAACTCGGCGCAAAGGCCGAGGTGTCGCGAGAGCTGTGCTACCGGCTCTATACCCTCTGCGAGCGCAAGAAGCGCGCGACGGAGGCGCTGGCGTACAACGGGTTGGTCCAGAGCTGGCCGGAGATCGTGCGTCTGGCGCGGGAAGCACCGGGCTCCGCAGAGCCGGAGCAGGGAGAGTTGCTTTGAGATCCGCCTCGAGCGTCGTCATGACGGGGCGGTAAATTTCCGGAATGCCTCCCGTCCGCGTAAACGTGCAGCCTGCCCTGCTCGACTGGGCACTCGCACGGTCCCGAGTGAGTGCTGCAGCGGCAGAAGAGCGCTTTCCACAGTTCAGTGGATGGCGCTCCGGCAACGTGCAGCCCACGCTGAAGCAACTGGAGAGCTTCGCGCGGAGCACACATACGCCGGTGGGCTTCTTCTTCCTTCCGGTTCCGCCGCAGGAAAGCGTCCCGATCCCTGACTTCCGGACCGTAGGGGATGCTGGGGTCTCCAGCCCCAGCGCCGACCTGCTCGACACGATCTACATCTGTCAGCAGCGGCAGGACTGGTATCGTGACCACGCGCGAGCGCTGGGCGATCCGCCGTTGGCGTTCGTCGGTTCGATGGCGCCATTCACCGAGGTTACTGCCGCCGCCGCGACCATCAGGGAATCCATCGGGATCGATCACGAGCAGCGCCGCCGCGCTCGCACGTGGGAGGAAGCGCTGACGGTGTTCCTCGACCAGGCGGATGACCTCGGCGTCTTGGTCATGAAGAGCGGCGTGGTGTTCAACAACACCCACCGCAAGCTCGACCCGGACGAGTTCCGCGGTTTCGCGATGGCGGATACGTTGGCGCCGGTCGTGTTCATCAACGGGGCAGACAGCAAGTCGGCTCAAATGTTCACGCTGGCGCACGAGCTGGTGCATCTCTGGATTGGGCAGACTGCGCTCTCTGACGCCAGCATCACGAACGGCTTCGACACGGGCAATGCGATCGAGCGCTGGTGCAATCAGGTCGCGGCTGAGCTGCTCGTCCCGCTGTGGGCAGTGCGGGATACGTACGATGCGCAGGCAGATCGATTTTCGGAGATGCAGCGACTCGCACGCCGGTTCAAGGTCAGTACCCTAGTCATCCTGCGCCGGATGTATGATGCCGGAGGCATGTCCCGCGATGACTTCTGGGAAGCCTTTGCCGCCGAGCGCGCACGGCTGCGTGAGATCGCACCAGCTGGCGGCGGTGGGGACTTTCATCGAACGGAGTCGGTGCGGGTCAGCCCGCGCTTTGCGCGCGCGCTGGTCGTGAGCACCCTCGAAGGGAACACGCTCTATCGCGATGCATTTCGCATGCTGTCGATCCGCAAGGCCAGCACGCTCGAGGAGTTCGGTCGTCGGATCGGGGTGCCGATCTGATGGCGTACTTTCTGGACAGTGACGTGTTCATCAAGGCGAAAAACCAGCACTATGGCTTCGAGTTTTGCCCTGCGTTCTGGAATTGGATTGAGCTCGAATTTTTAAAGGGCTCGGTTCTCAGTGTAGAGAAGGTCGAGGACGAATTGATGGTGCAGGAGGATGAACTGTCCGAATGGGTGAAGGAGCTTGGGCTCAGCTTCTTTGTCCGGCCATCGCAGGCGTCGCTGCCGGCATTGGCTACCGTGAGCCAGTGGGTGACCGGTCAGCAGTACACGCAGACCGCTGTCAGCGTCTTCCTGCAGTCTGCGGACTACTACCTCATCGCCGAAGCACTGGCGACCGGCGGAAGCGTCGTCACCCACGAGGTTGGGGCGAACACCGTCAACAAGATCAAAATTCCGAACGTCTGCATCGGACTTGGGATCAAATGCCTGACGCCTTTCGAGATGCTGCGACTCGAACGCGCCCGATTCACACTTTGAAAAGCTGACAGCGATGGCGATCACGAACCAGGAACGAATCGGCAAGGCGATGGAGCTTTTGCGCGGAGGGCTCGCGCCATTCGTTCAGCGCGAGTTCACCGGACTGCACCTCGCGAAAGCGACAGACGAAGCACGTCGGTACCTCGGCGATGATCGGAACCTCGCGAAGAAGCCGATCGCAGACTGGGATGTCGCCGGACTGCTGAAGGTGATGTGGGAGGCGTGGAACGAAGTCTTCGCCCGCACGCTCGGCCGCGCCGAGCGCTCGCTGGTGCAGGAGATCCGTGACTTCCGGAACAAGTGGGCGCATCAGGAGCCGTTCTCCGGGGACGACACGGATCGAGCGCTCGACTCCATCAATCGTCTGCTGACTGCCATCTCAGCCCCGGAAGCCGACGATGTCGGGCGTATGAAGGCGGAGCTGCGCCGGCTGATCTACGACGAGCAGGTGCGCGGCGAGAAGCGGAAGGCCGGCGGATCACTGATCGAAGTGACGACGTCCGGCTCCATCAAGCCATGGCGTGACGTCGTGATGCCGCACAACGACGTTGCGACTGGCCGCTACCAGCAGGCGGAGTTTGCGGCCGACCTCTGGCAGGTACACATCGGGGAGGGGACTGACGAGTATCGCAAGCCCGACGAGTTCTTCCGGCGCACCTATCTGACCGAAAGTCTAAAGCGGCTGCTGGTGGGCGGAGTGCGTCGGCTGTCCGGCCAGGGTGGTGACCCCGTGGTGCAGCTGCAGACGAACTTTGGCGGCGGCAAGACACACTCCATGCTGGCGCTCTATCACCTCTTCTCAGGGGTGAACGCGAGCGGCCTGCAGGGTGTGGATGAGATGCTGGCCGAGCATGATCTGAAGACCGTTCCGAAGGCGCGCAGCGTGGTGCTGGTCGGAAACAAGATCTCGCCCGGCAACCCCGTCACGAAGGCGGATGGTACGGTTGTTCGCACTCTATGGGGTGAGATGGCGTACCAGCTTGGTGGCAAGGCCGCGTATGCTCGGGTGCAGGCCGATGACGAGAATGCCACCAACCCTGGTGACGTCTTGCGCGAGCTGTTCAACGAGTACGGGCCCTGCCTGATCCTTGTGGACGAGTGGGTCGCGTACGCGCGGCAGCTGCATGATCAAGGCACGCTGCCGGCCGGTGGTTTCGAGACGCAGTTCACCTTCGCGCAGGCGTTAACCGAATCGGCAAAGCTGGCGAAGAACACGCTGCTCGTGGTGTCACTCCCGGCATCTGACACTTCCGGATCGCCGCACACGCAGAGTGATGACGTTGAGGTAGGAGGTATTCGCGGCCGTGAGGCGCTCGACCGGTTACGTAACGTCGTCGGTCGTGTGGAATCATCGTGGCGTCCCGCGACGGCGGAGGAAGGCTTTGAGATCGTCCGCCGTCGTCTGTTCCAGCCAATCGTAGACACCGACAAGTTCAAGGCGCGTGACGTGACCGCGCGTGCGTTCTCGGACCTGTATCAGTCGCAGAGCGCGCAATTCCCCGCCGAGTGCAAGAGCATCGAATACGAGCGCCGCATGCAGGCGGCGTATCCCATTCATCCGGAAATCTTCGACCGGCTGTACACCGACTGGTCAACGCTCGTGAAGTTCCAGCGGACGCGTGGTGTGCTTCGGCTGATGGCCGCTGTGATTCACAGCCTGTGGGAGAAGGGTGACCGGAACCCGATGATTCTTCCGTCGACCATTCCCATCGACGACCCGCGTGTTCAGTCGGAGCTGACGCGATACCTGTCAGACAACTGGGCGCCGATCATCGAGAAAGATGTCGACGGCCCCAACTCGTTGCCGCTCAAGATCGACGGCGATCAGCCCACGCTCGGAAAGTTGCACGCAACTCGTCGGGTGGCGCGCACTATCTACCTCGGATCCGCTCCCACGTCGTCTGCGGCGCAGCGTGGTCTGGAAGACCGGCGAGTTGCGCTTGGCTGCGTGATGCCAGGTGAGGCGCCGCCGGCATTCGGCGATGCACTGCGTCGTCTAGCCGGTGCCGCGACCTACCTGTATCAGGATGGCAACCGCTTCTGGTACGCCACGCAGCCCACGGTAACGAAGCTTGCTGAGGACAGGGCGGAGGAGCTCAGGCGCAATCCGGACAAGGTGAATGCCGAGCTGGATCAGCGGCTGCGCGCTGACCTGCGGAGCACCGGTGACTTCTCGCGAATCCATCCGTTGCCGCGGTCAGGTGCCGACGTGCCCGACGATCTGGACACACGTCTGGTGGTGCTGCCCGCCGATTATCCATACTCAAAGGATGCAGGGAACGCTGCCGAACAGGCGGCACGGGCGATCCTCGAGACCCGTGGCAATTCGCCGCGGTTGTACCGGAACACACTCGTCTTTCTCGCTGCTGACAAGGCACGCCTACAGGATCTCGACGAGGCGGTGCGGAAGCTGCTCGCCTGGCAGTCGATCCTCGCTGAGCGCGAGGCGCTCGACCTCGGGCCGCATCAGGTGAAGCAGGCAGAGACGCAACGGAACGCAGCGGAGAGCACGGTAACCGCGCGGCTTCCGGAGACGTATCAGTGGGTGCTCGTGCCAGAGCAGCCGACGCCGCAGTCAGCGATCACGTGGTCCGCGATCAAATTGACGGGGACGGAATCGCTGGCGCTGCGGGCGAGCAAGAAGCTGAAGAGTGAGGAGCACCTGGTGCTGTCACTCAGCCCGGTGCGGCTGCGCATGTCGCTGGACGGCGTGCCGCTCTGGCGTGGGGGGCATGTGCCGGTGAAACAGCTCGTCGAGGACTTTGCGCAGTATCTGTATCTGCCGCGCGTAAGCGGGCCGACCGTCATCGTTGCGTCGGTGAAGGCCGGGGCGGGGATGATGACGTGGCGGTCGGACTCGTTTGCGGTGGCCGAGGTGCATGACGCGTCGGCGACGCGGTACCGCGGGATTCAAGGAGGGCAGCTGGTCAGTGTGACGGCTGACGGTGGGATGCTGGTGGTGAAGGGTGATGTGGCCGGGCGGCAGCTGGATGAGGAGTTGAAGCCGGCGCCTGTGCCTGACGCTGCTGGTGACGCTCCGGGTCTACGACCTTCGGGTGCGCCTGGAGGTGGTGGCGGCGGCACCGGCGCTGGCGGGGCACCCATCGCAGATGCTCCGCGCAAGCTCACGCGGTGGCACGGGACGGTGGAGCTCGATGCCACGCGGGTTGGTCGTGATGCGGGCAGGATCGCGGATGAGATCATCTCGCATCTGGCGGGGCTGGTGGGGGCAGAAGTAACGGTGACGCTGGAGATCGAGGCGTCAGTGCCGGGTGGTGCGTCGGAGGGGGTGGTGAGGACGGTGACGGAGAACTCGAGGACGTTGAAGTTTTCGAGTCATGGGTTTGAGGTGGAGTAGTCGCCATCAAAGTTCAATCGACCCTTCCCGCTTCCCAACGGTTCATCGTATCCCGAGAGGTTGTTATGAGCAAAGACAGTCTAAATATCGTGAGTCATTTCCTTAGTCGGGATCAGGATGGATCCAAGCGCGAACTACATCAGATGATCAAGTCAGCAACTGCAAATGGTAAGCTCGATGATTCGAAATTGCTTTCAATGCTTCTTGAGCACGGCGCTCCACGCGACAGCGAGGCTGGAAAGTGATCGTACGATCGATCGATCTGCATAGATTTCGTGGTGTTTGCACGTCACTGAATTTAGATCTTTGCAAGGAAGGAAAGCCCTCCTCGCTAATCATTTTTGGTGAGAACGGAACGGGAAAGAGTTCACTCACAGATGCGTGGGAGTGGTTTCAGTCTCAAAAAATTGCACATCTCGCTCGTGAGGGAGCGGGCGCTACCTCATACGCCAACAAAAGAGCGACTGGCGGTGAGTCTTATGTCGAGGTCACCTGCACTGACGTAAAGCTGAACCAGCTACGGCGGACGCTTGCTCACGATAAGCCAGCTGTCACAACAACGTCGGGCGACTTCAATACTTTCAGAGCGCTCGCTCCACATCCGTGCCAAATTCGTTTTACGGACCTAACCGCGTTTGTCGCGATGAAGAAGGCGGAGCGATATGACGCGCTTGCGACCTTGATGGGATTTACTGAGCAAGTCAACTACATGAAGTCTCTTCGCTCGGTCCAAAAGCAATGCGGGGTAGAAGCGGAAAAAGCGCAAAAAGCCAGAAAACGTGATGCTGAAGCGTTTCTCAGGGTGTCTGGTGCGAGGCAGTTAACACCTGATGCAATGGAAGAAGCTTCGGCTGCGCTGACAAAGAAGTATGAGATACCGCCGATCAGAACGCTTACTGACTTTACGCAAGCCGAAAGCAAACTTGAATGTGTGCTCAGCTCACTTCGAGAACAGAACAAAAGTCAATTGCTCGTTCTTGTCTCCAATGAGCTAAAGCAGTTGGTACCATCAAAGAAGATCGAGGTTGACCTGGACTTGCTCGTCGCAGACTTAGTTCGGCAGCGTGATTCACAGAGCGGTAGTTCGGACTCACTTCGGGTTCAGCTCTACGAGACAGCCCTTAGAGTTGTGGACCACGAGGGAGATGACAGTCGATGTCCTGTCTGTGATGAGCCGTATTCAGGTTCACTGCATCAGCACATACGGGATTCAGTGCAGTCATTGAGGATTATCGCTCAGCAGATTCAGGATTTTGAGCGTATGCGCGCCGTTCTATTGGAAGAGCACGGAGCCATCCAAAAATGGCCGGACGCGCTCACCACACACGCAGCAGCGCTACAGATCGAAACGATAGAGCTCGAATTAGCGCACGAAGAATACAATCGTGTGATAAAGCGCTTCAGCCCGGTGCTCTCTGGTCATGTTATTGACATTGACCCTGTCGAAGTGCGAGAGCTTGCGATCGAGTACAAAGGCGCCGTTGTTCACCTCAACGCTCGCATCGCCGCTGTGCAGAATAGACTTGACGTCAAGCAGACACTCCCGGAGAACGATAGAGCAAAGAGTGTTGCTGCTGACCTAATGCACATCCGGGAATGTTCTGCTGCCTTGCGAGTCGTGTCATTGTCACACGCGAGAGCAACGCGCCTGGCAACCACGCACAAAGAGTTCTCGGAGCTAGTTGATGAGTTCGTTGGTGAATGCACTGACGACGTGAAGGCGCGTTTCGGGAAGATCTCAGATCTTGTTTCAGACTTCTTCACCACGCTTGAGCGCGACTCGCCACTTCTCGGAGTTCCGACGATAAAAATATCAGAAGACGCTGAGCGCGCTGTCACCCTCGAGGTAGAGTTTGATGGCTCACCTATAAGCCCAGCGTATAAGTACTTGAGCGAATCCCAGCTAAATAGCTTTGGCCTGTCTGTATTTCTTGCGTGCGTCAGGACATTCAACTCAGGATTTCCGTTCATAATTCTTGATGATGTAGTCAATAGTCTTGATGGTCATAAGCGGCCAAAGCTGATCGAGATCCTCAGAGATCGATTCCCGGATTTTCAGGTCGTACTCATGACCCACGACTCTGTCTGGCGCACGCAACTGCAAACCGCATTTCCACAATGTAAATCGGTCGCTATAGCTAGATTTAACCCGGCTTCTGGACCCGTAGTGCTCGCAGCACGCGTAGGTTTCGTATCGGTTTACGATGACCTAGAGAATGGGGATGTAATCAGTGCAGGTCAGCGCCTTGGACGACTCATTGAGGCAGACCTGCAGGACATCGCGGAAGCTATCCAAGCGCAGGTACCATATCGGAGGCGCAATGACGCAGGCTTGGACCTGTTGCTGACAAGTTCAGCCTCTCGTCTCGCCAAAGAACTTGGGGAGTCACATCCATCTAGTAAGCTGCTAAAGGCATTTCGAGAGGATGCGATATTTCGGAACTATATGGCACATCCAAAAGAGCTTGAGATTGGCTGGTCGGCCAGAGAGATCAAGTCTATTGCCGATAACTGGGCAAAGATCAGGAAGTCCCTTTCTTGCGAAAAGCCAAACTGCGGCTGGATCGCGACGGGACGGATCGAGAAGGCGCTGGCTTGTAGATGTGGAGAGACGATTCAGCGAAAAGCGTAGGTCGACAAGGTGCAAACTCTCAGTGACGTACTCCCCGTCTTTACACAGGTCGAAACTGGAAAGTCAGTGTTCTGACGTTGGCCGCGAAAGGAGACAAGTTAAACTAGAAAGTCAGCGAGCATCACGTTGACCCCGAAACGACTCAGGTCAAAACTGGAAAGTCAGTATTCCGTTGCGGTGCCGATCTCCCGAGGGCGGTGCGCAAAGGCTGTCAGGTCGCCGAGGGCACTGTGAGGGCGGTGTCCTGCCGCCACGCTTCGATCAACCGCTTCGCGTGGTCGAGCGACAGGAGCTTATGCACGTTCAGACATTCGTCGTGCAAGCGGATCTGACGGGGGTTTGCGTAGCCGCCGTGGGATCGGAAATTAGAACGTCGCGCGGGGGGCCGTCCAGCGATCCTGGTCGGAATTCTTCAGGGCCACGGGTGCGCGGTTCAGCGAACACAACTACCGACGGTATATGTTGCCGGACGACATTATGTGCTGATGATGACCGGTTAGGTATTCGCTGCCGATGGATTGTGAACCACGAGAGTCGTACGCGCCCGGCGCTTCATCGGTGAACGCAACTACCGAGACGGGAAGCGTCACGTCAATGTCGATCAACATCCAGCACGCGTGTCGGCAGGAAGGGTTCACCCGCACGCCCTGGTAATGCCTCGGTCAGTGCGCTGATCAGACCGCAGACAGCATGCAGCCGGTCTCGCATGCTCGGCCGCGCTGTGGCGCGACCTAATGCGGCATCCCCCTCCGACGCGAGGGGTGGCGGCTCAACCACAAGCGCGTCCACCGCCTGTCTTGTTTGGGTGGCAGTGGACCCCCAACCGCTTAGTGGCCTGACAGCAGCACTTACTCCGGCTCGCAATTGCCTCGGGGAAATCTCTAGTTGCGGCGTAGTCGACTGCTCGCGCGACTCCGAAGCGCGAAGTGCCGGACTCGACAGGCTCTGTACCCGAGTGCATCATCCTAACAAATGCGATTTCGGCACACGTCTGAACACACTCCATGTGCGATGAACGAAGACTGAAGCACTCAGTTCACGTGGCTTCCCAGACGGCTGAATTCGCGGCGCGTGGGCGCAGGCTTTGAGTGCCAAGACAGCGGCAATAGGCGAAACACCAGCTCGTTGCCTGCGCTCAAGCAGGCAGTACCGGTTCTTAACGCCTTAACTGGCCCACAACAGGCTTGCACCGAAACATGGGGTTTCAGCTCCACCAGAAGGTTCAGCACCTACATGACCCGTCACGCATCGGAACTATCGAGGCGATTGGCAAGTCGTTCGCGGGAGAGCAATACTATGGCGTGTTCTGGGGCGGCTCACTCGGCAGCCAACAGGTCGGGGAAAAGAATCTTCGCGCCTATACGCCTACAGCCTCGCCAACTCAAAGCTTGGTCAAGGGAGTTCTGGGAGGCTACTCCGACTTACAACGCATCATTACGCTGCAGCGGATCCTTCGCGACAAGCCGCTGCAGAACAACGTGTATGCGTTCAACACGTCCCGGACGCGATTCTTTCCGTACCAGTTCAAGCCGCTGCTCAAATTCCTAGCCTCACCGCGTTCGCGACTTCTGATCTGCGACGAAGTCGGTCTAGGAAAGACAATCGAAGCCGGTTTGATCCTCCTCGAACTGCGCGCGAGGCAACTGCTCCGCCGGCTGCTAATTGTCTGCCCGTCAAACTTGAGGAACAAGTGGCAGGCCGAGCTACGCAACAGGTTTGGGGAAGAGTTCCAAATCCTCGACACGAAAGCGCTCGGAAAGTTTTTGGACTCTTACGCGGAAGATCCTGACAAAGCTCGAATCTGCGGAATCGCCTCTCTCGAAACGCTTCGTTCGCCACAGGTACGAGGGCTCCTTACGGCGGTCGGTCCAGCGATGGATCTTCTCATCTTTGATGAAGCTCACCATCTCAGAAATTTCGGAACGCTACAGCGCGACGTTGCAGCCACACTGTGTGCATCGGCTCATGCCGTGGTCATGCTCACCGCAACACCTATCCAATTGCGCGATGAGAATTTGTACAGCCTTCTGAATCTGCTCGATGAACAGGACTTTCCGAGTATGGCGGTCGCGAGGGACCGCTTTGACGCGAATGAGCACATCGTTCGAGCTCAGAGCGCGCTACGCAAACGTCCAGCGAATCTCTTCGAGGCCAGTGTCTATCTGAAGCTTGCAGAGACCACAGCGACAGGGGCGCGCAGGAAGGCTCTTGAGGCGGTTGGCGAGTCAATCACACACCTGATTCCGCCGGACGACAGTGACGTTGAACCCCTCGCCCGACATGTTCTGATCGACCTCGAACGCAACGTCGCTCAACTCAACCTGCTCAGCGGCATTCTCACTCGTACGCGTAAGAGAGATGTGCAGGTGGACGCACCCGTCCGCCGAGCAGAGTCTATCCGCTTCACACTGAATCCCGCGGAGCGGAAGTTTTACGACGCCGCCTCGGAAGCGATTCGCCGCGAGGCGGCGCAATTGTCCGACTCGGAACGGGGGCATGCGTTGCAGCTACTAATGCCGCAACGACGCCTTGCCTCGAGTATTGCTGGCATGGTCGAGTATTACCGCGAGGAGGCGTCAGACGATGACGCGGAACGCAGCGAGACGCTCGACGAACTCGTCACGCGCACGCCATTAGCTTCGGAACAATCCGTGGACGAGCTGAAGGGTACGCTCGCCGCTCTCGCGAATGTATGGTCCGGCACGACTCCTGACTCGAAATACGACGCCTTCGTCGGACTTCTTCGGGAGCTTGCGACGGTGGACCGAGCATACAAGTTGGTTGTCTTTGCCACGTTCAAGCACACTCTGCGCTACCTCGAGCGACGGCTGCGCACCGACGGATTTGGTGCGGTGTGCATCTCGGGAGATGTGCTGGACATGAACGAGCGTACAAGGATCATTGAGAGGTTCCGCGTTGATCCGAGCACGCAGATTCTGCTCAGCTCCCGTGTCGGTACGGAAGGACTTGACTTCCAGTTCTGCAGTGTGCTCGTGAACTATGATCTGCCGTGGAATCCGATGGAGGTCGAGCAACGCATTGGCCGCCTCGATCGCATCGGGCAGCAGGCAAAGACGATTGTCATCTACAACTTCTGGACAGCCGACACAATCGAGGAGCGTATCCTGTACCGGCTGTATGACCGAATCGGATTGTTCTCCCGCTCCATTGGTGAGCTCGAGACGGTGCTTGGTGGAGTCGTCAATTCGCTGCAGTCACAGATGCTCACGGCCACCCTCAGTCCAGCAGAGGCAGAGAAGGAATCGATTCGCGTCGCTGATGTAGTAGATCGCCAGGCGAAGGAACTGGAGAGCCTCGAAGCATCGGCCGCGCAGTTCGTCGGAGCAGATTCGTTCTTTGAAGAAGAAGTCAATGCGATCCGGACAAAACGTCGCTACGTAACCGGAGAGCAGCTGCGTCGATTCGTTGTGGAGTTCCTCCGGATGAAGGCGCCGCGCGCCCGCCTGGAGTACGATGAGGATACCCAGCAAGGCGTACTGTATCCCGACGCAGAAGTTCTACGGTTGTTACGCCGGGGTACGAAGGCAGGCGATGCGACTGCCATACTGTCTGCCGCGGACTCTGGTGTCGCCATCACGTTTGACGCTGAAACGGCGTATCGAATGCCGCGCCTCGAGTTCATCAACGTGCTCCATCCGCTTGTTCAGATGATCGCAACCAGCTACAGCATGGAGTTGCCTGCGGCGACTGCGCAGCATGTTCGGCTCTCAACTACGAAGGTTCCGCCCGGCTTCTACTTCTACGTCGTCTATCGTGCTGGAATACGCTCCGCGCGAACGTATAACAGTCTCGAAGCAATCTTTCTATCTGATGACCTGTCAACAGTTATCGATGGTGAGGCTGCTGAAATACTGCTTGGCGAGCTCGTAGAACGCGGGCAGTCGCCGCTCGAACCCATCGAGTTTGATCCTGAGCTGGCGGAAACGGCGGTGAACGCTGCAGAACGCGCGTTTCACGCACGACTTGAGACGCTCGTTGGTGTCGAGGAACAGGTGAACAGCGCATTTGTCGATCAGCGACTGGAGAGTGTGCGAGCCTTTCACGAAAAGGCAATCGCGCGCACAAAACTCCTCCTAGACGATGCGCTCTTGAAACGCAGACAGGAACGGTATGTCCGAATGCTACGTGGGCAGATAGCGAACCGTGGCGCAGAGATGGCACGCACTGAAGACGATCTCGACCAACTTCGAACCGTAGCGAGCGAATATGTCAGCATTTCAGCAGGCGTTCTCGAAGTGGCTTGAAAAGGCTGGCGATTCTGCACGCAAAAACGCACCTGAGATCGTCGAAGCGCTTGAAGCACTTGAGGCATTGAAGGCCAAAAAGTGGCACAAAGGCCGCGGACAGCCGCAAGTGAGCGTTACGCAGAAGCCAACCGGCGATGTGGCGGCGGCATCCAGAGACGGGCGCGCGATGGGACAACGAACCGTCGCGGATCGGTCCGGTGACGGATTGGGGCAACGCAATGGTGTCGCATCAAACAGCCGCACGTCGCAGCGACCCGGCGAAGAAGAGCGTCAGCGGGACGAAGATCCTGCCATGCCTGCGCACAACGAGCCGGCGAGGAAAGTACGTCAAGACGTGCCGGTGCAGCGCAAAGTACGAGTTGAGCTCACGCCCATCAGCAATGACGCGCTGCGTTACGAGCCAGGCCAGACCACGAGTACACCGTTGCCTGATCACCGCGAGGTGGTAATGGTAAGCACATCCGATCTCCGGATTTGCAGCTCTGGCCGCGGCTTGACGGCCACTACGCCGACAGGCCCGGCCCGAGGTATTCGCAGAAAGGCGACGAAACCAAGGGTTCAGGTTGGTTTGGACTTCGGTACAAGCTCCACCAAAGTACTTTGCAAACGGCTCGATATTGCGGGCCAAGCCGTACCGGTGGACTTTGGCCATGGCCTGAAAGGATACCCATCCTTCGCGATGCCGTCGGTGGCAGTATTCGATACGACTGGCCAGCTCGTGCTGGGCGATATCGCCGTGCGCGCCCTCGGCCAGAATTGGCAGCAGGGGATCACCGCCTTCAAGATGCTGGCGGCGGGCCGACACAACACCTCGTTCCTCGATGTCCAGCTGTATGAACGATACTGTCGCTACGTGAAGAAGATTCTCAGGGATGAGCACGAGTGTCCACCGGAAATGCTCTGTTCAGTCTATCTCGCCTTCGTGATGCGCAGGGTTCGTCGATGGCTCGAGAGCGACATTGGGAGCACTGACATCGATGTGCTGTTCAATACGTGCGTTCCAGTGGATCAGCGTCAGGATGCCGTTGTCTATGCGGAATTCTGTCGAATCGCAGCGGTTGCACAGAAACTCGAGTCGGACGGCCACGACTCCGATACCGCGCTCGACTGGCTGAAAAGGGCGCACACGCTCTGGCCAGATACGAAGTACCTCGAGAATGATGAGACTACCCGGCTTTTCGTCATCCCAGAAGCGATCGCGGCGACAGCCGGATATCTCGCCTCTGAGCGAAAGAGCCATGGGATTCATGCTCTCGTTGATATCGGTGCCGGAACTGCGGACGTGTCCATATTCAATCTGTCGTCGTCGCGAAGCAGTGGTCTGACTACAGAGCTGTTGGGTGCTCGCAGCATCCCTTTGGGTACGGCACGTCTCGAGCACGAAGCGGCAATGAACGCCTGGTCTGTCGGACTCCACTGGGAGCGCGAGGAACTACTCGAGTCTCTCGGTGGAAAGGGTCCGCAGGCATCGCGGTACCGCAAGCTCGTTGAGGACACGCTCTGGAGAATCTGGAATGGTACCGCGCGCGCATGGGCGGACGCCTACCGAAAGGATCCAGGACAGTCGAAATGGAGCGGGGAAGCGGTGCGCGTCTTCGTGTCAGGAGGCGGTGCTCTTCTGCCAGAATCGACACAGGTGTTTTCCGAATCATGGCAGCCGAAATGGGGTCCCTATCCAACGCGGACAGTTCCCGGTCCGGATGTTGGCCTGCAGACGACCGATCTTCCATTTGCACGACTCTGTGTGGCGTTCGGTCTCACCGTTCCTCGCGGTGATCTTGGGCGCTTCATCATGCCAGATGACGTGCCTGCTAATACTCCTCCACAGACTTTCAAAATCGACTACTCGCAGGATGGCGATCAACTGATTCCGCGTTGGGGCTGGACTTAGGTGGAGGTGCGTCACTGGTTCACGGTTCCTGATGTGTCACGTTGCGCAAGAAGGCTTGTCTCGCGCTGTACTCCATAAGTCCCTCGCCTAATTTTCAATGCTTGCGAATCAAGAAAGGGACGATGTTCCGCGAGCAGCCTTTTTGCGTGCGCAATCCGTCCGCACACCGTCAGAGATTTTTGAGGACGCCATCAAGGAGCGTTTCGAGACGGAGATTGCTGACGACCTGATAGCACGATTCGGGAACGGCATCACGCCAGCGCCTGAGCTTCTGCCGCTTGTCGCACTGTTTTGCGGCTTCGCCGCAACCCGTCTCATTCGCTCCTCCACGGACCAATCGGGGCAGGTTGCCATCCTAACTTCCCCCGCCGCTCTCCCCGAGTGGCGAATACCGACCGCACTCGACGACAGCTCACTGGATGCGGCACTTCTGTTGCTCTCGAGGTCTTTCGTTCACGGGCGATACGAGGGCAACGAATGGTCTGTTCGGCGCGATCTCGAGCGACAACAGCACTACGCGTCGCATGTTTTGGCAATGCAAGTGTCCCGGCTTGCAGCCCAAGCGACGGAGGCCGTGCTTGCATGGATTGATCCAATCCTCGCAGAAGTTCTTGACGGTAGTCACGCCCGTCGATTGCGCGCCCGCAACGTTGTCGAGATGGCGCATGAGGTCAGCTGGGGAGCAATCCGACGAGTGACGCAAGGATACACGTTGACGCGCTCGGTCGACCAGATGATGGTGGCAGCGCGGAAGGCACGGCAGCAGTTGCTTTCTCGGAACCCAGACGATGAGCAGTGTCTGGATTGGGAGTCTGAGCTTGCCTCCTCGTATCATACGTGGCTCTCTCGGGAAACCCCGCCGCTGGGTGTCGTGCTCCTGGTCACGGCACGGGCGCTCCTCGTCTCCGCCGAGCTACGCGGATTGCCAATCCAAGTTTGCCTCTTCAATTCTGCCATCTTCCCGCCCTTCCGCGAATACGTCGATCAGCGTCTTCCGGATACAGAATGGTACGCTGCTGGTCAAACCGGTATTGAAGCGTGGAGCCTTGAGTGCTCACGGTATTGGTCTGAAGGGCTCGCGTCACTTGTCCCTCGGCTCCGTGCGACCGTCCTCGACTTGCGAGGCGATGGCCGTGTTGCGGAAGAAGCACATCGAGTGGTCGCGGCAGACATCAGTGACGTAGACTCAGCGAGGCGGCCTGGCGAGTCCCCGAACCGATGGCAGGTACGACTACGCGAGCTCGTTACTGAGGCGAGGAATACAAAACACCAGTGTGAGCGACAACACACCGCGATAGCTGCCGCATTGCAGGTTGAGCACGAGCAAGCGCTTCGTCGCGTAAAGATGGAGCGTGACCAGCTCTACCAGCGTTTACTACGAGCTGATCAAGCCGTTGCTTCGGCGACTGAGACAATTCTTCGGGTTGAGCAGGATGCGCAGTTCGCCATGGCGCGCGTCGTGCAACTGGAAAGCGCCATCCAGTCACGTGGCGAGGATCTTCCCATGCTCATCTCTTTTGAGGCCGTCTCGTGTGTCGATGAGGACGCGCATCGCGCCGTCGATGCTGCGGAGACGAGTGATGCGGCTGCGCCGGTCAGCTGCTTTGGCGGGCGTCGTCTGTTTGTGTTCACGGGCCAGCTTCGTCAGGGCATTCATGAGCAGATCGCAGACCGATTCCGTCAGCTTGGTTGCGACGAGGTACAGGTGAAGCTGATTCACCGTGACCATGGCCCAAAGGCCTTTCGCCCTACAGACTGCATAGTGATCGATCTCACGTTCGCCTCACACTCGGACACCGCCAAGGTCCGAGTCAAAGTTGAGTCGGCGGGTGCGTGGATGTATCAGACAAAGCGAGGACCGTCTACTCTTGCAACCGCCGCAGCCCGCGAATGGCTCGCGACGCGATCATAAAGTGTCATTCGCTTACGTGGAACACTCTTTGTACGGCAGAGGCCCCGCGTGTAACGGGTGCGTCCAATCCCTGAGGTCATGGCAACGTTAGACATCCACGCACGGGCGCGCCAGGAGCAGTTCAGCGATGAGGCGCGTTTAGTGTATCGGGTCGCACGCAGGAGTTCCAATGCTTAACTACTCTCAAGTCCGTCGAACAAAGAGATTTGAGGAGGCACTGGATTCCCTTGCGCGTGCAAACGCACGCGAGCAAACGAGAGTGGAAAGAATCATCACCCTGTATCTCACAGACATCAGCGCTCTGACGCGGACGCCACTTAGGAGTGCGCGACGCGATGTCATGCATACGCGCGTGTCGCACGACATCCGTATTGTCGATTGTGCGTCAACGGAGAGACCAGACGCAGTCATACTTCTCTATATCGATCACCACGATATTGCGAATCGGTGGGGGACTGAATACGAGGGCGATGCTGACTGCGAGCCGGTCGTTGCTGAGATAAATGGCAACTTGACCCGACCGACGATGCACTCGCCTCCTATGCTCGGCGAGACGCTTACAGAGCGCCTGCTGTTGAGCCGTGGAATACCGACAGAGTTGATCGCACCTATCCAGCGAATGACGCCGGACGAGCTGAACGAATCAGACCAGTTCGATGAACAGACCATCAATTCGGTATTGAGCTGGTACCGCGCAACGCGCAGAACCAAGGCGATACCCATACCGCTGCCAAACATCGGTCCACAGCAGCCCGTCACGGTCGCTCAGAATGATGTCGCTTCTGTATCGCGAATTCCATTGTCTAAATTCCTCGCTCGCCTTACACCTGAGCAGCAGCGCCTCGTGACTCGTCGTGCGAAAGGGATCATGGCGGTGCGTGGTGCCGCTGGCTCAGGGAAGACTATCGTCGGAATAAGGCGGCTGGTCGCGCTCCTTGAGCAGCGAGAACTGACGGAGACAAAGCCTGTCCTCTACACCTGTCACAACAGAGTGCTCGCCACAGTGGCAGAGAGCCTGCTCCGTGAAAGAGTCGAGAATGGTGAGACTAGAAACCTGATTCAGGTTACGACGACCTACGGCCTCATGATCGACGAGCTGCAGAAGCGGGTTAGCGATCCGCTTCCGAAGCGCGCTGGAAAAGAACGGTTGCTTCCGCTTCTAACGGAAGCGAGAGAGCTTACCGGCCGTGCTCGTTCGCTCGTCGCATGGAGCGACGCCGAACTGCTAACAGAGATAATAGAGATTATATACGGACGCGTGCTGCTCCGGTTGTCAGACTATGCTCAGGCAGATCGCCGCGGAGTTGGACACGCGCACAGGTTGACAGTAGCTGCCCGAGGCGACGTCTGGGATGTCTACGCGAAATTCCGGGAGCTTTGCGCTCGACATGGTCTTGCGCCATGGGCTTGGGTCGCGACCAAGCTGGCGAGCCTGCTCGACGCCGATCCGGTAAAGGAGCCCTGTTGGTCTGCCGTCGTCATCGACGAAGTTCAGGATCTCAGTCCTGCGGCGGTCCGCGTCATCTATCAGCTGCAAGCACGACGGGACCAGAACTTCATCATTCTTGGCGACGGTGCGCAGGCAATTTATTTAAACGGATTTCGCTGGTGTCATCTAGGAATGGAGATTAAGCCGGCGAACAGCCACACATTGACGAGTACGTTTCGGTCAACGCGTCAGATCATCGGTGCAGCAATACCGCTCCTAGACGAAGTCGCGGAACGGCTCGAAGAAGACCTTGTCCGTCCGGCCGGATGTGCGTCGTCCGGACCGCAAGTCCGTGTGCACGAGGTTGCCGGGCTTGAAGACGAGATACAGGAGGTTGCGCTCATCATTGACTTTCACGTACAGAGTGGGGCAGCGCTTTCCTCGATAGGTGTCTTACTGCAGACGACACAGTCGCAGCACCTGCTTATGGCGTTGCTGTCGAGTCAAGGAATCCCTTTTGAGACCGCCTATAAGAAGGATGAGTCACCCTCTATCAATCCGTTCGATGCGAGTGTGAAGCTGATGCTTGCGTCAACATCCAAAGGATTGGAGTTTCCAATCTTGGTGGTAATGTCTGTACACGAGTCGAACTTTCCAACGCTGTCAGTCGACTCGGATAGTCGAACGCGATCTCACAAAGCACTGTATGTCGCAATGACGAGGTGCGCCTTCGCATTGCACCTCACCTGTGTGTCAGGAGTTCGCGCTGCCATTCTTGACAGCTTGGATTCTCGCTTCGTTGTTAATGCTTAAACTGCAACTGTGCCCTGCGTATGTACTTATCTGTGGCACCCCGTTCCCACACTGCGGCGCCACAGTCCGCGAGTATGTTGAGCGTGAACCACTCACCCGATCCTACTTCCTGCTCGCAGAGTTCGGCCTGTCTTTCGCCGAGATCGTGGCCGTAACGGCGTGCGCTCCAAGACGGACTACGATACAGCTCTGGGTCCGCGACTCGTCGGCACACGTCTGAACGCACACTTCGATGATTGGCTCACACAACTGCCCCCGCGAATCGTGGTCTTCATCAGACGATGGGCGGCCGACCGCAGTGCCGCGGCCTCTACTCTGAGGAGGATCCCGTTCAAGTGGCTTAGCCGGCAGCTGAATTTGTCGACGGATGTGCCGGAGCCAAAGATCGTGGACGTGGTGAGGGCGATGACGACTTAGGGGTTGTGAAGAAATAACTGACTCACAATCATTTCGTACGAGTTGGGTGGAGTGTGTAGTTCCAGTCGCCGTGAAAAGTATGGGGCGCGAGCTGCATCCGCGCCATTTGCGCGTCG